>OLRQ01001776.1_pt1 | contig 15251 bp, 11 predicted proteins | sample 1671971 | NCBI WGS metagenome assembly OLRQ01 (sample SAMEA3136631, study PRJEB25190) | human gut metagenome | biome: human gut; feature: human-associated habitat; material: faeces | place: Austria | collected 2013 | reverse complement strand
TCTTACGGCCCTGTCGTGCCTGCAGTATTACTCAGCTGCTACTTCTGTCGCAGCTTCGGTAGCTGCCTCAGTCTGTGCTGCTGCAGCGGCTGCGATCGCTTCGCTCTTCTCCAGTACCATAAACGGTCCAAGTACCGGGAACTCTGCGGTGATCGCACCGGTAACCGGATCGTACTCGTCGATCTCGATGAAGTAGATCACTCCGGTAGCCGGGTCTACCTGCATCAGAACGAGGTCTTCCGCCTTCAGATTCTTTGCCGGCTCTACCTTTACGGTAGCCTTGATCGTATACTCAACATTGGTACCATCCGTCAGCACGAGATCTACGAACGGCGTGATCGACTCATAGTCGGTCGGCACGATCGGGTTGCCCTTGGTGGTCTTGTACTCGATCGGCTGGCTCTCATCCTGGCCCTCAGCCTTCGGCTGATAGTCCTTCAGGGCTTCCAGAATATCTGCCACGCTTACCGGAACGTATGCCGGATCGGTGTCATCCAGATTGAATTTCTCAACGATATCTGCTACTGCCTTTTCTTCATACTTTGTAGTATCTACATTCTGTACGTCAAGGTAATAGCCTGACTGGATCTCACCAGATACGAGCTCCGGTGCCTCCGGGATGAGCTGTCCAATACTCGGTGCCGCTACTGCGGTAATCGCCATGCTCGCAGACATTGCTGCTGCACAAATCATTGCAGTAAACTTTTTCATGTTTCCTCCTCCTTTCCCGAAAGTTTTGGCTCTCGCCAATATATGTTTAAACTTATTGCTAAGCTTAAACCGAAATGATATGGGACATACAATAGGATGTCTTCAGATCTCTTCATAGAAGAGATCAATGATCAGCTGCTGCAGGGCAGCTTCATCGACGTAAAACTCATCGTGGAGCTCACCGAGCTGATCCTGTCCCTTTGGACGGTAGTAGTCGGCATCCGAAAAGGATACCTGCTCCAGTAAATTCGCCAGCGTGATGTATTTATTCCGCGTGATGCTCGTCTGCAGGAATTCACTCATGTCCTGCGTCTTCTCCCAGGTCCCGTTCAGATCCTTCTGAAGCTGTGCCTTCAGCTTCTCAATGTAAGCAGTCACGTAGGTCTGCTGGCGCTCGATCCGGCCTTCGTTGCTGAAGTCCTTTGTCGTATCCCGGTAGCGCAGATACGGCTCGATCGTCGTATCATCCAGTGTCACTGTACTGCCCTCTTTCAACTCGGGATACTGATCTGCCAGATCGTTATTCGGAACGGTCAGAGTGATGCCTCCGACCAGGTCGTTGATGTAAGTCATGGAACTGCGGTTCGTCACGGCGTATTCATTGACCGGAATGCCGCCTAAGAGGTTCGAGACCGCTTCCCGCAGATCCTCGCAGCTGACTTCCCCTCCGTCGCCGTAGCTGTAGGCATAGCCTAGGTGGCTGACATAGGTGCCCATGTCGCTGCCGCTTCTGGAATAGCGGCGGATATCGGTCATCGTGTCGCGATTCAGCGCAAGGATGCGCATCCTCTGATGCTTCTTATCTAATATAACGAGGGAAATGCTGTCGGCGCGCGCTTTATTGCTGTAGGCATTGCTCGCCTTCATCTCACCCTCGGAATCGATACCGGCATAAAGAATCGTAGTGATCAGGGAATTGTACTGATATTCCTTTCCCTGATAGGTGATCCGGCGGTAACCGCTCTTCATGTCCACGGAATTGCCCGCGGTGACATGCATCACGCTCTGTGCCGCCCGCTCCTGATGCAAAAATGTACCGCCGGCCGCCAGCGCTGCGATGCAGATCACGGCGCTGCCGATTGCCAGCTTTTTATTTTTCCTCAGCCAGCGCCGGATGCGGTATCCTGCACTGTGCCGATGATGATGTCTGTGATGATGCTGATGTGAAGTATCCGCCATCAGTCCTTCGCTTCCTTCTTATCTGCTTTTTTGCCGGACCGCTTCTGGTTCTTCTCGCCATAGCCGTAGCCATATCCATAGCCATATCCATATCCGTAACCATAACCCTTTTTCGCTGCGCCGACCTTGTTCAGGACTGCACCGAGAAGCTTGATCCCCGCGTATTCCAGCTGGCGCTTTGCGCGCACCGCCTGCATCCGGTCTGTCAGTCCGCTCTCAACGACCATCACGGTACCATCACAGCGCTTCGCGATCATCGTACCGTCGATGACCGGATTGATCGGAGGCGTATCTACAATAATATAGTCATAGCGTTTCCGCATTTCATCCAATAACAGTGTAAACAATTTGCCCGACACGAGCTCACTCGGATTCGGAGCGACTGCACCGGTCAGAATGACATCCATATATTTATCCGGCGTGCGGTAGACGATATCATTCATCGCTGCCGCGCCGCAGAGATACTCGGTCAGTCCCTGCACCTGGCCGCTCATTCCGTACCGGGACATCGTCACGGAATTGCGGATATCGCAGTCCAGATAGAGGGTACGCTTTTTCAGCCCTGCCAGGCTCTTGGTCAGCCGGAATGCGATCGAGGACTTTCCCTCATTTGCGACCGCACTTGTGATCGCGATCACCTTCAGGTTCGCGCCGCTCAGCTGGATATTTCCGCGCAGGACGTTGACCGCCTCTCTCGCCTGAAACGGAAGATCCTCGATCTCCGGGGCGACCTGCTTGTAATTCGGGAGCTCACGTCTCCACGTCTGCTGCTGTTCCATCTATGTACTTCCTCACTTTCTGTCCATTTCTCTGTAGTACGGTACGGCTGCCAGCACCGGAAGGTGGAGGTAGCGGTCGATATCGTCGACGGTCTTGAGCGTCGTATCCGTCAACATGCGCAAAACAACGATCGCGCAGACGATCAGTGCACCGAGCAGTGCGCCGAGCAGCAGATATTTCTTCAGGCCCGGGGTCACATCCTGTACTGCCTCTGCCATCGCATAGTCGATGACGGTCGGCTCTCCGCTGCCGATGACCTGATAGATCTGGTCGACACTGATATTCATCAGCGCATTTGTGATATTCCGGCTCAGCTCCGGATCATCGCAGGTCACCTTGATATCCACGATATGTGTGGAGTCCGGATTTTCTACGGAGATGAGCGCCCCGAGCTGCTTGTAATTGAGATTCAGGTCGAGCTCGTCAATGACGCGGTTCAGCACTGTACGGCTCTTGATGATGTTCGCATAGTCGTCGGTCAGCGCCGCTGAGAGCTGCAGGTCGGAAAAGCTGATCATCGAGTCCGTGCTCGTAATATAGATCGACGCATCCGCCTGATAGGACGGCTTCAGCAAAAAGGTGTGGTATGCACCGAAGATCGCCGCGCCGATCAGCATTGCAAGGAAAATGCTCTTCCAGTGGGATAGCAGCAGGTAAAAGATTTCTTTGAGATCAATCTCGATCTCATCGTCCTGCCGACTCTGAACTATCGGTATCTGTTTTTCTCTGTTCTCTTCCATGATTACTCCTGTCGTTCACTCTTCAGTATTTTCTGTATGTTGCTTTGCATGGTACGCTGCAGAATCCCGGGCGAAAGGTGCTCCTCCATCCAGCTGCAGGCCTTCTGTACCCGGTACGGGCGGAAGTCCATGCCATGACAGTCACTTCCGAAAAAGTCCGCCATACCATCAGCTGCCAGCTGCCGCCATGGGTTCCGGTGAAAAATGAAATCCCGCGTAAGCAGCGTATCAAAATTCATCTGCAACCAGATGCCGCGACTTTTCAGCTCGTACAGCCGTTGTATGTCACGCAGGCATTTGTAACGCTCAAAATGTGCCAGCACCGGATAATAGCCTCCCTGCTGCAGCTCCGTCAGTCCCTGCAAAAGCTGCAGATACGGACATTCGGGGTCAAATTCCACCAGCACGTAAAGGCTGCGCGCGAGGGTGAGCACCTCCCCCTCCTCGAGCTGCTCCAGCAGGCCGGAATAATAAAAGCACTCCTGCCCGGGATAGAGTGCGAGCGGAAGTCCTTCCAGACTGATTCGCTGCTTTACCTGCCGCCAGGCATGCAGCACCTCACCGGCATCCGGCTCGTAGCGGCCCGGATAGTAGTGCGGTGTGGCAATCACGGATGTGATCCCCTGCCGACTCGCCTCCCGCAGGGCTTCCATCGTCTCCTCCATGCTCTTGGAACCGTCATCTAATCCCGGAAGGATGTGACAGTGCATATCGGTAATCTGATTCATGTCCTACCTCTTTTTTGCACACAAAAAAACGTCTGCAATGACGTTTCTCTTCTGTGTCTCCATTGGTGTCGCGTGTCTTGCTACGTCATATGGTATATGTGATGTTTTGATATGTGCACGCCTCCGCTATTTACTACGCAAAAGCGTTCTTCTAAAAAGATAATCCATGCAGTGATTTTTGTCAACCTTTGATTCGGCTTTTCTGTGACGTTTTTATGACCGTTTTTGCCACGTTTTTCGAGCGTTTTCACAAAATCAGCTAGGGTTTTGTGGGATTTTACCAAAATACCCCCCCCCCGAAAAACAATCGTTTTTTTGGAAATTTTAAAATGTGAGATGGATTGAGCACAAGTTTTCAGTGAAGCCTAAAAGAATTATTAAAATCCACGGACGTAAGTTTACCTTTCTTTTAATAGAAGAAAGCTATTCGTCCGTGGAAATACTATTTCTGTGAATAGCAATGACAGCCTTTGATATCTGATTTACTCACACCGATTGCTGCAAGATACCTCAATCACCGTATTTTGTGGGAACTGTCCGTCGGCTTCTGTGTATACGATCACTCCGCATTTTTGATCGTAGGTGTTCTTATTGTACGTGTAGTAAAGGAAAGCGCCGCTCTCTTCTTCCTCATATGTCATATTTCCGGCCTGGAGCGTGGCGAGAAAGTCCTCCTTCGTCATACCGATGCGGATCCCGCCCGGAAGTGCTCCGTCGAGCTTCAGATCATAACCGCCGACTTCAAGGCTCTCGATCCAGCAGTTCTCCGGGATGGTCGCATAGTCTGCGCTATTCCATGCGAGTGTATGGAAGCTCTGGCCTCCCTTGATGAGACCGACCCAGCCGGAATCACGCGCCACAACGTACTCGTCTGTCTCAGAAGGATTGATCTCCCAGCCGTCTGCCAGGAGAGCGCTCACCGGTACCGGAAGGCTGTAGGCCGTACCGTCCAGCTCGATCTCATAGGCAGCGAGGTCATCACTTAATCCCTCCGGCTTCTGATAAGCAGTGATCTCTGCCGGGACTTCTTCATTCACTGCTCCGGCCTCGAAGTCGTCCGGAGCGACGAAGTTCCTGATCGTAATGTCCTCCAGCCTGCCACTCTCCTTGAATACCTTCATCTCGATGCTGCTGTTGTAATCTGTCTCGTACGTGTACTTCGTGTACAGATCTCCTTCGTACGTGTCACTCGGCGTGCCATAGGCAGCGGTGATGTCATCTGCGGTAGCCTCGCCGCGGATCAGGCCGCCCGGAAGGGTGATCGTATCGGCGCCGTCCAGCTTCCAGTCGAAATTGTCGATCGAAAGGCCGGCCATCAGGCAGTCGGTAGCTGGCATCGTATTCATGCCAAGATTCAGGATGTAGGCGGTGCAGGTCTTATCGCCCTTTTTGAAGCGGCACATGCTATAGCTGTTCGGCTCCAGCATCTGCGTCAGGTCATCAGATGCCTCCCAGCCAAGGGCTTCGAACTCCGGAATCATCATCGGGAACTTCAGAATATCATCATTGATCTGAAGCTCATAGTCCGCCCACTTGTCTGAGAGTGCCGAAGCTCCCTTCTCCTGCTGAGCAGCTGCCCGGTCTGCGATGGCATCTGCCTTTGCCGCGTTCTGTGCGACATCCGCAGCTGCTTCGGTCGCTGCCTCCGTGGTAGCGTCTGTTGATTCCTGCGCGCAAGCAGTGCTGCCAAATGCCAGTACCGCGGCAAGCAGGAGGGCGTAACGTTTTGTGTGCATAGTGAAACTCCTCCCTTTCTTTTTATATCGCTTTGCATTCAGGTAATTCATAATAATTTCATTTTAACATCCCAGGACGCTTCCGTAAAGAACTTCCTGCAAAAACCTTTCCATGCGAATTGCTCCGCACAACAAAAACGAAGGACTTGCCTGATTCGATTAAAAAAGAGCAACAAAAAAAGCGGATAACGGGAATCGAACCCGCCTATCCAGCTTGGGAAGCTGGTGTTCTACCAATGAACTATATCCGCATCTCTGCTCATTATACCATAAAAACTAAAAATAGCAAGTACTTTCTATCATCTTCTCTTCTTTTAATATATTCTTTTTGTTTTTCACAGTGTTTATGTTGCTATTGTAAAGTGGACATTCGCATCCCCCTTCACCCGCCGCTTAGTGCTCCGCGCACTTGAAGCGGGGGGAATGCCTATCTGCGTTCAAAATACGGAATATAAGAAAATTGCTGTCGCACCTCCAGCTGAGATGGCATAGAAAACGCCAAGGACCTGTCTCCTTGGCGTTTTCCCTATTTCTGCCTGGTTCCTTTGCCGTCCCGCGTACCGATCCGCAGCCGGTTGATATGGACGACGCGGTCGTGGAATTCGACCTCGGTGCTGTTGTCGCCCTCGAGCCAGTAGATATCTGAGAGAAGGTCTCCTTCGGCAAGCTTCATGCCGCGCACACCGACCGCGGTCTTTTTCTTGAACGGAATCTCGGAAATCGGGAAGCGCAGGAAGAAGCTGTTCTCGGAAGCCAGGACGATGTGGGCCTGCTCGGAAGCGGCGTGGACGGCGAGCACGGTATCGCCCTCCTGCAGCTTGGTCGCCTGGATCGTGCGCTTGGAGACGACATCGAACTCTTTGCCCTCCACACGCTTGACCATCGCCTGCTTCGTGACGAAGGTCAGGACGGTATCCCTGATGTCGTTCATCGCCATGACGGTCACGAACTGCTCTTCGCTGCTCGAGTAGTTGCAGAGGTTGTCGAGCGGCGTACCCTTGTCACGGAAGCGTCCGTATGGGACATCGATGAGCTTCAGCAGATGCACCTTTCCGGTGTCTGTAAATATCATGACACGGTCCGTATTCATGCAGTGCAGCACATAGCGGTTCTCCGCATCGGCGGCCTCCTTGTTGCGCTCGTAGACGCTCTCGTCGATCGTGCGCACGTAGCCGAAGCGGTCCATCAAAAATACGACCGGCATTGCCTCAATCTTCTGCTCCTCGAGCACAACTTCCCCGGCATTTTCCAGCATCGTGCGGCGTGGACGGCCGAATTCCTTTTTGAACTGGTCGAGCTCTTTGATGATGACCTCTGCCATCGAGCCGTAGTTGTTCAGGATATCCGTGTAGCGGGCGATGTTTTTTAAAGTCTCCTCGTGCTCCTTCATCAGCACATCGATCTCCAGCCCGATCAGCTTGTACAGCCGCATATCAAGGATCGCATTTGCCTGCATCTCGGTGAATCGAAGCTTCGCAGCCGCTTTTTTGGACTTCTCGGTCTTAAATCGGATGCCCTCGGTCACACCCTTTACGAGGCAGTCCTTTACCTGCTCCCTGCTTCTGCTCCCGCGCAGTACCTCGATGATCAGATCGATCACATCACAGGCGCGGATCAGTCCCTCCTGGACCTCGCACTTTTTCTGCTCCTTGTCGAGCATGTTTTTGTATTTGCGCGTCGTCACCTCGAACTGGAAGTCGATGTGGTACTCCAGGATCTTCTGAAGACTTAAGGTCTCCGGCCGGCCATCTGCAACGGCGAGCATGTTCACGCCGAAGGTGTCCTCAAGTCTGGTCTTTTTATAGAGTAAGTTTTTGAGGCGCTCCACATCGGCGCCCTTTTTCAGCTCCAGCACGATCCGGATGCCTGCCTTGGACGACTGGTTCGAGATGTCGACGATATCCGTCGTCTTTTTCGTCTCGACCAAGGAGGCGATGTCATTCAGGAATTTGCCGATGTTCGCCCCCATCATCGTATATGGGATCTCGGTGATGACGAGGCGCTCCTTTCCGCCTTTGACCTGTTCGATCTCGACCTTGCCGCGCATGCGCAGCTTTCCCTGTCCGGTCTCGTAGATTTTCTCGAGGTCGTCCTGATTGACGACGATGCCGCCGGTCGGAAAGTCCGGACCCTTGATGTATTTCATCAGCTCGTGTGTCGACAGCTGATTGTTCTTGATCATCGCCTTTGTCGCGTCGATGACTTCTGCGAGATTGTGCGGCGGGATGCTCGTCACCATACCGACCGCGATACCGTCGGAGCCATTTACGAGCAGGTTCGGGATGCGCACCGGGAGCACGGCCGGCTCTTTCTCGGTCTCATCGAAGTTCGGTCCAAAATCGACGACATCCTTGTCGAGATCCGCGAGAAATGCTTCCTGTGTCACCTTCTGCAGCCTGGCCTCGGTATATCGCATTGCCGCCGCCCCGTCTCCCTCAATGGAGCCGAAGTTGCCGTGTCCGTCCACGAGTGCCATACCCTTTTTGAATTCCTGTGCCATCACAACGAGTGCCTCGTAGATGGAAGAATCGCCGTGCGGATGGTATTTACCCATCGTATCGCCGACGATTCGCGCACATTTCCGGTATGGCCGGTCGTAACGGATGCCGAGTTCATACATATCGTACAGTGTGCGCCGCTGTACCGGCTTCAGGCCGTCCCGCACATCCGGCAGCGCACGGGAGATGATAACGCTCATCGCGTAATCGATGTACGACTTCTGCATGATGTCCGAGTATTCGGCTCTGATGATCTGTTTCTCATTATCCATTGGGAGTGCTCCTTCTTAAATATGTAATAACGATTTCGTATTTTGATTCCTATGATACACGGATTGCTTCGCAGCTCCTGTCTGTGGCTGATGGGCGTCCTGCCCATCCCAAAACGCAAATACAGTCATGAGCAAATACATTTGCCCATGCCTGTCTTTACGTTTTGCTGCTGTTCTGAACTGTTATACGTCAAGTAACGCATCCTGTGCGTGTTCATATATAAATGCCTTCCGCGGCGGTACTTCGGTGCCCATGAGCATACTTGTAATGCTCGCAGCCAGACGGGCGTCTTCGATCTCGACGCGCTGCAGCATCCTTCGCTCGGGATCCAGGGTCGTCTCCCAGAGCTGCTCGGCGTCCATCTCTCCGAGTCCTTTGTAGCGCTGCAGGGTAAACGGTGCCTTGTGGGTCCTCCGATAACGCTCCAGCGCTTTGTCGTCGTAGAGGTACTGCTCCTGTCCGCGGGACGGGATGACCTTGTAGAGCGGCGGCATCGCGATGTAGACATGCCCCTCGTAGATCAGCTCCGGCATAAAGCGGTAGAACAGCGTCAGCAGCAGTGTGCTGATGTGCGCGCCGTCGACGTCGGCATCGGCCATGATGATGATCTTGTCGTAGCGCAGCTTGGTGATGTCGAAGTCATTGCCGTAGCCCTCTGAGAAGCCGCAGCCAAACGCGTTGATCATCGTCTTGATCTCGGCATTTGCGAGCACCTTGTCGATGCTGGCCTTCTCGACATTCAGGATCTTGCCGCGGATCGGGAGGATCGCCTGATAGTTCCGGTCACGCGCAGTCTTCGCCGAGCCGCCTGCGGAATCTCCCTCTACGATAAAGATCTCGCAGATCGACGGGTCGCGGCTCTCGCAATTTGCGAGCTTGCCATTGCTGTCGAAGGAGTATTTCTGCTTCGTGAGCAGGTTCGTTTTGGCACGCTCCTCGGACTTCCGGATCTTTGCGGACTTTTCCGCACAGGCGAGGATCGCCTTTAAGGACTCGAGGTTGCGGTCAAAGTAGCGGACGATCTCATCTCCGGTCACCTTTCCGACCGCACGGGCCGCATCCTGATTGTCGAGCTTCGTCTTCGTCTGTCCCTCGAACCGCGGGTCCGGATGCTTGATCGAGACGACGGCGGTCATGCCGTTGCGGATGTCAGCGCCGGTAAAATTCGGATCCTTTTCCTTCAGCACGCCGATCTGACGGGCGTACATGTTCATGACTGTCGTAAAGGTCGTCTTGAAGCCGGTCAGATGGGTACCGCCCTCTGCGTTGTAGATGTTATTGCAGAAGCCAAGGACGTTCTCATGGAATTCGTTCACATACTGGAATGCCACCTCGACCTGAATGCCGTCCGCCTCACCCTTGAAGCAGACCGGATCACTGACCGGCTCCTCATCCTGATTCAGCTCACGGACAAAGCCGGTGATGCCATCCGGCTCATGAAAGGTGATCTTCTCCGGCGTCTCGCCGCGCAGATCGGTAAAGTGAATCGTCAGAAGCGGATTCAGGTAGGCCGTCTCATGCAGCCGGGACTTCAGCTCGGTCGCTGAGAACCGGGTCTTCTCAAAGATCTCCGGATCCGGCAGGAACTGGATCCGCGTGCCGGTCGCCCGTGTCCTGCCGATGACCGGCAAAAGGCCGTTTTCCAGCTCAATGGTCGGCGTTCCGCGCATATACCGGTCGTGGTGAATTTTCCCTTCGCGCATGACCTGCACATCCAGCCAGGTGGAGAGCGCATTTACGACAGACGAACCGACGCCATGCAGTCCGCCGCTCGTCTTATACGCGCTGTCGTCAAATTTGCCGCCCGCATGCAGTGTCGTAAAGACGAGGCGCTCGGCCGACATCCCTTTTGCATGCATGCCGACCGGGATACCACGCCCGTTATCCTGTACCGTCGCACTTCCGTCCTTTTCGAGTGTGACCTCGATTTCTGTACAGTAGCCGGCCAGATGCTCATCCACTGCATTGTCCACGATCTCGTAAATGAGGTGGTTCAGTCCCTTTCGCGAAACGCTTCCGATGTACATGCCCGGACGCTTCCGGACAGCCTCGAGTCCCTCCAGCACCGATATCGAGCTGGCGTCATATGTGTTGCTTTTTGCCATGTTCCTTTCCTTCCTGTCTTTCTTCTGTCCGGCGAATCGTCACGGTCCGCCTTTTCTGTTACGCAAGCGGTATCTGTCATACCCGGGCAGCTACTTCGCCGCGCTTTTTATAAATGGAATCCGCCGGTACGACCTCGCGCACGGATGAAAGCGGGTAAATGCTCGAATGCCGCCCTACGACAGTCCCCGGATTCAGTACGGAGCCGCAGCCGACCTCGACCTCATCACCGAGCATCGCGCCGAACTTTTTCAGGCCGGTCTCGATGCGCTCCCTGCCGTCCTTGACGACGACGAGCTTCTTATCGGACTTTACATTGGAGGTGATGGAGCCTGCGCCCATATGTGCCTTGTAGCCTAAAATGGAATCACCGACGTAGTTGTAATGCGGTACCTGTACTTTATTAAAGAGCACGACGTTCTTCAGCTCGGTGGAATTGCCGACGACTGCGCCTTCCCCGACGATCGCATTGCCGCGGATAAACGCGCAGTGGCGCACCTCCGCATTTTTTCCGATGATCGCCGGTCCATGAATGTAGGCGGTCGGTGCGACGGTCGCGGATCTGGCGATCCAGACATCCTCTCCGATTTTCTCATATTCCTCTTCGGAAAGTGTGCTGCCCAGCTGTAAAATGAATGCGCTGATCTTCGGCAGTACCTCCCACGGGTAGGTGGCTCCCTCAAATAAATCCTTTGCGATGGTTTCGTCTAAATTGTAGAGATTGCTGATTTTACATGCTTCCATGGCTGATCCCTCCTGATTCTATGATACACTCTGTGCTTCGCGCCTTGCGGTTCGATTCGCCTGCGTCCCGGCTGCCTTCGGCGCTTTGTAATACTTCGCAGCCTCGTCGAAAAACGGACGCAGTGCATACTGATTGTTCAGCCCGAGCACGCCGTCGGTACGCGACCGCACGAAATGCTCCAGCTTCTGCATATATTCTTCTTCGGTGACGGATCCCTCTGCGACGTAGTTCAGTCCCTTTTCCCAACTCGCGGTCAGCTCCGGATTGAGCAGTGAACGGATCGAGTAAAAGACGATGTCATAGATCATCTCTCCTTGCAGGGTCGGCGTCAGGATCTGGGTCTTTTTATTTAATGCGATGTATTTGTTGGCGACAAGCTTCTTTAATATCTCGGCGCGCGTCGCACTCGTACCGATGCCGCAGCTCTTGATCTGTGCCCGCAGCTCTTCGTCCTCGATCAGCTGTCCGGCATTTTCCATCGCCAGAATCATGGAACCGGAATTGTAGCGCTTCGGCGGGGACGTCTCGCCTTCCCGGATCGCCAGTCCTTGCACCGGCAGCTCCATGCCCTTTTTCAGCCGGTTCAGCACGTCAAGGAACTCCAGGCCGAAGCTGCTCTCCGCCGGATTGCCGGCATTTTCCCCGGTATTCTCTTCCGAAGCATCCGGCTTTTTCTTTTTCTCGTATGGATTGCCTGCCACCTTGAAGTAGCCCTCCTTGAGCAGCACGCGGAAGGAATAGAAGAAACGCTCTGATCCCATCCCCGTCACCATCGTGACCTTTGAAAACTCTGCCGGTGGGTAAAAAATCGACAGAAACCTCCGCACGACCGTCGCATACACGCCGTAGGCCGTCTTACTTAATGAGGCAAGCGCACCAAAGCCCTGCCCGGTCGGGATGATCGCGTAGTGATCTGTGATTTGCTTGTCGTTGACGTAGCGGGTCTTTGCGATCGTCTTATAGCTGCCTGCAGCGAGCACCTCCTGTGCAAATCCCTTTGCCGGACCGAAATTTTGCAGTCCGGAAATATTGCGCCCGATCTCCTTTGCCACTGCGCTCGAGAGCACACGGGCATCGGTACGCGGATAGGTGACGAGCTTTTTCTCGTAGAGCTCCTGCACGATGCGCAAGGTCTCGTCCGGGCTGATCTTGAACATGCGCGAGCAGTCGTTCTGCAGCTCGGCAAGGTTGTACAGAAGCGGCGGGGTTTTCTTTTTCTTTTTTTTGTCAAGCTGATGGATCACGGTCGTCAGAGGCTGCGCTTCGGACAGCTCTGCCACAAGTGCCTCGGCATCCTTTTTTTCCTTAAAGCCGTTCTCCTTGTAGAGCTTCGGCGACTGGAAATACCGGGAGCCCTCCACGGCGCGGAACTCGCCCTCGATCTGCCGCCCCTCGGCATCGAGCTGCTGAATCACACGGTAGAACGGCGTCTTGACGAACCTTCGGATCTCGCGCTCCCGGCGCACGATCATACCGAGCACACAGGTCATGACACGTCCGACTGAGATGACGGAATACTTCATGCCCAGGTAGTTCGACACGGAATTGCCGTATTTTAAGGTGAGCAGACGGGAAAAATTGATGCCCATCAGGTAATCCTCCTTCGCGCGCAGGTAGGCGGCGGAGGCCAGATTGTCATAGGCGCTCAAATCCTTTGCCTCGCGGATACCGCGGTGGATCTCCTCTTCGGTCTGGGAATCGATCCAGACACGCTTTCGCGTCTTGCCCTTTACCTCTGCCATCTGCTCAACGAGGCGGTAGATGTACTCTCCCTCCCGCCCCGAGTCGGTACAGACGTAGATCGTATCGACGTCCTTCCGGTTCAGCAGATGGCTCACGGTCTGATACTGCTTCTTCACACCGGGGATGACCTCATACAGGAAGTGATCCGGCAAAAACGGAAGCGTATTCAGGCTCCAGCGCTTGTACTTCGGATCGTATACCTCCGGATAGCTCATGGTCACGAGATGGCCCACGCACCAGGTCACGACGTAGGAGTCGGACTCGACAAATCCGTCGCCGCGCCTCATAGTTTCTCCGAGCGCTTTTGCAAATTCCTGCGCGACGCTCGGCTTCTCTGCGATAAACAGTGCTTTTGCCATATCATCCTCCCTGGTGGCTGAAATGCATCCGGACAGGGGCAAAGCGTCCGGCTTTGTACAGTTACAACCTGCTATTATAAACATATTTTCCGGATTCTGTCAAATCGCCACCGGCAGGAAAACGCCATCGACCGTCTCTGTATCCCGGTCGATGGCGTCTTGTTGTTCTGTATTCTATGATACACGGATTGCTTCGCATTTCATGCAAGCATGAAACGAATGGCCTTTTGACCCTGGCATCATTCATTTTGCCTGAATGTATCCCTTCGCCTTTAAGGTCTCTGCGCAGAGGAGTGCTCCGCCTGCCGCGCCGCGGACGGTGTTGTGAGATAATCCGACGAATTTGAAATCGTAGATGGAATCCTCTCGGATGCGTCCGACGGATATGCCCATGCCGTTCTCATAGTCGACATCCATGGTCACCTGCGGACGGTTGTCCTCCTGCATGTAGCGGATGAACTGCTTCGGTGCGCTCGGAAGCTCCAGCTCCTGCGGCAGACCCCGGAAGCTCTCAAGCTTCTCGATCAGCTGCTCTTTCGTCGGCTTCTTGCGGAATTTTACAAATACGGCTGCGGTATGACCGTTCAGTACCGGTACACGGATGCACTGGCAGGTGATCTTCGGCTCGGTCGCCGGAACGATCACGCCATCCTCGATCTTACCCCAGATACGAAGCGGCTCCTTCTCGCTCTTTTCTTCCTCGCCGCCGATGTACGGGATGATATTTCCCTCCATCTCCGGCCATTCCTTGAAGGTCTTGCCTGCTCCGGAGATCGCCTGATAAGTCGTAGCGACTACCTCGTACGGCTCAAATTCCTTCCATGCGGTCAGCACCGGCGCGTAGCTCTGAATCGAGCAGTTCGGCTTTACTGCGATAAAGCCTCTGGTCGTGCCAAGACGCTTTTTCTGATACTCGATGACATCGAAATGCTCCGGATTGATCTCCGGAATGACCATCGGGACGTCCGGGGTCCAGCGGTGTGCGCTGTTATTGGATACGACTGGTGTCTCGGTCTTTGCATATTTTTCTTCGATCGCGCGGATCTCGTCTTTTGTCATATCAACTGCAGAAAATACAAAATCGACCGTTGCCGCTACCTTCTCGACCTCATTTAAATCCATAACGATCAGCTTCTTGACTGCCTCCGGCATCGGTGTCGTCATCTTCCAGCGTCCGTTTACTGCCTCCTCGTAGGTCTTGCCTGCGCTGCGCGGACTCGCCGCTACTGTCACGACCTCAAACCACGGATGATTTTCCAGCAGAGAGATAAATCTCTGACCTACCATTCCTGTTCCGCCTAATATTCCGACTTTTAATTTCTCACTCATTTTTACATCCTCCATTGCGATCGTTTTTTGATATACATCTCACTTTTTGTCCGTTTACCGCGAACAATTGTCTTTGTCTTGTGCTATCTTATAACAATTCTCAGAAAAATGCAAGTCCTTCTTTTATTTCTTTACTTGGTTTCCTGTAAAATTTCAATATTTTCCAGCCAGTCATGTGCCAGATATTCTTTTTCAATTGCGATTACCTGCATCATGGCTTCTTTACTCGGTGCACCGATGGTCAGACGTTTGTTCACACAGGTATCCATGGAAATAGCATCATAAATATCCTCTTCAAATACCGGACTGATGGCTTTTAATTCATCC
>OLRQ01001775.1_pt1 | contig 15261 bp, 19 predicted proteins | sample 1671971 | NCBI WGS metagenome assembly OLRQ01 (sample SAMEA3136631, study PRJEB25190) | human gut metagenome | biome: human gut; feature: human-associated habitat; material: faeces | place: Austria | collected 2013 | reverse complement strand
ATGCGCACAGCTTGAATAAAGACATCCAGATCGGCATGATGCTCTGCGGCGGACCGGATTATCCGGCAACCTGTAAGCCGGAAGATGTCCTGGCATGTATGCGCCATAACCAGATGGAATATTTCTGCGCCGATGTGTTACTCCGCGGGCGTTACCCGGGCTATGCTTTCCGATTCTTTGAGGAGCGGGGCTACAACATTGTATTCGGCGAGGAGGATGAGGAAATCTTAAAGAATACCGCAGATTTTATGTCATTTTCCTATTACTATACACGCGTGTGCGACAAGGAAAGCTATGAGCGGGATAATTCTTCTTACCGCAATAAAGAACTTCCGGCAAACCCGTGGGGCTGGACGATCGATCCGACCGGCCTGCGTTATATGCTGAATGTATTTTATGACCGCTATCAGTGCCCGATTTACATCACGGAAAATGGTGTGGGATATTTTGACAAGTTAGAGGCAGACGGGACGATTCATGACCCATACCGTGTGGAGTTTTATAAGGCACATATCCAGCAGATGAGAGAGGCGATCAAGGATGGCGTGAACCTGCGCGGCTACTATGCATGGGGACCGATTGACATCATCAGTTGTTCTTCTTCCGAGATGAGTAAGCGTTACGGATTCGTCTATGTGGACCAGGACGATTACGGAAAGGGAAGCGGCAGAAGAATCAAAAAGGACAGTTTTGCATGGTATCAGCATGTGATTGAGACCAACGGGTCAGAACTGTAAAAATAAAAAAAGAGGACAAAAGGAGCGCAGCGGACAGGAAATCTGTCCATGAGCTTCTTTTGTCGTATTCTGTGTTACAGAAAAATCCAGATGGAAAAGAAAAGTCAGATATGATACAATAGACGGCGCAATAGGGAAAGGCAGGAGCGGAGAGGATGAAAAAGCAGCACAATGAGCTGATTAAGATACTGGCAGAAGACAAGGAATGGCAGACAGCCAGAACATTGGCGATGAAGCTGAACGTATCTGAGCGGAGTGTGAAAAACTATATAGCGGAGATCAACCAGCTGCTGCATGATCCCATTGAATCCTCCAAACGCGGCTACCGCATGCAGATGGAAGATATCAAGGCATTTGTGCGGGAGCTTGCGATAGTGCAGCCGCGCGTCGCGCTGATGGGCGGGCTGCTCGCGGAGGAGAACATCTACCGGGAGACGGTGTGCGCGGCGCTTAGCGGCACGGCGCAGCCCGTGCACCCGATGCACGACGCGCTCTGGGGCGCGGCACAGCTTGCGTTTGAGGCGCTGGAGGAGTAGCCGCGCCGACGGGGGCGGCATAAGCGATACATGGCGCTTCCGCACAATTACTTCAAAAAATGCATACATTTCAATGTTGAAAATCCACAATTTCTGTGTTATTTTTGTATTCGTAATCCGTGATTGATAGCAATACTAACAAAAAGTTATACAATCACTATGAGATGTATAATTGCAAATTGTGAAAATATATGCTATACTAATTTTTGCAAATCGCTGATTAAGCGCAGACCCGGATCAGTAGAAAACGGCAGATGATAAATCTATATCTCATCGCCGTATAATAAGAAGGAAAAGAAAGGAAGAACCACATGGACGAAAAGTATAATGCCCTATTTACTCCGTGGAAGATTGGCAATGTGGAAATACCTAACCGCATCGTACAATGTTCCATGGGCGGCACCTCCCTCTTTGGTTGGCTGGAGCCTAACCATTTCGACAAGGAGGCCGCCTACTTCCTCCTCAACCGCGCGCAGGACGGCGTCGGCCTGATCCTCCCCGGTATGCAGTGCGTTCGCGATACCATGGGTATCCCCGGCCGCAAGTGGCTCTGGCAGAACGACCGCATGTTCAAAGAACTCAAGCCCTACATGGAAGAGTTCCACAAGACCGGCTCCAAGCTCTTTATTCAGCTCGCCGCAGGCTTCGGCCGCTCCATGGCTATCAACGGCTGGATGAGCTATCTGGCGAAACACGACTTCCTCAACAAGCTCGCTTCCCCCATCGTTGACGTTCAGTACTCCTGCGCGTCCGCTTCCGCTACCCCCAACCGCTGGAACGAGGAGCTCAAGTCCCGTCCCATGACCCGCGCCGAGATCAAGGAAATGGTCGAAGCGTTCGGTAAGACCGCGAAGAAGCTGCGCGATGCCGGCGTCGACGGCGTTGAGATCCACGCTGTCCATGAGGGCTACCTGCTTGACCAGTTCACCATGAAGAACTGGAACTTCCGTACCGACGAGTACGGCGGATCCTTCGAGAACCGTTTCCGCTTCCCCGTCGAGATCGTCAAGTGCATCCACGAGTATGCCGGCGACGACTTCCCCGTCTCCCTGCGTTACTCCGTCGTCTCCAAGACCAAGGGCTGGGGCAAGGGCGCAATGCCTTACGAGGAGGACTTCGAGGAGTTCGGCCGCGACATGGAAGAGTCCGAGAAGGCTGTCAAGTACCTCGAAGAGGCCGGCTACGCAATGTTCAACTGCGACAACGGCACCTACGACGCATGGTACTGGGCACATCCGCCTCAGTACATGCCCGACAACTGCAACCTGAAGTATGTTGAGCACATCAAGAACTTCACCAACGCTCCCGTCGTCTGCGCAGGCCGTATGGATCCTGTCAAGGCTGCCGAGGAGATCGCCGCTGGCCGTCTGGATGCAGTTGCTATCGCACGTCAGAATCTTGTTGACCACGAGTGGGTACATAAGATAAAAGAAGGACGTCAGGACGAGATCAAGCCCTGCATCCGCTGCCACAACGGCTGCTTTAACTTCGCAAAGTACAAGGGAACTCCCAACCTCCAGAACACCATGGACTCCCTGCACCTCGGCCGCTGCGCCCTCAACCCCACCACCATGCAGCACAAGAGATACTACATCGCTCCCACCAAGAAGGCGAAGAGAGTCGCTATCATCGGCGGCGGTATCGGCGGTATGGAATGCGCGCTCGTCCTCAAGCAGCAGGGCAACATCCCTGTCCTCTTCGAGAAGACCAATGAGCTGGGCGGTCTGTTCCTGACTGCTTCCGCCATGACCTTCAAAGAGAACGACAAGGAACTCATCACCTGGTACAAGCGTGAGATTGAGAAGGCTGGCATCGAGGTTCATATGAACACTGAGGTCAATGACCTGAACACTCTCCGTGGCTTCGACGATATCATCGTCGCCACCGGTTCTACTCCCAGAATGATGCCCCAGATCAAGGGCTTTGAGAAGACCCTCACCTTTACCGACGTCCTCAAGGACAAGAAGGAAGTCGGCGACAAGGTTCTCTTCATCGGCGGCGGCCAGTCCTCCTGCGAGGCGGCTTACGATATGCTGCTGAACTTCGGCAAGCACCCGATCATCGTCGAGTACGCCGGCGACCTTATCGCGGCTCAGGCTACTTGCCTTGCCAACACCTCCTTCCTGCGTGACGCTATGGAGTACCACAAGGTTCCCGTTTACCTGCACTCCACCGTTACCGAGATCACCGACAAGGGCTGCACCGTCAAGAACGTTCAGACCGGCGAGACCTTCTTCGTCGAGTGCGACAGCGTCGTAAACGGCATCGGCTTCGTTCCCACTCCTGTCGGCGGCAAGACTGCCTCCAAGAAGGTCAAGGGCAAGGAAACCATCTACCGTGTCGGCGACTGCGTCGCGATCGGCAACCTGCGTACCGTTATCTGGCGCGCATGGGACGTCTGCATGGCCATCAACGGCAACAACCAGGGCATCGATAAGATCGTCGACATGATCATCTGATCCCACGGCAGACGCGAAAGTCTAAAATAAGAGACCTCCGCATGGCTTCGCCATGCGGAGGTTTTTTCGTGGGGGGGGCAAGGCTGGGTGGTATCGTGAAGACACCCCAATTTAGCATTAACCTAGTATGCAGCCGAATGGAGTACTTTATTCTGTGATTTGCCGCGTTTTCAGGCATTCATATCTACAAGAACCTTCATGGCATCGTGACTTGCCTGACGGTCAAATGCATATGATGTCCTTTCGAGCGGCACGATCTCGTCGAAAAGCGGCCTGGTTTTGAGACTGCCGTCGAGCATGCCGGCGAGTGCTTTGGAAATATCGCAACCGCTGCTATCTGCTCGTAGCAGTTACCAAGTGAATTGCCGATGACATAATCTGCCCCGCACTGCTTAGCAATAGTTTGGCTTCATCCGCCGTTCCTCCTTTGATATTCTGCAACCATTATATCGAAGAAGGCTGCCTGAATCGAATGTGTGGGTATAAAAAATCACCGAGAAAAGTCTGTAATAGACCAATCTCGGTGATTCTCTGTTTGCCCTTGCTACGCCTGATAACTTTGTTTGAATATTACTTCGTTATCAGCCCACAGCAAACGAGCTGTCGGTTTTTGAGCAGAGCGTACTTAGCTCCGACGTGGCGGAGAGTAAGGGATTCGAACCCCTGTGGCGTTGCCGCCTAACGGTTTTCAAGACCGCCCCGTTATGACCGCTTCGGTAACTCTCCAAATATCCTCATATAAACGCGAACTGGGTCATCGTAATGACCCAGTTCGTGGCGCAGAAGGAGGGATTTGAACCCTCGCGCGCTTTTTACACGCCTACTCCCTTAGCAGGGGAGCCCCTTCGGCCTCTTGGGTACTTCTGCATGCCGCTCAAATATGATATCACAGCTATACCCCGTTGTCAATAAAATATTTCCATGCACCGCTGAAATGTTGAGAGTATCATTAAATGCAGAAGAAACCGTTACGGTTTTTCCTGCATTATTTTTTTATCCGAAGGCAGGCGGAAGGAGGTTAAAACATTGAACGGATACAGTTATTTGACGCTGGAACAGCGCCGCGAGATCGAAAGAATGTATGCAGAGGGTGAACGCGTTGTTGACATTGCCGCCCGTCTGAAAAGGAGCGCCGCCGCTATCTACGAAGAGTTGAAGCGTGGCTATACGGGAGAGTTTGACGGCTACGCCCGCCCGAAGTACAGCGCCGATCTTGCACAAGCGACGGTGCAAGAAAATTTCCGGCGCAGAGGAAACCGACGCGGCGCGAATTGCTGAAATACGAAAGGAGCTATTCAATATGAAAATGAAGAGGATCGCAAACAACGTGGCGCTTCAAACGATCGGCTACGTAATTAGCGGATTTACGAACGTGTATATCTACGTTCGGGAATGCGGCTATCAGAAGCGGGACATTTACAGGGGCTTGTATAAGCACTTCGCGCACGACGAAATGAACAAATACGCATATTGCAAGATCACGGAGCTTCGCGCCGATGAAAACGTGCTTTACATCGGCATTGAAGAGTAACGCGGGAAAGGAGCTATTCGGAATGAGTACAACACGATACAAAATCCGTTTATGGGAATACGACGGCGAAGCGTCCGTCGCAAACGCCGTTACCTTCGACAGCTTCGACGAAGCGCAAGCGCGGTTCAATGATCTTCGCGTTTCGGAGGAAATGCCGTGCGTTGAGTTCATCAAAGAGCGGATCGCGAACGGGTGCATTATAAGCGACGAAGTTTTGAACGTTCGGCAGTTCGCTTCGGTATTTGACGCTATCACGAAGGACAAGCCCACGCTGGCGGGCTTCCTTCGTTCCCTTCCTTGCATTGAAGCGCCGTGGGACGCGGCTTTTCAGAAGCGTTATTGCTCTTCCTGCACGGCGGAGAATTGCGACGCTTGCGCGAATGAGCAGTTCCGGAACAATCCGGAATGGTGGCTTTCCCTTCCGGCGGCGGAGGTGGAACAATGACGGCGGATCGGGCGCGCGGGGCGCTTGCCGTACTGCAAGACGCGGACGGGAAGTTTATTTGCGAAGTGCCTTGCGGTTACATAGTCGAGCAGACAGCCAGCGCACACAAGCCCCGGCGGATACAGGCACAACGACGGCGGCGGGCAATGCTTCGCCGTCGCGTCGCCCTTACGGTTGCGTTGCTGACCGTCGCCGCCCTTCTTGCGGCGCTTATGCCGTGGAGCGGGAGCGGTGCGGCGGACAAGCCGAAGGATACGACCACCGGAACGCTTGAAGAGGTACACCAGCCGACCGCCGTTCTTCTTCCTTCGAGCGGGACGGTGGCGGGATATGTGCCGAACGCGGCGGAGGTTGAAGCCCTTGCAAAGCTGATCTACGGCGAAGCGGGGATCGTTCCTTCTACGACGGAGCAAGCGGCGGTTGTATGGTGCGTTCTGAACCGCGTTGACGATCCGCGCTTCCCCGACACGGTGCTGGAGGTTATCGAAGCGCCCTATCAGTTCAGCGGCTACGACCCAGAATATCCCGTGAAAGAGGAATTCGCCCTTCTTGCGGCGGACGTGCTGACGCGATACCGCGCGGAGCGGGACGGCGAAGAAAACGTCGGGCGGGTGCTTCCGGCGGAATACTGCTTCTTCACGGGCGACGGGCGGCGCAATCACTTCACAACGGAATGGAAAAGTACGGATTGCTTCGGCTGGACGCTTGAAAGCCCGTACACAGATTAAGGGAGGGACACACAATGAAGGACAACAAAAGCGGCTGGCAGTTCCCGAAGGCGCTTGAAATTATCAAGTGCAAGGAAGGCAACAAAGAGTTTATGAAGGAGCGTCCGGCGCGTCGCCCGTTCGGAAACACCGTGCTTATTTGCGAATATCCGATCGACGACACGGCGGCGGAAGAGCCGAACGCGAAGTTGATTACATGGCGGCTTGCGAAGCGCGCCGCGCGGGACTTCTTGCGCGTTTCCTTTATGCCTTCGGCTATCGTATCGGCGGCGACGCATTCGTGGGTTCTTTCCCTCTTCGCCCGAAAAGGTATGAAGATATTGGACACACACGCCGGAAGCGGAAGTTCATTGATCGCTTGTTATCGTCAAGGCGGGCTGGATTTCGTCGGCTTCGAGATTGACGAAGATTATTACCGCGCGGCAAATGAACGGCTGGAACAGGAACAAGCACAAATCCGGCTTTTTGATCTCTTGGAGCAGGAAGAACGGAAAGCGCAAGCAACGCTTTTTACGAAATGAAGGGAGGAAACACAATGCAGGAAAAAAGGACGCTATATCTTGCCGGAAAGATCACGGGCGATCCGTATTATTTCACGAAGTTTTACAACGCGCAAAAGAAGCTGGAGGAAGGCGGCTTCATCGTCGTAAATCCGGCGCTTCTTCCGGCGGAGGGCTTCACGTGGGAAGCCTATATGCGTATGTCCGGCGCTATGCTTGCAGAGTGCGCCGAAGTCTGTTTTCTTCCGGACTGGAAAGAGAGCAAAGGCGCGAAATATGAATTCGGCGAAGCAATGGCGCAGAACAAGCCGTTTTTCTTCTTCGCTGATTGGGAGAGGACGCAGGAAGAAACGGGTAAATACGAATGCACGGCAGAAAAAACCGACAAGATCGCTTTTCAATGCTTCGTATGCGGAAAAATCAACGTCTTTCCGGCAACACACGCAGATGGGAACACTTGCAAATATTGCGGCGGCGGATTAAAGGCGATTGGATACGCAAAGAAAACGGAGGGATCGCGGAATGCAGAAAAATAAAATGCCCGTTCCGACAGAAGCACAAGAGCAAATGACGCTGTTTTCGTGGGCGGCTATGCAAAGCGGAAAATATCCCGAATTGAATTTGCTTTATCACGTCCCGAACGGCGGGAGCAGACACAAGGCGGAAGCGGGACGGCTTCGGGCGGAGGGCGTGAAAGCGGGCGTTCCCGATCTATGCTTGCCCGTTGCGCGCGGGCAATATCACGGGCTTTACATAGAGCTTAAACGGCAACGCGGCGGCAGGACAAGCGATCATCAATCGGAGTGGCTGGACGCTCTTTCGGCGCAGGGCTACAAAGCCGCGCTTTGCTACGGCTGGGAACAGGCGGCGGGAACAATTATCGAATACCTAACCGGAGGTGGCACACATGACTAAAAAGCAAACAGAGCTTTCCGAAGAGTTGCGGGAAGCCGTATTTGAAGCCGCGCGCGCAGGGGCGGCGGAAGCATACACACAGAACACGGGGTACGTAAATTACTTCAAGGCAATGGAAACATTGCTGTATAACTACAAGAAGCTGGCGGCGCTTGTAGCCGATGAAGAAGCGTATTGCGAAGTTGAGTATCACGCGGGACGAAAGACGTTTTCAACGACACCACAGGCGAAGGGCTTTATTCAGCGCAAGACGGAAGCGGAGATCGTCGAGGAAATGCGAGAGGAAAAACAAAAGCAGTTCAAAGAAACGAAATCCGGCTTTGACAGCTTGACACGCGCTATTTCTCTTTTCGAGGGGCATAAAGAATTCGTTGTGATCCGGCTTTACTATTTCGGCGAGGACATCAACGGCAATCCGCGAGAGGGCGGAACGGCGACGTGGGAAGAGATCGCGGAAGAGCTTTCCGACGCGGGCATTCTCAAAGAGATAAAGACGGCGCGCCGCTGGCGGAACAAGATCGTCAATGATATGGCGGTATGCGTATTCGGTATTCCGGCGGCGGTATCAGCGGCGACATACCGGAAAGCCGTTGACAAATGACCAAAACGCGACCAAACAATGCACCTTGTCCGCGACGCTTACGCGTGATATAATAATTACGCTGAATTATTGCGAATTGAATAGCGCGGGATAAAGCCTTTTGTGTGAATGCACGGAAGGCTTTTTCTTTTGCTCTTTTGCACAGACTTTTCCACAGGAAGGAGGATAACCGCATGAAGCCGTGGGCGGAAAGGTTCTACAATTCGGACGCTTGGCGTTCATGCCGCGACAGCTTCTTGAAGTCGAAGGGCTACTTGTGCGAACGCTGTTCAACGCCGGACGATCCAGTAACCGCGAAGATCGCACATCACAAAACATACTTGACGAAGCAGAATATCAACGATCCATACATAGCGCTTTCGTGGGATAATCTCGAAGCGCTTTGTCAAGATTGCCACAACAAAGAACACCACCGGAACGACAAGAAAAAACGGTACGCATTCGACGAAGCGGGAAACCTCATATCCCCCCCTATTCGCTCAAAATTTAGGGAGGGTTCGACACCGAGGGCGGGAGATTAAAAATACTCCGCAGGCGCGCGCATAACGGGTGTACGCGTTTAAGGGGGTGTGGGTTGACCGGAAAAGGGGGTGATATTTATGGCGACAAAGAAGGACTTGACGAAAGAAGAAAAGATCAAGCGGGAGTTTTCCCGATTGAAGCGCATTTTCAAAGACTTGGATAAAAACAAGTTGCAGACCGTCGAAAGCCTTATCAAGAACGCGGCGTTCATGGCGGTATCCCTTGAAGAATTGCAAGAGATCATCAACGAAGAGGGCTACACCGTCGAATACCAAAACGGCGCAAATCAGAGCGGGACGAAGCAAAGCGACGCGGTGAAAACACATATCGCCATGACAAAAAATCACGCCGCAATTATCAAACAGCTTTGCGATCTTGTACCGCCGGAGAAGAAAAAGGAAAGCCGTTTACAGGCGTTACGGGACGAATAAAAATGCCCTTTTCAAATTACATTTACGAGTATTACGACGGCATTTCTTCCGGAAATATAACCGTCGGCAAGTGGGTTCGCCTTCTGTATGAATACATCGTGAAGGGGCTTCAAGAAGGGCTTTTCACCTTCAACGCGAAGAAGGCAAACAAGGCAATTCGGTTTATCGAAAACTTTTGCCATCATTGCGAAGGGCGCACAGACCTTTTGAAGCTGGAGTTGTGGCAGAAAGCCGCCGTTTCCGTTATGTTCGGGATCGTCGAAGAGGACGGAACGCGCGTCTTTCGCGAAGTGTTTATTGTGATCGGGCGCAAGAACGGCAAAACGCTTTTTGCGTCCGCCGTCATTGCGTACATGGCGTATCTTGATGGAGAATACGGCGCGAAAATATATTGCCTTGCGCCGAAGCTGGAGCAAGCGAACATCGTTTACGATAATTTCTATCAGATGATTAAAAAAGAACCGGAGCTTTCCGACCTATCGAAGAAGCGCCGTTCCGATATTTACATCGAAGAAAGCAATACCGCGATCAAGCCGCTTGCGTTCAACGCGAAGAAATCCGACGGCTTCAATCCGCATTTAGTCGTGAACGATGAAGTCGCGTCGTGGCGCGGCGACGGCGGCTTGAAGCAGTACGAAGTTATGAAATCCGCGCTTGGCGCGCGCCGCCAGCCGATGATCCTTTCGATCTCAACGGCGGGTTACGAAAACGACGGTATCTTCGACGAATTGATGAAGAGATCGACCGCGTTTTTGAAGGGAGGAAGCAAGGAACGCCGCCTTCTTCCCCTGCTTTACATGATCGACGACGTAGAGAAATGGAACGACCTTGAAGAGCTTAAAAAAGCAAATCCGAATATGGGCGTTTCCGTTTCGCCGGACTTCTTCAAAGAGGAAATCGCCGTCGCCGAAATGAGTATGTCGAAGCGGGCTGAATTCCTTACGAAGTATTGCAACATCAAGCAGAATTCTTCCGTCGCGTGGCTTGATTACGTCGTCGTTGACGGCGCAGGAATTCACGCGAAGCTGGAGGATTTCAAGGACAGCTACGCCGTGGGCGGCATAGACCTTTCGCAAACAACAGACTTGACCGCCGCTTCCGTCGTGATCGAGCGGGACGGCGTTCTATATGCCTTCGCACAATTCTTTATGCCCGCGAACCGCCTTGAAACGGCGCAAGCGATCGACGGCGTACCGTATGACATCTTCGTAAAGCAAGGGATCGTCAAGCTATCCGGCGAAAACCACGTCGATTATCGCGACGTTTACGAATGGTTTTCTATGCTTCGGGATCAGTACGGAATATATATCTTGAAGATTGGGTACGACCGCTATTCCGCGCAATATCTGATCGACGACTTGAAAAACGCGGGCTGGCAGACGGACGACGTATGGCAGGGCGAAAACCTTGCGCCCGTGATCCGTGAGTTTGAAGGCGTTATCAAGGACGGCAATTTCAAGATTGCCGACAATAACTTGTTGAAAGCGCACTTCCTCAACGTCGCATTGAAGCACAACATGGAAACGCGGAAGTTCCGTCCCGTGAAGATCGAACAGCGGGCGCGAATTGACGGCTTCGTTTCCGTGATCGACGCGCTGACCGTGCGGCAGAAATATTATAACGAAATCGGCGAAATGCTCAAAAATGCGGGGTGATAAAAACATGGGAGTTTTTGAAACTATCTTCCGGAAGCCGAAAGCCGACTTGAAGGCGGAAGGCTATTTCAAAATGCTAAACGGGTACACGCCCGTTTTCAGCAACGCGCCGGAAAGTATTTACGAAATGGAGCTTACGCGCGCGGCGATACATTCGTTCGCGTCCTTCGCTTCAAAGCTGAAACCGGAGATCAGCGGCACGGCGCAAAAGAACCTTGAACGGACGTTACAGTTCAAGCCTAATCCGTTCATGGATACATCGAAGTTCATTTACAGGATCGCGACGATCCTTTCGGTGAATAATACTTGCTTCATTGTTCCGATCGAAGATGAATTCGGCGGGCTGATCGGGTATTATCCCCTGCTTCCTCAACGGTGCGAAGTTGTCGAGTACAACGGCGCGCCGTTTTTGCGTTATACGTTCGGGAGCGGGCAGAAAGCCGCGATCGAGTTTGAACGCGTCGGCGTAATGACGCAGTTTCAGTATACCGACGATTTCTTCGGCGAGAGTAACGCCGCGCTTCGTCCTACAATGCAGTTGATCCACACACAAAATCAAGGCATTATCAACGGCGTTAAAAATTCGGCTTCTATTCGCTTTCTAGCGAAGGTTGCAAATATGTTGAAGCCGGAGGACATCACGAAGGAGCGCAAGCGCTTCACGGCGGATAACCTTTCGGCGGAAAATCAGTCGGGAATGGTGATCTACGACGCGAAGTTTGCTGACGTGAAGCCGATCGAAAGCAAGCCGTTCACGGTCAACGCCGCGCAGATGGCGCAGATCAATGAAAACGTGTTTAACTACTTCGGCACGAACGCGGGCATTCTGCAAAACAAATACACGGAGGACGAATGGAACGCGTATTACGAAGGCAAGATCGAGCCTTTCGCGATCCAGCTTTCGCTTGTTATGTCGAATATGACGTACACGGCGCGGGAATTGTCCTTCGGGAACGCGATCACGTTTACCGCGAACCGCTTACAATACGCAAGCAATCAAACGAAGCTGAATATCAGCACACAGTTATTTGACCGCGGCTTGCTGAACCGCAACGGCGTTATGGACGTTTGGAACATGGCGCACGTTGAGGGCGGCGAGAAATATTATATCCGCAAGGAATACGCGGAAGTTTCAGAATTGGGAAAGGAGGTTACACCAAATGCCAAAAAAGACGGATCGGGAGTACCGAACAATGATCCAGCCGCTATTGATCCCGACGGCGGCGGAGAAGCGAATTGATACGGATTTCTACGTGGAGGGCTACGCAACAACGTTCGACAAGCCCTATTTGCTGTATGAGTGGGACGGGAACAAATATTACGAACGGATCGACCGGAACGCCCTTGCGGGTGCGGATATGTCCGACGTAATCATGCAGTATAACCACGAAGGAAAGGTGCTTGCCCGCCTTTCCAACGGGACGCTGGGCGTTGAAGCTAACGATAACGGGCTTTTCACGTTCGCGGACTTGTCGAAATCGCGCGCGGCACAAGATATGTTCGAGGAAATCAAGAACGGACTTGTTACGAAAATGTCGTGGGCTTTCCGCGTATCGGAAGATAGCTACGACCGCGACACACGCACACGCACGATCTTGAAAATTGCGAAGGTTTACGACGTTTCGGCGGTATCCATTCCGGCGAACGCCGATACCGATATTTCGGCACGATCCTATTTCGACGGAGTGATCGAAAGGGAACAGCAGGAGCGGCTGGAACGCCGGAAGAAACTTTTGAAAATCAAACTAATGACGGAGGTTTAACACAATGAGAATTAAAGAAATCGAAGCCCGCCTTGCGGCTATCAAGCAGGAGATCGAACAGCGCGGCGACGCTATGACCGCCGCAGAGATTGACGCGCTGGAGCAGGAAACCACACAGCTTACCGAAGAGCGCGCCGGACTGATTGCCGCCGCCGAGAAGCGCAACGGCATTCTTGACAATATCGCGAAGGGCGCGGGCATTGTTTCCCGTTCCTTCCAGCAGAACAACGGCGACGACAACGCCGCGCCCGATGATCCCTTCGGTACGCCCGAATATCGTTCCGCGTGGCTGAAAAACATTCGCCGCCTTCCGCTGAACGACGCAGAGAAGCGCGCATTCAGCAACGCCAGCGGCGCGGGTGCGGAGGTTATCCCGACACAGACCGCGAACGAGATTATCAGCAAGGTAAAGACGCTTGCACCTATGCTGAATGAAGTTACCCTTCTGCACGTCAAGGGCGCTGTAAAGTTCGCGATCGAAGGCACGAACAACGCCGCCGCGATCCACACCGAGAACGCAAGCATTACCGCCGCCGCTGACACGCTGACCACCGTTTCCCTTTCCGGTTATGAGATCGTCAAGCTGGTTCAGATTTCCGATACTGTAATGACTATGAGCATTACCGCGTTTGAAAGCTGGATCGTCAATATGCTGGCGGAAGCTATCGCCCGCAAAGTCGAAGATTTGCTTATCAACGGCACGGGTTCTTCCCAGCCGAAGGGCATTGAAAACGCGAACACTTGGGGCGCGTCCAACAGCGTTACCGTTGCAAATACGGGCGCACTTACCGCCGCAAACGTGCAGACGTTGATCGGGCTTCTGCCTTCCGGCTATGACCGTAACGGCAAGTTCGTTATGAACAAGAAAACCTTGTTCACCGACTTTATGCCGTTGCAGGACAACAGCAAGAACCACATTGTAACCGTTCAGAACAACGCGTACTTCGTGTACGGCTATCCCGTTCTTCTGTCCGATTACGTCGCGGATCACGAAGCCTTCTTGGGCGACTTCAAGAAGGTTTGCGCGAACCTTGCCGAAAATATCGGCGTGAAGAGCGCCTACGACATCGACACGAACAGCTACAAATATAGCGGTATCGCGATCTTCGATTGCGCGCCCGCTATCGGCGAAGCCATCGTGAAGCTGGTCAAGGCGACCACCTAAAGCGGGAGGGCTGACAAATGCTTGACAAGGTAAAGCTGGCGTTGCGGTTGAGCGGGACGGCGCTTGACGGCGAAGTTTCCGATCTCATAAACGCGGCGATCGCTGATCTTCGCCTTGTCGGTATCAACATTCCGGCGGAAGCGGGATCGTCCAGTAAAACGCTGGGCGATCCCCTTCTTGATCGGGCGGTTGTGCTTTATGCAAAGGCGGAATTCGGCTTCAATGACGACGCGGAGCGTTACCGCAACGCATACGATTATTTGAAGTGCGCCTTGTCGCTGACCGCTGATTACACCGAAGAAAGCGAGGGCAAATAAATGAGATGGGGCGAACAAATAACATTGGTTGCCTTGTCTGAACCTTCGCCGCGCACGAACGAACACGGCTTCCCCGTCGCCCGCACAGAAACCGCGACAACGGTTTTCGCTGACAAGAAATCCGTGGGCTTTTCGGAGTTCTACAAGGCGCAACAGGCGGGCTATACGACGGAATTAAAATTCGACGTGCATTCCTTCGAGTATGAGGAACAGCAGATCGTGGAATATCCCGTTTCGAGCGGGAAACGGTATCGCGTCCTTCGGACGTACACGCACGGGAACGGAGAATTTACAGAGTTGACGCTGGTTAATCTTCCGGAAGCGGAAGGGGGCGGCAACAATGGCGAAGTTTAACGTTGTCGGGCTGGACGACGTACAAGAAGCAATGCTTCGGCAAGACGCGATCGTTGAAGAAGCCGTGCCGGAAATGCTCAAAGCGGGTGGCGCAGTAATGCAGAAGGCACAGCAAGAAGAGATCAAGACAAGGTTCAACAGCAGACGAAGCACGGGGGCGCTTCTTGCGTCCATCAAAGTATCCGCCGTGAAAGAGATTGACGGCGGAAAACGGGTTGAAATCTATCCGAACGGAAAGGACAAGCACGGAGTACGCAACGCGGAAAAAGGCTTCGTCCTTAATTACGGGCGTTCAAATATGCCCGCGCGCCCGTGGTTCACGGCGGCGAATGAAAAGGCGGCGGACGACGTTGTTTCGGAAATGCGCCGCGTATGGGAGGAAAAGCAAAATGAAGAACGTTGACAGCTTGTTAAAAGCGGAGCTTGAAAAGCTGGGCGTTCCCGTCGAACGCCTTAAATACGGCGGGAAGGCGGCTTGCTTTATCGTCTATCAGCTTGTCGTGGGGCGCGACACGTTCTTTTCAGACGATGAAGAGGGCGCGCAGGAATGGAGTACAAGCAAGGACGACCGCGTAAACCACAAGAACGGGTGCAATATGACC
>OLRQ01001765.1_pt1 | contig 15288 bp, 15 predicted proteins | sample 1671971 | NCBI WGS metagenome assembly OLRQ01 (sample SAMEA3136631, study PRJEB25190) | human gut metagenome | biome: human gut; feature: human-associated habitat; material: faeces | place: Austria | collected 2013 | reverse complement strand
GCCTGCGTTTTCACCGCATTGCGCCCTGTTTTTGACGCAGGGAAAGGCAGTCGGCGATCATGGCGATAAATTCGCTGTTTGTCGGGCCTAACTGCCGCTCCAAATTCTACCGTCAGGAGGCGGCGGAGAGCCGCAGCCGGGAGTGTACCTGTGAGAACTGCGGCAAGGCGTTCACCACAACAAGGTCAGATGTGAAATATTGCGGCGATGATTGCCGTTATCAGGCACAAATCAAACGGCAGAGCGTACGGAAGAAAGCCTTGCGCGAGACAAAGATCGAATCGGCCTTGCCGGAGAAAGAAACGAAATCAGCATAAGATAAGACGCAGATGGCGGCTTGCCCCAGATCGGGCAGGCCGCCTTTTTTTGCGCAGAAATGGAGGTATCATGCGTGTTTTTGAAATTGTAAAAGAAAACGTCAATCTGTGGGAAGCAGCAGAGCTGTACGGGATAGATGTGAAAGGTACGGCAAAGCCCTCTGCCCGTTTCACAATGACTGGCACCCCAGTCTATATATGGCAGACGACCACTATTATTGCTTTGCCTGCGGGGAACACGGAGATGTAATTGACTTTGTAAGCAGACTGTTTCAGCTTTCGCCCTACGATGCAGCACGGAAGCTGATGGCAGATTTTCATCTCAGCCTGGATAAGCCGCCCAGCGCAGCGGCGCTCAGCGCAAAGCACACTCAGAATAGAACTGGAGTGGCACCGCTAACGCTGCGCCGCTCCGCTTAAATTTAAATTTTTCCTACATAGGGACTTTTTTGTGCTGTCCGTATAAATTGGGCAGTTCAACTTGCGATGGAGGCTTTTTTGCCCTGCGCATCCTCGACCATGCGAATTATCTGCGCAAGCGCGGTATCGCCTCCGACGCGCGTGGCCGTGAATACGATCAGCCCCTCGCCGTTAATGCTGCCGCCCGTAACTGTGCCGCCGATATCTAGCGTAACAGGCAGGCTCTCGCCCGTGAGCATACTAAGATCGGCGCTCGATGCTCCGGACGTGACCACGCCGTCACAGGGAAAGCGCTCGCCGGGGCGCACGCTTATAACATCGCCCACACGCAGCTCCGATACGGGGACCTCGCCGGTCTCACCGTGGCGCGTGACCTGCGCCGTCTCGGGCGCGAGCTCCGTGAGCGCGCGTATTGCATCCGAGTTGTGCCGCTTCTGCGCGCCTCGAGGTATTTTCCGAGCATGACGAGCGTTATTACGACCGCCGCGCCTTCGAAAAACAGGTTTTCCGCATAGCTCATGTCGCCGAGCGCGATCTTGATCGCGGCGTAGATGCCGTACAGGAGCGCCGAAAACGTACCGACGGCAACGAGTGTGTCCATGTTGGGGAGACCCTTCACAAGGCTGCCGAAGCCGTTTATGTAAAAGCCGCGCCCGCCGATGACGATGGGCAGGGTCAAGGCCAGCTGCACGAGTGCAAAGGTGAGCGGCGCGTGATGCGGCGACATGAAGCTCGGCAGCGGAAGTCCTGCCATGTGCCCCATGGACACATACAAAAGCGGCAGGGCAAAAAACAATGCACAGTATGACGCGCTTTTTAACGCAGTTGAGCTCCGCGAGCTTCTGCGCGACCTCCCTTTTGCGACGCTACGCCGCGAGCGCATCGGCAGAGATATACTCCTGAGCACCGAAACTAAGGCGCGAGACGAGCTCGCATATTTTGTCGGCGTCGAGCCTATCGTCATAGACGACGTCCATTTTTCCGTCGTTAGATTTACGGAAACGCTCTGCACTCCCTCCTGCCGGCTCATGAATTTTTCAAGGATCGAGGAGCAGGCCGCGCAGTGTATCCCGCTTATTTTAAATGCCTTTTCAGTCATGCTGTCTCTTTAAAGTTAGCCTACGCTAATTCGTTCACATCTATATTACACTCTGCGGCGCAAAAAATAAAGTGTCTTTTGAAAAAAGAAAAAAACCACATCAATCGCCCTCTCGGGGCGGCCGATGCGGTTTTTTTCTCACATTTTTATGCGAGAGTGTGGGAGAAAGCATACGACTGTAGATACAAGATTCAAATACATTTGATATCACGCATCCGCTCGTAATATAAACGATTTATAATTACTTAGATATTTTTCCAGAGGCGGGTTCCCACGGGAGTTTAGAGGCATTTTTGAATGCGCCTATTATGCAGAACACGCCAACGATACAGAATGCGGCTGCTCCGAACAAGCCGAGGGACAAGCTCTTTGTTATATCATAAATCAGCCCGTAAATCGGCATTGCTACCATTGCCGACAGTGCAGCGGAAGTCTGTACAACGCCATAAATGGACGCATAATCCTTCTTACCAAACAGTTTGCTGGGTAAGACTGCGGGCTGCGTACCGCCGGAAGATCCAGCAAATCCCATTAAGATAATGCAGGCAATCAGTCCGATCAAAATTTTACCTGTCAAAACTGCGCCAACAGCAGAGAATGCAAGCAGAATCAGAGCGAGAATGGTGGTTTTCTCTGCGCCAATCTTATCGTTGAATGCGCCAAACGCAAACGAGCCGATCAGAGTACCTATCATGTAGAAGCTGGCCAAGGAGGAGCTGAAAGTGATGTCATAACCGAGGCTGACTCCAAATGTGGGCAGCATCTGTGCAAAGCATGCCAGGAAAATGAGGAAGAACATGGATATGTAACACAAAATGAATGCGGGGGACTTGAGTGCTGTACCCGCAGGAACGCCAGATTCAGCTGCTGGATCTGTAGTTTCTGATACAGCTTCGTCTTCTGTTTCCTCTGCACCATATGCCTTCAGGCCCTTCATCGAAGGATGAGCTACAGCGATAAACGAGCCAATAAGTTCAAGAACCAGTGCAGATGCTCCAAGTACTACATACGCGACATGATATCCCGCCGATTTAATCACAATGCCGCCGACAATGCTGAATATAGCGCCAAAGATACCCGTCATTGACATCATTATGCCCATTGCCAGTCCCTGCTTCTTTACAAACCAATTAGTTATGAGCATCGGACCTGCCATATAAAACGGAATTGCCATTGCAAAAGCATAAATGATGCCGACAACATACCAGCACCAGAGTGCCGAGTACAGAGCATAGCTCATAAACAGTGCGCAGGCCACTACTGAGCACACAATAAGGAGCGGTCGGAAGGGGAGCTTTTTAACTATTTTGCCCGCAAAAACCATAGCCACCATCATAGCCGCGGAGCTGACCGAAACATATCCGCTGAATGCACCGGTACCAAAGCCCTGCTCAGCGCAAACAGAAGCTATAAAGATACCCTGCGTATTGGATAAAATGCCTTGGCCGCCGGCAATAAGCAGACATGCAGCTAAAAGCATCCGCCATGCCGGATGTTTACTTTTCTTCATAATTCTCTAATCTCCTATTTAATATGTAGGTTCTTCCCAATCCTCGGGCACCCATGACTCAGGTGGGATAGGATCGCGATAAAAACCGTCCATCTGGCGATAAGCCATACGGTGACGGCTAATACGCCATACACCGTTTTCCTTAACAAAGTCCTCACAATAGACTGCCCAGCCCTCGCAGGTCTCGGCATCATCAAAGTAGCACATATGGTCTTCATATTGAAAAACTCCGCGTGCATGATCACTGTCAATAAACCATATCATGGGCTGATGCCCCATGTGCATTGTCTGCATGACACGATTACACCACTTTGAAACAAGAGCCTGTTCCCTCTTGTCCGTAGTTCCGGGATTGCCATTCCAATACTGAAAATCATCTGCGAAGAGTTCTGTTGCGTACTCCTCTTTTTTCATATCCATGCTCCACCAGTAGAAGTACATACATTCGAGTACCTTCTGGTGTTCACAAAGAAGTTCAGGAGTATACTGCTGACGTCTCACATTTTTGATGACCTCGATGACCCAGCCTCTGAACTCTTCGTTAAAGGGTATATTAAAAGTTGCCATGTCGGTCTCCTTAGTAAAAGTTTTCTCAATTCTGATAGAAAACGGGCGTGCCGAACCCGCTTTAATTCGTGTTACGGCACGCACCGCTTGCTTGTGTCAGTCACCGATAGCCTGGAGATCTGCCTCGATCGCATCGAGCATTTCCTGTCCCATGCCTACCTGGGGGAAGGCTGCGAGAGACTTAAAGGACATGCCATAGGTCATCGGGAAAGTGGGGTCGGCAACCAGCGCGGGATGGTGCTTAACAAGCACTGCCTTTGCGCGGGGATCGCTGACGAGCTTCTTAACTTTGTCGTTTACGGAAAATGCCATTTTTGTTTCCTCCTATAGAATTTCTAGTAAAAACTTATGTTGCAGAACAGTTGTATAACAAACTAATCAGTCGCCGATGGCCTGGAGATCTGCCTCGATCGCGTCGAGCATTTCCTGTCCCATGCCTACCTGGGGGAAGGCTGCGAGAGACTTAAAGGACATGCCATAGGTCATCGGGAAAGTGGGGTCGGCAACCAGCGCGGGATGGTGCTTAACAAGCACTGCCTTTGCGCGGGGATCGCTGACGAGCTTCTTAACTTTGTCGTTTACGGAAAATGCCATTTTTGTTTCCTCCTAAATGTAAATTTAATAAATTATGGGGCAGTGCCCGGTTTTTTAATTGTTGTCGGTGCAGGCAGTCAATTTAACTCTGCTTTGTATCAGTCGTCGAGCTGCTCGATATTGCAGTGGTTAAGCATACCACCGTCAATAAGGACGTCCTCACCATTTATGTACTTTGCGTGGAGCATAAAGTCTATAAGCTCCGCAGCCTCTTCAGGTTTTCCCATGCGACCTTCGACCGGACAGGTGCAGGCAAAGCCGGTTATGACACCAGGCATGAGCTTTTCAACGGCTTGGGGCATCGGAGTCCAGATCAGGCCCGGACTGATGCTGACTATACGCGCACCTTTTTCACTCATGCGGTCAATATTGGCCATGGTATACCATCGGGTAAAGCGCTTGGAAACACTGTACGCCTCGGTGCCGTTTATCTCGCCGCCGCACGCATCAATAAGCGGCTGGAAATCACCGTTTAGTGCCGCTTTATACCGATCAACCAGCAGAGTATAATCGGCATAATAGCTGGACATTGAAGCAACATTCAGATAGCAGCTGCCTTCGCCGACAAGCGGGAAAAACACTCTTCCCATATTAATTGCTCCACCCACATTATTGGTGACAATCTCAGTTGCGCTCGGACGGTAGTCGATAAAGGCTTCATTGATGGCAGCTGCATGAATGACATGCAGAACTTCTCCCATCTCACGTGCCTTTGCTCCGACTTTTTCAGCGTCCTCAATTTTAGATACGTCTGCGCAAATGTACTCGACATTGTCTAAGTGCTTAAGCTCTTCCTTAGCAATCGCGATGCGCTCCTCTTGGAAGTCTACTACCAAGACTGACGCTTCCTTGGCTAAAAGCTTAACTGTTTCGATACCTATTCCACCGGCACCGCCTGTTATAACGGATACTTTTGCCATCACTTTATTTCCTTCCTGTAGTTTTTAGTAGAATGCATTCAGTTTAAAATTCATCAAACTGTTCAAAGGTCAGATTTCCGATATTGCCGCCATCGATAAGGATGTCGCAGCCGTTGATATATCCGTTATCACAAAGCTGTTCGACTAAATCAGCTATCTCGGAAGCCTCGCCCATACGCGGAACCGGTAGAGTGGTGGCGTAAGCGGTCATTGAACCGGGGATAACATCCTCAAATTCCTTGGCCATCGGAGTCCAAATGAGACCGGGGCTTATACTGTTTATACGAGCGCCTCGAGCTGAAGCGCGTTGAATGCTGCTAAGCGTATACCATCGGACAAACATCTTTGACACTGCATAGGCTTTATCGCTCTTACTGCCGACCTTTTCCTTAACCGGCTCAAAATTTCCGCCCATAGCTTCAACAAATGCATCGATATAATCTGGGAGGGGGTTATAGTAGCTTGACATTGAAGCGATGTTAAGGTAGCATCCGCCTTCGCAGATAACAGGCAGAAATGCTTCGGCAATGTACTGAGCACCTTTGATATTGTTTTCAAGAATAAAGCCAGGGTCATTCGGCTTGCCATTTGTAAATTCATTTACTCCGGCAGCATGGATGACGTTTTTGACCTCGCCCATTTCGCGGGCTTTTTCAACTGCTGCCTTAATGTCGTCCCTGTTAACAACGTCCATTACGGCATACTCTACGTTTTCGCAGTCCTTCAGAGCTGCTTTTGCCTCAGCCAGCTTGCTCTCACGTCTGCCGCAAAGCAGTATTTTAGTATTTTTGGCAAGGCGTTTGGCTATTTCGATGCCCATTCCGCCTGTGCCGCCGGTTATAACAGATACGTAAGCCATGGCTTACCTCTTCTGCATCTCGTCCACATCGTATCCGGCTTTCTTCAGATACTGAACGTTACCGATATGGCCGCTGTTATACTCGTTGCGTGCATACTGCTCTTCGTAGATGCGCTCGTAGCCGATCTTGCTGATATACCACTTACCGTCACGCTTAATAAACTCATCGTCATACAGAGCAGTACCGTGCTGATTTGTATGACCCAGGAAATTAATAAGGTGATCTTCGAGGTAAACCTTTGCCTTGGCATGTGTTGCATCGATTATATCGATCTGGAAGCAGTGGCCCAGGTGGGTCGAAATCTGCTCCGGAAGCATGCAGCTTTCCAGAAAACCGACAGCATCCTCACGGCCTTCATAAACCATGAAGCCGTCGCAGTACTCGGTATGAACATCAATATCGAAAGTTTCGGCAACAGCTTCCCAGTTATGTATATCCAGGTTGTTGAAATACTTTCCCAGAAGGTAAGTAATTTCCTGAATATCCTCAAGGCGCTGCACTCTTTCTTCTAAAGTCATTAGTCTAATCTCCTTTCGCTATACTATTAATTATTTAACTTTTTCCTTTATGGACAGCTTACAGTTCCATAGCGGCGTCGAAGCCGGCGCGGGTTGCCCAAACGATCAGGCTTGCTTTATGTGCGTCGCCGATAACCTTCACTTCGGGAACTATCTTCTCCAACTCCTCGCTGAGAGTGTTATAGGGCTTGGTGCCCATGGAGAACAGGATGTGGTCGTAGGGACCCATCTCGACCTGAGTACCGTCGGCCTTCTCAACGAGTATAGTATTGCCGCGATATTTGAGGACCTTTGTGTTTGTGTACATACCAAAGCCATGAGACTTCAGTCGGCGCATCATAGGCTCTCTTATATTTGCAGCCAGATCCTTCGCCATGGTGGGCAGCATTTCAACGATATCCATGTTAAGATCATCATGGCCCTGATAACGGTGGAACTGCTGAACGACCTCTGCCGTCTCAAGAGCGACAATGCCGCCGCCGAGAATACAAACTTTGCCTTCAACGATCGGATGCTTTCCGGTCAGGAAGTCCTGAGCAGTGACGATTTCGTGCTCGGTAATTCCGGGAATGTCGGGGATGAACGGTACTGCGCCGGTCGCAATGATAGCTGCCTCAGGAGCAAACTCCTTGACTGCCTCAACAGTGGCCTCCTTGTCGTTTACGAGCTCTACGCCAAGCTTTCTGCACTGAACCAGCAGATACTGTATCCACTTCATATCATCCTGCTTGCCGGGAGCCTTGGCTGCCATATTTACCTGGCCGCCGCAGGTGTGTGCTTTCTCCCAAACGGTGACCTTATGTCCGCGCTCGGCCGCAACCTTTGCTGCCATCAGGCCGCCGGGGCCTGCGCCGATAACAAGGACCTTCTTGCTCTTTTCGGCCTTACCGAGATCTCTGCCAAACCGGCTCTCACGGCCCAGACGAGGATTGATATTGCACTTTGCCACCTGATCCTCCGCGTTACGTGCGCCGACACAGCCGCCGCAGCAGGAGGCACAGGGTGCTATATCCTCAAGTCTACCCTCATAGGTTTTATTGACAATATCAGGGTCAGCGAGGAGAGGACGGCCAAGGGTGATGCCGTCAACAAGGCCACGCTCAACAAGCTCCGCACCGTAAACCACGGACTCGATCTTACCTACTACAAAGACAGGAACATCGACTACCTTCTTTATCTCGGTTGCTTCCTTAACGTTCACGCCGCGAGGCTCTCCGTGGCTGGGGATAATCGTCCAGGGAGCCTCATACTGAGTGCCGCCAGAAATCTCAAGCGCGTCAATACCGTGCGCAACGATTTTGGGGAGTATGTAAAGCATATCGTCCAGAGTGTTGCCGCCGGGGTAGCGCTCAGAGCCGGAAACACGCATGATGATAGGAAAGCCGGGAGATACGTTTCTGCGGATCTCGTCGATTACCTCGCAGACAAAGCGCGAGCGGTTGTCAATATTTCCGCCGTACTCGTCGCTGCGGAAGTTACGCAGAGGAGACAGGAACGAGCCGGGCATCATGTATGCATGTCCGCAATGCAGAGCGATACCATCGCAGCCTGCCTGCTCGGCACGCTTGCAGGCTTCGCCGTACTGCTTGATTATAAGCTTAATCTCGTCCTTATCGATTTCGCGCGTGTAGTGTCCGTTGTCATTGATATACACAGACGGTCCCGGCGGATTCTGGCCAAAGTAGCCGATTATACTCTCAGGGCCGACATGTGTGATCTGAGGAAACAGCGCGCCGCCGGCGGCATGTATCTTGTCGGTAAACTCTTTAAAAGGAGCTATGTAGCTGTCATCGTCCATGCAGGTCGTAGGCCCTCTGTAAAGATATCCAAGGTCAACAGTTACTGCGTCCATCTCAAGGATGCCGACGCCGCCTTCTGCTCTTTCAACATAATGCTTCTGGAGTTCTTCGCTGACGGTACCGTCCATGGACTCAATGGACAAGGTCATGGGTGCCATCATAATGCGGTTTCGGAAAGTACGATTGCCTATTTGGATAGGTGTGAAAATTTTTGCGCTCTTCATATCTTCCATAATTGGGTATTCCTTTCTTGTTTTACATTTTACTGCTGTTGCTGAAAACTCCGCTGAACTTAAGCTGTTTATACACTAACGAGAAGCCGTTTGCAATAGTGCGTGAAAAAATCGTTACATTTTTCACGTTTTGTCAAGTTTCGACTCCTTAGTTAAAAATCATAAAAGCACACATATCGGCACTTTGCCTATTGTCAAATATGCATAAAATGAAATACAATATATGCAGACTCAGACATGGCATAAAAATTTTATAGGAGTGATGCGTTTTGCAGCCGTCTAATCCCAAGCAATCGTTTACCCAGGATTGCGCTTTTCTCGCCTTGACAAAGCTTATTCGGAACAAACCGTTATCCTCGATTTCCGTAACAGAGCTTACGAAGAAAGCCGGCATTTCCAGAACGGCGTTTTACAACAACTATAATTCAGTTGAAGATGTGATCGCCAAATACTTTGACAAATGCGTGGACAACATTTTAGACTCCTCTGATTGCATCAGAGGACAGTATATAGCAATAAGGCAGCTTGTCTCGGAGTATTTTGATTTTCTAAGCAGCAATTATGATTTGCTCAAGCGTCTGAATACGACAGGCAACATCTCCGTCTTCACCATGTGGCTGAAGGATTGCTTCCATGGCAAGCTATCCTTTTTAGTCAAGTCACTCGGTTTTCACAGTGACTACGAGATATCCTGCTGTGCAGGCATGTTCTGCGCGATAACTCGTGACTGGCTCGCCTCAGGCTCGGATGATAAATCCCGAAACGTAGCCGAAGGCACATTGTTCCGTCTGCTTTATATTTATAAGCAGGCAGAAGAAAAATCATCTGTACATTACGTTAATCCCCGGCATATAGGAAAACTCCCTCAGTACAACGGCATCGGCAGCTTCACTCTTGTAGATACCGGTGAAACGATAAAGGTTTATGTGCTGATAGAGCATGACGAAGTGATCGCCAGCAGTGCAGAAATCACTCCGATCCCCGGCAAGGAGGATATTTTAAAGGCTGCGGCTAATGCTGTATGCTCATTCATAGTCGGCAAGAACTGCGTTACCGCGCTGTCATTGTGTTCTGACGATGTTTCAAGAGAGCTGAGCGGCCTTTCTAAAGAATTCATGTACTGTGCTTCAATTGCATCTTCTGCCGCAAAAAACGCGGCTATAGACTACTATAACAGACTTTCTCTCGCGCGATGCCTGATCGGTGAGGAAGAATCGGCTGCCTCAGACTACAACATGGGCATCTGAAGCGGCTCCTATACAGGCTTTATAGCTGTGCATTTTAACATTGTATATCCGGCGGTTCCGCTGAACTTACCGTCCGATATATTTTGGATAAATGGATAAAAAATTTAATACTTACGGAGGTGTGGTATGAACATCTTCAAAGAAAGGTTCGCAGGCAAGACTATTTTGATTACCGGAGCTACCTCCGGCATCGGTGAAGCCACTGCTTTACGTGCCGCTGCCGAAGGAGCAAATGTTGTCGTAGCCGGACGAGACGAGCAGCGCGGGCAGGCCGTTGTCGAAAAGATAAAGCTTGACGGCGGCGATGCCATATTTGTCAAAGGTGATCTGACCAATGAAAATGATGTCGTTCGCCTTATCAAGACCGCTGAAGGCAAATTCGGCGACATACAGCTTTTCGTCAATAACGCCGGTGTAGCCAGCGATCCTGACAGAGTTGATGAGTATTCCACCGAGCAGTGGCTGCGAATAATGGATATCAACGTAAATGCCGTATTCTATTGCTGCAGAGAAGAGCTTAAGCATCTGCTCAAGCACGATAAGGGCGGGGCTATTGTCAATCTCAGCTCCGTAGCCGGCGTAAGAGCCTTCCCCAGTGCCTGCGGCTATGTTACCTCTAAGCACGCTATTGTTGGTCTTACTAAGGCCATTGCAATGGAATATGCACACAAAAACATCCGCTGCAATTCTACCGGACCATGCAGCAGCAGTACTCCGCTAAATATCAACTCAAGTCTTGCTTACGGCAGAAAGCTCAGAAAGCTTATTGATGCCGGCATTGACACCGAAGAGTATATTGACGAGTGGATGTGCTGCGGCAAGATGCAGGCTCCAATGGGACGCGACTGCGTCGCAGACGAGCAGGCGGCCGTTATTCTGTTCCTCCTGTCCGACGATGCTTCCTATATAACCGGAGACCAGATCGTCGTAGACGGAGGCTGGGTAGTTTATTGACCCCGTTTTCGCAACAGCAATAATGACCACACTAATACAAAAAGGAGACTATGAAAATGTTTGAAAAGCTTCTCAGCCCCATTACCATACGAGACGTCACAATTAACGGCCGCGCCATGCTTTCGGCCTGTGGCACACGTTTCAGCGATGACCGCATCGTAAACGACAGACATATTGCTTATCACGTTGCGAAAGTCAAGGGCGGGTGCCCGCTGAACATGATAGAAGTTACCGGCGTTCATCCCGGTTCCGATGCAAGCATGTTCCTGTCCTTAGCAAAGGACGAATATGTTCCCGGCGTTAAGCGTCTTGTGGATGCCATACACGAAGCCGGCGGCAAAGCAGGTATCCAGATCTACCAGGGCGGCCTCGGCGTATGCTTTGACTCCGAATGTCCCATGCTTATGCCCGACCTTATGGACGAGGAGGAAATCCTTGATGTTATAGAGGCTTTCGGCCATGCAGCTCGCCGCGCCGTTGAGGCCGGCGTTGACCTGATTGAAATACATTGTGCTCATCAGTATCTGATCCACTCTTTCCTTTCGCCTGCCTTTAACCATCGCAGTGACGAGTGGGGCGGTCCGTTCGAAAACCGTGTTAAATTCCCTCTGGCCTGCATAAAAAAGGTGCGTGAGAACATACCCGAGGGTATGCCTCTCTTCATCCGCACCTCGCTGCAGGATGACTTCCTCAGCCCCGGTCTGAGTGTTGAGGACTGCATTGCATTCTGCAAGCTGGCAAAGGAAGCCGGAGTCGATGTTCTTGACCTGTCTCGCGGCAATATGGCTACCGCTGCCAATAAATTTGAGGTGCCCCCTGTGGATATGACCCGCGGCTTCAACCTTGAGCTGGCTGCTCGCTTCAAGGAAGAGACCGGCATGATAGTTATCGGCGTCGGCCGTATAAACGACCCCTATGTTGCCGAAAAGGCGCTTGAAAAGGTCGATATGGTCGTTATGAGCCGTGCGCAGATCGCAGACCCTGAGTTCTTCAAGAAGGTCCGCGAAGGACGTCTTGACGATATAAACCGCTGCATCGGCTGTAACGAGGGCTGCCTTGACGGATTCGCAAACCTCGAAATGCCTCATATTTCCTGCACCCGCAACCCTCAGGTCGGTTTGGAGGGCGAGTGCCCCATTGAGCCCGCTGCTGAACCCAAGACCGTTCTCATCGCAGGCGGCGGCACGGCAGGTATGATGGCTGCAAAAATTCTTAAGCAGGAGGGTCACAATCCTATCATCTGCGAGGCAAGCGATAAGCTCGGCGGCGCTCTTCTGCTCGGCGGTGCCATAGAGCGCACCTCGGAATACAGAAAGGCCATAGAATCGTCCGCACGTCAGCTTGAGCGCGCCGGTGTAGATATCCGCCTTAACACCACAGTCACCCCCGAGCTCATCAAGCAGATAAAGCCCGACGCCGTATTCTGCTGCCTCGGCGCTGTTCCCGAGACTCCTGATTTTGCAAAGGGTAAGGTAAATGTTGTTCAGGCCCGTGACGTTTTGGCGGGTAAGGTCCACGTTGGCGGCAAAGTCGTTGTTATTGGCGCAAACGGCACCGGCATCATGGCAGGTGAGTTTGTCAAGCTTGCCGATCCCGAGAGGAATGACGTTACTCTTATCAACAGAGCTATCGTTGTCGGCGTAGATCTGGGCTCCGCCCGCAAGCAGGCTCACGCAACCATTCTTGAGGACGAGAGCTTAAAGCAGTCTGTTTCCACGGATGTTACCGATATTGTCGACGGTAAGGTCATCGGCGTTCGTGACGGTGAGACCGTAGAATTCCCCTATGACTATGCTATTCTCGCTACCGGCTGTGTCAGCAAGGACTATGCCGATCTTGAGAACGCCTGTGCACAGCTCGGCATAGGCTTTGAGGTTCTTGGTGATGCCAAGGAGGTTCGCCGTGCATTTGAGGCAGCAGCAGAAGGCTTTGCCGCTGCACGCCGGATGAACGATCCCGAATACATAAAGAAGATCACCAAGTAATCGTAATAATTTAATAAGGGAGTACCCGCTCAGCCTATCGTTCGGATACTCCCTGCGTTTAATATGGATGCTCGTATGGCTTTATACTATATTGCATCTTGATTTAAGCGTACATACAAAGGAGCTAACAGCAGTGTTCGAAAAAATATTTACTCCAATTAAGATCCGTGATCTTGTTCTTGACAGTCGTGTTGTTATGACTGCAATGGGCACCAGATTTACCGATAATCATCTTGTCAACAGCAAGCACATTGCTTACCATGTAGCCAGAGCCAAAGGCGGCTGTACGCTGAATATGGTCGAGGTCTCCGGCGTGCATGACGGAAGCGATGCTATCATGTTTCTCTCACTGGCTCGTGATGAATATGTTCCCGAAATGAAGCGTCTGGTAGACGCTATACATGAGGTCGGCGGTAAATGCGGCATACAGCTATATCAAGGCGGCCTGGGTGTTTGCTTTGACAGTGATGCTGCTATGCTTGTTCCCGATGCCATGAGCCTTGAAGACATTCACGAAGTTCGCATCGCCTTTGGCGAAGCAGCTCGTCGAGCTGTTGAAGCAGGATTTGACCTTATCGAGGTGCATTGTGCACATCAGTATCTTCTTCACTCTTTTTTGTCCCCGGCATTTAACCACCGCAGCGATGAGTATGGCGGTTCATTTGAAAACAGAGCAAAATTCCCCTTGGAGTGCCTTGAAATCGTGCGCAAAAATATGCCAGACGGGATGCCTCTGTTCATTCGCATGAACCTTAAGGACGACTACGTTGACGGATTGAGCATTGAAGATTGTATAAGATTCTGTAAAATGGCAAAAGCGGTAGGCGTTGATGTATTGAATCTTTCTCGAGGAAACATGGTGTCTGCCGCAAATAAATTCGAAGTTCCTCCCATTGACCTTCCTCACGGCTTCAATTTACCTATGGCCTCACGTGTGCGCCGTGAAACAGGCATGATCACAATCGGGGTCGGCCGCATAAACGATCCCTATTTTGCCGAGAAAGTTCTGGAAGACGACTTGGTTGACATGGTCGCCATGAGTCGTGCCCAGCTTGCTGATCCTGAATTTATGAACAAGATCCGTGACGGCCGCATAAACGAGATCGACCGCTGCTGCGGCTGCAATGAAGGTTGTCTTGACGGATTTGCAAATCTTGATATGCCGCATATAACATGTCTTCGTAATCCGGCCGTCGGGCGTGAAGCTGAGTGCATCATCACTCCCTCTGATAATCCTCGCACGGTTTTGGTGGCAGGCGGTGGTATGGCCGGGATGATGGCCGCACGCACACTCCGCAAGAGAGGGCATCGTGTCATACTATGTGAAGTAAGCAATCGTTTAGGTGGTCAGTTTATTCTCGCTGGAAGTACGCCCCACAAGCTGGATATGAAAAAAGCCGCTCTGGAGATGGGAGAGCAAATCGTTAATTTGGGTATTGATGTAAGGCTGAATACTCCGGTCACTGCCGAGCTGATCAGACAGCTTAAGCCTGATGCTGTTTTTAATTGCGTAGGCTCGTCGCCCATTATTCCCAGCATACCCGGTTCGAGTCTGCCTAACGTAGTTGAAAGCCACGATATTATTGACGGCAAAGTCAAGGTTTCAGGTAACGTCGTTATTATTGGCGGCGGCATGGTAGGCTTAGAAACTGCTGATCTACTTGTTGAATCCGGCCTTACACCTCCTACTGTTCTTGAAATGGGCAGCGCGGTCTGCGTCGATATGGGCTCTGCCCGTAAATACTGCATGATGCAAACTATTGAAGACAGTAAGATTGCCTGTGTCACCGATATAAAAGTCACCGAGATCAGTGAAAACATGGTCATAGGGGAAAAAAATGGCGAGCACCTTGAATTCCCCTGCGATTATGCCGTATTTGCTGTCGGAAGTCACAGCCGTGACAGCCATGAGCTTAAAGAAGCTTGCAGTGAACTCGGAATTGACCTGATCACCGTAGGTGACGCCAAAGAAGCGCGCCGTGCTTTAGAGGCCACAAGAGAAGCATTTGACGCGGCGCTCGCATTTTGACCATACGCACTTCCATGTCGGTATGCTTCATTTATGAATAATATTAGAGCATGGCGTCTATATTCCTCCCTCCCTTTCTTCCCTACTCCCCTTTGGCGGCGGTATTAATACCGCCGCCTCAGTCTGTCGAAAAAGTCCAGCAACGGCTGGGCTTTTTCGTATTTAGATGGTATAATAAATATGGGTGATGAAAGATGCTGGAACGCGGAAAAATGGATCGTGGTGTCATAGAAATC
>OLRQ01001762.1_pt1 | contig 15323 bp, 16 predicted proteins | sample 1671971 | NCBI WGS metagenome assembly OLRQ01 (sample SAMEA3136631, study PRJEB25190) | human gut metagenome | biome: human gut; feature: human-associated habitat; material: faeces | place: Austria | collected 2013 | reverse complement strand
TCTCCCGGCATGGTTGCAAGTTCGGCTGGGGTCATCAGTTCCCGGCCCAGCCGCTGGGTATTTTGACTGTAGCTTTCCGACTGGCCACGGGAGCGGCTGTCGGTCTGCATACTGATTGTGGCTTTTCCCAGCCAGTTCTCGGATATTTCCTTGATGGTGCTGGCTTCGCGGCCACCGAGGAACACCACGCTGTCCATGTTGCCGAGGATTGTCTCGGCGTGCTTATCGTAAATGGCCTTGCATTGTGCCAACTGCTGATACAACAAGCACAAACTCACCTCACGGGAGCGGATGACCGCGACCAGCTTTTCGAGCTGGGACACCTGTCCCGTGTTGGCTGCCTCGTCCCACAGCACCCGTACATGGTGCGGCAGGCGGCCACCGTGAACATTGTCCGCCCGTTCACACAGGAGGTTGAACATCTGCGAAAAAGCAAGCGCCACTAAAAAGTTGTAGGTCTGCGTGGTATCGGAAATAATGAAGAATACCGCCGTTTTCCGATCTCCGATGCGGTCAAGCTCCAATTCGTCATAGGCCATGACTTCACGAAGCTGCGGGATGTCAAAGGGAGCCAGCCGCGCACCGCAGGAAATTAAAATGCTTTTTGCCGTCTTGCCTGAAACGAATTGTCAAGGACTTTTTAATCAAATTTACAAAAAGTTCACATCTTACGGACTTCATCACGAAGCATACGCTTGATTTTGTCCGCCATCGTCTCTGTTGCGGTCTCGCTGAAATGGACACGCACGATATAGGTGGTCTTGTCGATGGTCTTGCGGAAACAAGGCTGTGTGTTAGTGTTTGTGTTCTGAATTGTTGTTGCGTTCATTGAATACCTCCTTGAAATGAAAAAAGCCAGACAGGGTGTGTGGTCGGCAACGAAGTCCGGCAACGGGCTTCAAAAAACCTCGAACATAGTCCTATCTGGCTTATTTACTATTTTTACTTTTTTCTTTGATTTCTCCGTTGCTTTCGTTGTCAGAGAAGAAAACCCCTTGAAAATAAAGGACTTTTAAGAGATTTGCCCTGCAACGGGGTCGGCAACGGGATAACAACTTACTCGGCAACACGGTCATTTTTTCAGAATGGAAGTTCCATCTGTCGGGCTTCTTCCTCTGTCAGTTCTCGAAAACCATCCGTCAGATTTGAGCCTGTTGCCGATGGCTCGTTGTCGGGCGGTGGTATGCGTTCCCACCCTCGCTGTCTGCCGTACTTGGCGAAGCTGCGTGGATTGGAAAACGGTTTCCATCCCTCAATGCTGTTGTTCATGATTTCATTGATTTCTCGGATTTCCCATTGCTTCGGCTCGTCAAAAGGGTGGTTCAGAGCTTCTGCATATGCAATGACGGTTTCTTTTGTAATGGCGCTGTTTTGCGCGTATGCCATAAACGCCTTTACATCCCGAATATATTTCTGAATGGTTGCCACACTTCTTTCCTCCAAAATCAGATGCTCTCTGAATCCGGCAATCATCTTTGCCGTAATAACTCGTCCTTCCATTGTGTATTTACCTCCGAGCATTTTTTAATATTCTACTCGAAAAGTATGAAAACAAAAATTGTCACTGTTCATTGTAGAAAAAGCAGTGACAAGAATCGAATGTGCGAATATAAACGAAAGCCCCGATGAGTTTCAGATTTTCTCTGTGCTCATCGGGACTTTTTGCGTTTATATGGTTTGATTTATTCCCACAGTTCAAGATGGAAAAGCAGCGTTTTTCTCATTTTCTCTAAAGCGTTATTATATGTCCGCTCGGAGGATTTATCCGACTTGCGGCTGGCGGAGTGAGAGATTTCTTCAAAGGTCATGGGCCTTATGGGCTTGTACTCGATTTCACCGTTTATCAGCACCGCTTTCCTGACCGACCAGCAGGTATCGCAGAAGCCAAGATGCTTGGCAACCGTGCGCTGTTCCCGGTAGGTCAGGCTGTCATATGCTTGATGCAGTGCGTCGTATAGCACCGCCCGGAAATACAGCTTGTCCGGCTGCGAGGTGGTGTCCACCGAAATGTCTTCCGCCGTTTCCTCGCCGTCCTCATCGTACTGCCGGTAAAAAGCTACTCGGCGTTCATTCAGCGTGCCTATCGCAATGTACTTGCAGGCAGTCTTTTCGTCCATTCCGGTTTCATCGGCAATTCGCTGAATGCTGCTGTCGCTGCAATCATCGCCGTTTAGATGGTAAATCGCCATAATGCGCCGCAGGACGGGATAGGTGTCTGCCGTCATGGTGATAACACCGCTTTGCGCCGTGCGGATATAATCATCAATACCGTCCTGTATATACCGCTTTTGAAAAGCGGCAAACGGTGCGCCAACAGCCGGATCGTACTTTTGAAGGGCGGCCAGGATACCGCACACCGCCGCCTGCTTGATGTCCGCAAAATGCTCCGGCAGCCCGTAACGCTGGCAGGCATCCCGCGCCAGCTTGTTCAGCATCGGCTCCCGGTCGTGCAAGTACCACGACAGATACTTGTCCTCCTTTTCAGCAAGGTATAGCTCGATATATTCCTGCGGCGGCAGCTTGGGCGGCGCAGGATCAAGGTGGTACATCCGGCGCTCCAAAAGTGCTTGCTGCTTTCTGCGAGTTTCGTTCAGTTCTTCGGTCACCGACTGCACCACCCTTCAAATTATCTGTTCAATCGTTTCTCTGCGTCGGCGTAGAGCTTCGCTCGCTCCAGATCCTTGTAATACTCCTTTGCAGCGTAGGTATCGTCCTCCTCCGCTTGCTCCAAGCGCCGCTTTGCCATAGCCTGCGCCGCCTGCGCAAACTCGGTAGAGATCGTTCCCCGGCTTTTCTCGGAGCGGATGGCGGCGCAGCGTTTTTCGTAAGCAGCTTTCAGGGGATTATCCTTCGCTCGCTCCGCCTTGCCCTGAATAATAGCGTATCGGCGGCAGCTGATCTTTTCGCCGCGGTACAATTCAGGTGCCGTACCGTAGGTGCAGTATTTCTGCCGCCGTGCGCTTTGCATCAGGAAATACTGCTTGCAAACCTCGCATCGCCTTGGATAGTGCCCGTGGTGCAGTCCTTCGAAGAAGTCCGTCAGCACAAAGCTGTAATAGCTCTCAAAGGCCATTCTTCGGGCGGTGACGAGAATACGACTGTTTCGCCGTTTCGGGAGAGCAATGTATTCCGTGTGCAAGGGAAATGAATTCGTCCCGAATATCTCCGTTGCAATGGGCAGCAGGTGGTATTCGTCAAATCGGTCGGCTTCGTCCACACGGGAAACGAATTTCTTAAGCTGTTCAAAAGCCTTGCGCATATCCTCCGGGATGGTATCATAAAAACGGAGGGTACTCAAAACGGTTGCGCACATCGTTTCAGCATTTTTGAATAGAGCCTTATCGTATTCAGGAGGGAACACACCATCGAATTGCGCTGTTGCTGCCCGGCGCCGCAGATAGTCGGAAAGGGCAGCAGCGTTGCCTTCCGTGAATAGCTCTGCAATTCGCTGCTTCTCCGCTGCAATGTCCAAGGAGGAAAATGGCTTGAGCTTCGGCAGAGTTTGCAGGATCGTAAGGATCTCCTTCCCAGCTTTAATAAAATCTGTTTCGTTCAGATAGCCGGCGCATAGCTGCTCCTGTACATTCCAGTTACTTTGCCGGAACACGGCGATCCTCGCCGCCGTGTCATCCTTATAATACTGATTCAAAAGCTGCACCGCAAAGGTTCCTGCCGGGTAGCTTTTGCCGCCTATATGTACACGACCGTCCCGGTAAACGGCAGTAAGAAAGCCAAGTCCATCGCTCATACGCCCTGCCTCCTTCTATATTCTATCAAGCCAAGTGTCCCATAAAACGGAGCTATCATTTACACATCCCGAAGTGAAAGAAAAGCCGAAATTATTTTTCGCTGCGCCAATATTTAGAACATTCGTTCCACATCACTATATCAGAAAACCGCCTGATATGCAAGGGCTTTCCCGTTGTTGCGGACATCGTTTTCGCTATGTTGCTATAATCATACCTTTTTCAGCCGTTTCCCCCATTCAATATACAGAAGGCAGTCATTAAGCCGTCGGGATCACACTCGGCGGCTTTTTTGCTGCCCGAAATATTTTGAAATGCGCTATGCGCAGGAAAGGACTTATTATGAAAACAATCAACAACACCAAAATCATCGGTATCGACCACGGATACGGGAATATGAAAACGGCGAATTGCTGTTTTCCGACGGGCATCACCGCCTATGAGCACGAACCGCTGTTTACAGCAAATATGCTGATCTACAACGGCAGGTATTATCTCATCAGTGAGGGGCATAAGGAGTTTGCGCCGGACAAGATCAAGGACGGGGACTACTATGTGCTGACCCTTGCGGCAATCGCCAAGGAGCTGAAAGCCGAAAATCTTACCGAGGCGCACATTGTCATTGCCGCCGGTCTGCCGCTGACTTGGACAAGCGGGCAAAAGGCGGAGTTTAGGGCGTATCTGATGAAGAACGCCGAGGTGGAATTTTCCTACAAAAAGGCGGACTACCACCTCTACACCGACGATGTGCGTATCTATCCGCAGGGATATGCCGCCATTGCCGGCTTCGCTACTACCCTGAAAGGCGTGAACCTGATTGCCGACATCGGCAACGGCACGATGAACACGCTGTATATGATCAATGGCAAGCCGCAGCAGGGCAAAATGTTCACCGAAAAATTCGGAACATACCAGTGTACCCTTGCGGTCCGTGAGGTGTTTATGCAGAAAACGCAGCGGGAAATCAACGATGCCATCATCGACGAGGTGTTGATCACCGGCACGGCAAACATTGCGCCTGCCGACCTGAAAATCATCAAGGGTGTTGCTGCCGAGTATGTGCGGGATATCTTCCGCAGACTTCGTGAGCACGGCTATGACGAAAGCACGATGACCTTGTATGTGACCGGCGGAGGCGGTTGCCTTGTGAAGAACTTTTATAAGTTCAGCACCGACCGTGTGAAATTCGTTGAGGACATCTGCGCCGCCGCAAAGGGATATGAATATTTGGCAGAGGCACAGATGAAAGCTGAGGCGAAAGGATGAACGGAGCGTATTACCGGTTGAATATCCGTTTTGACCTTACAGACAAACGCCAGCGGGAGATCGTTGAGAGGCTGCAAGCCATTGACAAAAAACAATACGGTTCTATCAACAAATTCGTTGTTACCGCTGTCGGCAAGGTACTTGACGTAATAGGCACTGCTTCTCTCACCGCCGAGGAAGTGCGGCGCATAATCCGAGAGGAATTGCAGGAAGTAGCCTTTGTTTCGGAACAGCCGCCGCAGGTGCAAGCGGTTGTGCCTACGCTTACCGAGGAGGAATTGGTGAGAAATGAGCAGAGTGTCCTTGATGACCTGGAAATGTTTGGATGATGCCAAATGCGCCGATTATGGCAGCAAAACGGGAACAGGCAAAACATTATGGCATTGAAATGATGCCAAGCGATCGATACACCCAAAGTGGACAAAAAGCGGTTTTCGGTATCGTGCCGAACGCACAGGAAGCGATCATTGACGAAAACACTTGGCTTAGAGTACAAGAGCTGCGCAAACATAAGCGTCGCCCGACTGCGACAGGGAAAACAAGTCTGTTTTCCGGATTGGTTTTTTGTGCAGACTGCGGTTCAAAGCTCCACTTTTGTGCGGCTAAGAGTTTGAAGGCAAATCAGGAATTTTTTCGCTGTGCCAACTACAAGTCCGGTCGGGGAGAATGCACAATTCACTATATCCGGAATGTCGTGCTGGAACAAATCGTCTCAGTAGCGGTCAGTGATCTTGCAGATTTCGTCACCTGTCACGAGTCATTCTTTCTGCAAATGATCGGAAAGCAACAATCTGCGGGAAAAGATCAGAATATCCGATCTGTTAAATCGGATATCGCTGCCGAAAAGCACCGTGTCGATGAAATCGACCGACTGATTGCCAAACTCTATGAGGATAATTTCGCTGGAAAGCTATCTGATGAGCGTTATTCTCGAATGGCAGCAAAGTACGAAAAAGAGCAGGCAGAACTATTGCAATCCGTCAGCACAAAGGAAAAAGAGCTGGCCGAACTCGAACGGGAGAGCGTGGATATTCGGCTTTTGCTGGCAGGACTCAGGGAATACTCCAGTATGGAAACGCTCACGCCGGAGGTAGTCAATAAGATCATCAAGCGGATTGAGGTTCACAACAGTGAAATGGTGAACGGACATAAGCGAGTGCGCATTGACATCTACTTTACCGGTGTCGGACTTGTAGACCTTGCAACCATAAAGGAGATGCTTGCTATCGCAGAATCGTCGAGGCCATGAATCTACCACAGAAATAGAAAAGGCCGCAGCCTCCATAACAGAGGTTGCGACCAATCTCTCATAAGAAAATGCATCCTTATGAACGGAAACGGTTGAGCTTGCCGGTGTTTTTTTACACTATGTAATAAGCGGAGTTGAAAATCGATTTGTAATTTTTTCTCCCTCAGTCGGCTGCGCCGACAGCTTCCCCATCAGAGGAAACCAAAAATGTCTGCTTAGCTTACGTGATAAATAAGAAAACAGCCGGAGCAAATGCTCCGGCTGTTCAAAACAAATGAATTACTCGTTGATGCCGATGACAACACCGGAACCGACGGTACGGCCACCCTCACGGATAGCGAAACGCAGACCGGTCTCGATTGCGATCGGGGTGATCAGCTCGACGTCCATGTCGACGTTGTCGCCGGGCATGCACATCTCAACGCCTTCGGGCAGGGAGATGACGCCGGTAACGTCGGTGGTACGGAAGTAGAACTGAGGACGGTAGTTGTTGAAGAACGGGGTGTGACGGCCGCCTTCGTCCTTGGACAGAACGTAGACCTGACCCTTGAACTTGGTGTGGGGGTGAATGGACTTGGGAGCAGCCAGAACCTGACCACGCTCAACAGCCTTCTTGTCGATACCACGGAGCAGGCAGCCGACGTTGTCGCCAGCCTCTGCGTACTCGAGGGTCTTGTGGAACATCTCGGTACCGGTAACGGTGGTCTCGGTGGACTCGTCCTTCAGACCAACGATCTCGACCTTGTCGCCGATCTTGACGCGGCCACGCTCAACACGACCGGTAACAACAGTGCCACGGCCGGAGATGGTGAAGACGTCCTCGATGGGCATAAGGAAGGGCATGTCGGCCTTACGGTCGGGAGTGGGGATCCAAGTGTCAACAGCTTCCATGAGGTTCTTGATGCACTCGAACTCAGGAGCGTTGGGATCGTTGGACTCGGAAACGAGAGCGTTCAGAGCGGAACCACGGATGATCGGGGTGTCATCTCCGGGGAAGCCGTAGAAGTCGAGCAACTCGCGGACTTCCATCTCGACGAGCTCAAGCAGCTCTTCGTCGTCAACCTGGTCGCACTTGTTCAGGAAGACCAGAACGGAAGGAACGTTAACCTGACGGGCAAGCAGAAGGTGCTCACGAGTCTGAGCCATGGGGCCGTCGGAAGCAGCGATAACAAGGATAGCGCCGTCCATCTGAGCAGCACCGGTGATCATGTTCTTGATATAGTCAGCGTGGCCCGGGCAGTCAACGTGTGCATAGTGACGACCCTGGATCTCTACGCCGTCCTCGCCGGTCTTGTAGTTGTGGCCGACGCGGTCTTCGGTCTGGTACTCAACGTGTGCGGTGTTGATGGTGATACCACGCTCACGCTCTTCAGGAGCCTTGTCGATGGAAGAGTAGTCAGTGTACTCTGCGCCGCCCTGCATAGCAAGGTACTTGGTGATGGCAGCGGTAAGAGTGGTCTTGCCGTGGTCGATGTGGCCGATGGTGCCGATGTTGCAATGGGGCTTGCTTCTGTTGTACATCTGTTTTGCCATTAGAATATCCTCCTAAATTATTGATTTATCAAACATTGTTGTCGAAACCCGCGCGTGATTTAACGAGGGCTTCCTGCAAATTCTTGGGCAGCGTAACAAAGTGGCTGGGCTCCATACTGTACGTAGCTCTGCCCTGAGTCTTGCTGCGCAGGTCGGTAGCATAGCCGAACATCGTGGAGAGCGGAACGTTGCACTCAATGGTGGCGGTACCGTTTCTGATGTCGGTGCCTACTATCTGGCCGCGTCTGGCGTTGATATCGCCCATAACGTCTCCCATGTATTCATCGGGAGCGGTGACAACCACCTTCATTATAGGCTCAAGCAGCGTCGGACCTGCCTTCAGGCATGCTTCCTTGAAAGCCATGCTGCCGCAGATCTTGAACGCCATTTCCGAAGAGTCGACCTCGTGGTAAGAACCGTCAAGCACGGTGCACTTAACGTCAACGACCTGGTATCCGGCGAGAACACCGGAGAGCATTGCGCCCTGAATACCCTGATCGATGCACGGGATAAACTCCTTCGGGATCGCGCCGCCTGTCACCTTATTGATGAACTCGTAGCCCTTGCCGGACTCGTTAGGCTCGACCATAAGCTTGACATGCGCGAACTGGCCCTTACCGCCGGTCTGGCGCGCGTAGCGGGTATCGACCGTGGCGGCCTTCGTAACGGTCTCCTTATAGGAAACCTGAGGCTTGCCGACATTGGCCTCTACCTTGAATTCGCGCAGCAGTCTGTCAACGATAATTTCAAGATGAAGCTCACCCATACCGGCAATGATGGTTTGTCCCGTCTCTTCGTCCGTATAGGTCTTAAAGGTGGGATCCTCCTCTGCCAGCTTCTGGAGAGCGATAGCCATTTTTTCCTGACCGGCCTTCGTCTTAGGCTCAATAGCCACGCGGATGACCGGATCCGGGAATTCCATGGACTCAAGGATGATAGGATTCTTTTCGTCACAGAGCGTGTCGCCGGTGGTGGTATTTTTAAGGCCGACGGCGGCGGCGATATCGCCGGAATAAACCTGCTCGATATCCTCTCTGTGGTTGGCGTGCATACGCAGGATGCGTCCAAGACGCTCACGCTGTCCCTTGGTGGAATTCATGACGGTCTTACCGGTCTCCACAGAGCCTGAGTAGACACGGAAAAAGCTCAATCTTCCCACGTAGGGGTCGGACATGATCTTGAAGGCAAGAGCGGAGAACGGCGCGTTATCATCAGCCTCTCTCTTTTCTTCCTCATCGGTCTTGGGGTTGACGCCTTCGATAGCCGGTACGTCCAGCGGAGAAGGCATATAGTCAACGATTGCATCCAGCAGCTTCTGTACGCCCTTGTTTTTATAAGAAGTGCCGCAGGTCACGGGAACCATTTTCACCGCGACGGTGGCTTTTCTTATCGCAGCACGGATCTTGTCCGCAGGGACGTCCTCGCCTTCGAGATACATTTCCATGATCTCATCGTCGAAGTCGGATACTGCCGCAAGGAGCTTATCTCGATACTCCTCTGCAAGCTCTTTCATGCTCTCAGGGATTTCCTCTGTGACCATCTGCTTGCCAAGATCATCGAGATACACGTCAGCGTTCATATCCACCAGATCTACGATGCCCTCGAAGCTGTCCTCGCTGCCGATAGGTAGCTGAATGGGAACGGCATTGCACTTGAGTCTTTCATGCACCATGTCAAGCACATGATAGAAATCCGCGCCCATGATGTCCATCTTATTGACGTAGATCATGCGGGGGACGTGGTAGTGGTCAGCCTGTCTCCAAACAGTCTCGGACTGAGGCTCAACACCGCCCTTGGCGCACAGGACAGTCACGCATCCGTCCAGCACTCGCAGTGAGCGCTCAACCTCAGCGGTAAAGTCAACGTGACCCGGTGTGTCGATGATGTTGATGCGGGTGCCGTTCCAGAAACAGGTGGTAGCGGCGGAGGTGATGGTTATACCACGCTCCTGCTCCTGCTCCATCCAGTCCATGGTGGCGGTACCCTCATGGGTCTCACCGAGCTTGTAGTTGACACCGGTGTAGAACAGAATACGTTCCGTAGTCGTGGTCTTGCCGGCGTCGATATGAGCCATGATACCGATATTTCTCGTTTTCTCAAGTGAATATTGTCTGGGCATTTGAAACTCCTGAAGGGATTACCATCTGAAATGCGCGAAAGCCTTGTTGGCTTCTGCGTTCTTGTGCATATCCTCGCGCTTCTTGACGGATGCGCCAAGGTTGTTGCACGCGTCCATGATCTCGCCTGCGAGGCGCTCTTTCATGGTCTTCTCGCTGCGCTTGCGGGAGTAATCCACGAGCCAGCGCAGAGCCAGAGTCTGGCGACGGGCGGGACGGACTTCGATAGGCACCTGATAGGTGGCGCCGCCGACACGGCGAGCCTTGACTTCGAGCTGTGGCATGATGTTGTTCATCGCCTCGGTGAAAGCGTCAAGCGGCTCCTTGCCGGTCTTTTCCTTGATGATGTCAAAAGCATCGTAAACGACCTTCTGAGCAACACCTTTCTTGCCGTCGAGCATAACGCCGTTGATGAGCTTGGTCACCAGAACGCTGTTATACATAGGATCAGGCAAAATTTCTCTTTTGGGAACATTACCTCTTCTGGGCACGTTGCTTCCCTCCTTCATTAAAAAATGGAATCACAGGTACTCGAATACTTACAAGTATCCGTTTGCGCCCTGAGGTTTATCCACATTTATATAGATAAACGGCAGGGCAGAAAATTGCCGCTGCGTTTGAAATTACTTTTTCTTAGCAGCTTTGGGCTTCTTGGCGCCGTACTTGGAGCGAGCCTGCATACGTCCGTTGACGCCCTGAGCATCGAGGGTACCGCGGATGATGTGGTAACGCACACCAGGGAGGTCCTTGACACGGCCGCCGCGGATCATGACGACGGAGTGCTCCTGCAGGTTGTGGCCGATACCGGGGATGTACGCGGTAACTTCATAGCCATTGGTCAGGCGCACACGGGCGATCTTACGCAGTGCGGAGTTCGGCTTCTTAGGAGTAGAGGTACGGACTGCGGTGCAGACGCCTCTCTTCTGGGGAGCGCTCAGGTCGGTCTCCTTGTTCTTCAGGGTGTTCAGACCCTTCTGCATTGCAGGAGAGGTGGACTTGTAGGTGACTTTCTCTCTGCCCTTTCTAACGAGCTGGTTAAAAGTAGGCATTGTGTTCCTCCTTTCTTCGGATGATAAAGATGATAAAATTTATAAAAAAGCTTGATAAAATCAGGCTTTTTTATCAAATTTGGCAAATGGGCGCAATAAGGGCGTACCACCGCCATACAAATTGGAATTGTAGCATATTCCACAAAATTAGTCAAGGATTTTTGTGTAGAAAATTTTCTGATTTCAGGCATATTCTCCTTCCACGCAGCGTAGAGAACCCCCGACCCGCCAAAGCCGTCGGGTCGGGGGCAGCAGCTTATTCACTTACTATCTTATAATACACCTTCGCCGTGCGCATATACACGAGCGCGTATATCAGCGCAAAGCCAGCGAAGCTGCCGACCGTGCACCACATCGCAAGCTGCACGTTCATCAGGCCGAAGAGCTGAAGCATCAGCTTCACAAGGCTGAAGTCGAACGCCACATGCACCGCCGCGACGACAAGCGGCGCAAAGAACACGATGAGCACCTGCTTATTTATGCTGCTGCGTACCTCCTCCTTTTGCAGTCCGACCTGCTGCATAATCCGGTAGCGCTCACGATCCTCATAGCCCTCGGATATCTGCTTATAGTATATTATAAGCACCATCGCCATCATAAATATTATCCCGAGGAAGCCGCCGAGGAACAGGAACGCGCCGTTCAGCGAATAAAGTTCCTCTCTGTTTTTGGACTGTTCATCGACGTAGTAGCGCTGCCACTCGATTTTTTTGTCTGCAACGTGCGGCCGGACATTCTCCCAATCGGATATTGCCACGGCACATTCGCGCTTCTGCTCGTTGCTGCCCGAAACGTCAAGGCAAATATGCCTCGTCATTTGCACAACGCTGCTCAGTTCGTCCTTTGTGTTCGTGATTTCCTGCCAGACACCGCGCAGCGCCTCCATGTCGGAGAATATGATATATCTTGCTTTTGTCACCGTGACCATGAACTCGCCTATCTCAAACTCGGTGTCGGGCTCCACGGTCTTGAAGCTGCATCGCTCCACGCTGCCGTTTTTGTCGATAAATGCGAAATTCAGCGTATCATAGCGTGAGTCGCCGCCGACGTACATCACCTCATCCGGTGCAAGCGTCAGTCTTTTGCCGCATATGCTCTCATAGTCAGCCGCCGTGAGCATGACGGTAAGCACCGTACTGCCGGAGCTTCCGTCTCCGATGTTTGCAAGCTCGTTGTTATTTCCGACCATATAAAGCGACATATAGCTGTAGCTCCAGACCTTTGTCGGCTCAAGCCCCTGCTCGCGCACAGCGGCGGTGAGTCCGGCTTCTATGCCCTCGGCGTCAAAATTATCGTCATAGTTATAATAAAACACTCCGGCAAGGTCAGAGGGATAGTGGCTATTTACGCTGTCCGCCGTGCCGATATAGAGGGATAGCGTAGCCGATACCATGACAAGCACCATGGTCGAGAGAATACAGATATTCGCAAGACCCACTGCGTTTCTGTTCATGCGGTGCAGCATACCGGAGATGCCGATGAAGTTGCCGGTCTTATAATAAAATCTCTTATTTCTTCTCAGCGCCTTGAGAACCGCGATGCTCACCGCCGAAAACAGGCAGTAGGTACCGATAATGACAAGAATTACGGCGAGAAAATACACGCTGAGTGCGTCAAACGCATCCTTCGTTGTCACGGCAATGTAATAGCCCGTGCCGAGAGAGCCGATGCCCAGCAGCGTGAGCAGCCATTTCGTCTTCGGCTCGCGCTCCCCCGCGTTCTCACCGTGCAGAAGCTCAACGGGGCGCTGAAAATGGAGCCGCTTGAGGTTACACAGCAGCGACACGGCAATGACTCCGGCAAAGGCCGCCGCGGTCAAGCCGATCGCCTTACCCGAGACATAAAACTCAAACATCGTGTCAAAGCGCATAATGCGCCCGACCAGCATCATCACGAGCTTCTGAAACAGTATGCCGAGCGGGATGCCGATGACGACGCTGCACAGCCATGTGTACAGTGACTCACAGCACAGCACAAGGCCGATGCTGCCCTTGCCCATGCCGAGGATGTTATACAGGCCCAGCTCCTTACTGCGGCGCTTCATCAGGAAGCTGTTGGTATAGCTCAGGAATATCACGATAAAAAGCGCCAGTACAAAGCTGCCAAGCGTCATGAACATCATCAGATAGTCATAGCGCTGCTTCCCCGGCAGATCGTTGTAATAGGACAGCGCCGTCATAATATAGAACGCCGCCGCGCTGATAACGACGGTCAGCAGATACGGAAAATAGAACTTGCCGTTTTTGATTATATTTTGCCCTGCAAGCTTGGGGTAAAAGAGCTTATTCATCGCGGCCGCCTTTCTGGAGGAGCTTCAGCGTGTCGGATATCTTGGCGTACATATCCTCCTCGTCCATCTCGCCGCGGTAGATCTGGTGGAACACCTCGCCGTCCTTGATAAACATGACGCGCTTTGCGTGGGAGGCGGCCTTGGTCGAGTGCGTGACCATGAGTATGGTCTGCCCCTCGTGATTTATCTGCTCGAACAGGCGCAGGAGCTGGTCGGTCGCTTTGGAGTCGAGCGCGCCGGTCGGCTCGTCGGCGAGGATGAGCTGCGGGTTTGTGATAAGCGCGCGGGCGACGGCGGTGCGCTGCTTCTGGCCGCCGGACACCTCATAGGGGTACTTTTGCAGAATATCGCGTATGCCGAGCTTTGCGGCAATAGGATCGAGCGCGCGGCTCATCTCGTCGTACTTCTTGCCCGAGAGCACCAGCGGCAGGAAGATATTGTCCTGAATGGAAAAGGTGTCGAGCAGATTAAAATCCTGAAACACGAAGCCCAGATTGTCACGGCGGAAGGCGGATATCTCCTTCTCCTTTATATCGACGATGTTGCGTCCGTTGAGCAGGACTTGTCCGGAGCTCGGCTTATCGAGCGAAGCGAGGATATTCAAAAGCGTCGTCTTGCCGCTGCCGCTCTCGCCCATGATGGCGACGTATTCGCCCTTCTCGACCGAGAAGCTGACATTTGAAAGCGCCTGCACGCTGTTGCCGCCGAAGCGGGAGGTATAGATTTTCTTCAGATTTTTTACTTCGAGAATAGGCATTGTCATTTCTCCTTGCAGTATTTACTGCCGCACATCGCGGCGCATGCGGAGTACACGGCTCCGCAGGGGTCGGAGACGCCGTACAGTATGCTTGCTCCCAGCATAAGTTCTCCAAGCCCGCTGTCGTTTTTGATGATGCCGTCGATCTTGTCAAGCCAATTTGTTTTTTCAGTCTTTTTCATCTCGCTGACCCCTTTCCTTGGTTTACGCATGTATTTTACCGCGCGGGGGCAGCGTCTGCCATAGCTTTGCCTTACAAATACAGCCCCTAAGCTTACATTCTTGTAAGAATAGGGGCTTTTATCAGTCCGAATGTGCGTTGTCGTATATCGCCTTTATCTCCGGCGGAAGCTTGTCCGGTATCATCTCGTGCAGCGCGTCCTCGCCGCCGTCGGCCATCGCCCGCTCATAGTACCAGCACTTGAAGCGCAGCATGTCCAGCGTTTTCTCAAGCCGGCTCATCTCGGCCTTCACCGTCTCCATCTGCTGCACGAACAGCTCATGGCGCTGCGGATATGTGCCGCTCCCTTCTGCACACCATTGCATGAACTGCTTGATTTCCTTTATCTCCAGTCCGGATTTTTTCAGGCATTCGATAACGCGCAGTGCCTCCAGCTCGCGCTCGCTGAAGCGGCGGATGCCGGAGCTGCGCTCCAGCTGCGGAAACAGCCCCTCTTTATCATAATATCTCAGCGTGGATATTGGAAGCGAGAACATCTCCGATACCTGACCTATCGTATACATATGCGTTTCCTCTGTTAACAAAAAATTTTCATTTACGTCTCGACCTGAAGTCAGCTTTATATTATATAATAATTATAGCACGGGGACAGCGCCGCTGTCAACCGATACTAAATTACCGATACATACGGAGGATAATATGTCCAAAAAGGTTCTTGTTATAAGCTCCAGCCTGCGCTCCATCGTGACCATAACCGCTCTCATCAGCAAGGGGATAACCGATTCTTCGCTCAAATATCATCTCTCCACCGCGCGCACGAACGGCGTGACCCGCAGTGAGATGGCCGAAATACTCACGCACATCGCATTCTACGCCGGCTGGCCGAACGCGTGGGCGGCGTTCCGCATGGCGAAGGAGGTCTACGCCGACGACAACGCCGTCGAATCGCACGGCGGCTTCTTCGGTCTCGGCGAGCCGAACGACGCGTATGCGCAGTATTTCACCGGCCGCAGCTTCCTCAAGCCGCTGACCGTCCCCGGAGAGACAGTGTTTCTCGCGAACGTCACCTTTGAGCCGGGCTGCCGTAAACTGGATTATGTAGCATAAGAGTGTATAGCGTGTCTGTAGTCTGATT
>OLRQ01001759.1_pt1 | contig 15336 bp, 17 predicted proteins | sample 1671971 | NCBI WGS metagenome assembly OLRQ01 (sample SAMEA3136631, study PRJEB25190) | human gut metagenome | biome: human gut; feature: human-associated habitat; material: faeces | place: Austria | collected 2013 | reverse complement strand
GCCCATACACTCACCCCCGAACAACCAAACAACCCCAATCAAACAACTTAAACAAAACACGCAAAACAAAAAAGACTGTATATATACCAATCGTATATACACAGCCTCTATGCTCTCCATATATCCCTACGTTGGCATTATCCAAATCAGGTTTCGGGTCAAAGCAATCCAGCTTAATCTCAGCCTACTTCTGTAAGCACCCCATTGTCTTATTACCTATATTTTAATCTGCCTGCCGTAGAAAATCAAGTATTTTATTCTTCAAATGGGATAACTGCTCCGTCATAAGTATCGTTGATGTATTTCTTAATGTCATCAGATTTTAATACTTTTACTAACTCTTTGATGCCCTCGTTATCCTCGTTTCCTTCTTTTACTGCAATGATGTTTACATATGTCTTTGCTGCTTCGGAATCGGATTTTTCATAAGCAAGTGCGTCTTTTGCAACTGTATATCCTGCCTCTAATGCATAGTTACCGTTTAATACTACAAATGCTGCATCAGCTACTGCGTGAGGAACCTGTGCTGCCTCTAACTCTGTAATTTCAATTCCCTTTGGATTCTCTGCAATATCATTTACGGTTGCTTCAAGTCCTACACCGTCTTTTAATTTGATCAGACCGTTGTCCTGTAATAACAGTAATGCACGGGCTTCGTTTGTAGTATCGTTTGGAACTGCGATCACATCACCTTTTTCAACCTTGGACAGGTCATTTTTTGTACCCGGATAAATTCCGAATGGCTCATAGTGGATACCGCCTGCGTTGACAAGGTGTGTACCCTGCTCTTTGTTAAAGCTCTCTAAGTATGGAATGTGCTGGAAGTAGTTTGCATCGAACTCACCGCTCTCTACTACTAAGTTCGGCTGAACATAATCGCTGAATACTTTAATCTCTAAATCCCATCCTTCATCTGCAAGGATTTTCTTTGCCTGCTCTAAGATCTCTGCGTGAGGAGTTGCGGAAGCTGCTACGGTAATCGTTCCTTTATCTCCTGCTTTTGTATCCTCTTTCTTGCTGTCCTCCTGTGTGCTCTTTGCCTCTTTGGTATCTTTTGTATCACTACCGGAAGAGCCGCATCCTGTGAAAGCTCCGATTGCTAAAATTCCAGCAAGTGTCAATGATAATAATCTCTTTTTCATGTCTTTGTTCTCCTTTTTCTCTTTCCTTTTTTCTAAAATTTCTTATTTATTTCTTCTGTCAAGTTTCTTTGAAAGCATCATTCCAAGTGCCTGCAAGACCTGAACGATCAGCACTAAGATGACGATGGTTACCACCATGATATCGGTCTGGTATCTGTAATAACCATACCGTATGGCAATATCTCCAAGGCCTCCGCCTCCGACAACACCTGCCATTGCAGAGTAACCTAAGATGGTTCCAAGAGCGATCGTCACACCGACGATCAACGAGGTTCTTGCCTCTACTAACAGTACCCTGAAAATAATGGTCCGGGTTCCTGCTCCCATGCTTTTTGCTGCTTCGATCACACCTTCATCTACCTCCTGTAAAGAAGATTCCACCATACGGGCAATGAACGGTGCTGCTGCTATGACAAGCGGTACGATCGTAGCACTGGAACCATAGCTTTTTCCAACTAGAAATCTGGTCAGTGGAATGATCAGGATCAGTAAAATTAAAAACGGTATACTTCGAATCACATTCGAGATCACATCTAAGATGCGATATACCACTTTATTTTCCCGTATTCCTCCTTTTCCGGTTACTGCAAGGGTCACACCAAGTGGAAGTCCGATCACATAACCAAGGGCTGTGGAAACCAGTGTCATATAGATCGTTTCCCAAAATCCCGTATAAAGCATTTTAACGACTTCAGATGAAAACATCCTGTTCCACCTCCCCTACATACAGATTTTTTTCTTTCAGATACTCTACCATCTTTCCGGCAATCTCTGTATCTTCCGGAAGCTGCAGGATCATTTCCCCTGCTGCGGTTCCGTTCAAATCCTTTGTATTTGCGTATAAAATATTGACCGGAGTCTTAAACTGTAAGGTCATGTTTCCAACAACCGGCTCATAAGAGGAATTCTCCTTGAACACAATTCGGATACAGTGTCTTCCACGCATCTCTTTTGCGGTGCTTCCGCTTCCGATGATCAGGCTCTTTGCCTCCGGTGATTTCGGAGCGGTAAATATCTCTGAAACACTTCCTGTTTCTACCACGTTTCCTTCATTTAAAATGGCTACCTGATTACAGATTTCCTGCACTACGGACATCTCATGGGTAACTACCACGATCGTAATGCCATAATCTCTGTTGATCTGCTTTAGCAGCTCTAAGACGGATTTTGTGGTCTGCGGGTCAAGTGCACTGGTTGCCTCATCACAGAGCAAGATTTTCGGATTATTTGCAATGGCTCTTGCGATTGCAACTCTTTGCTTCTGTCCACCGGAAAGCTGTGAAGGATAAGCCTTTTCCTTATCGGCAAGTCCTACGACTTCTAATAATTCTCTCGCTCTCTTCTTCGCTTCTGCATCCTTAACTCCTGCTATTTTTAATGAAAAACAGATATTTTCCAGTACGTTCTTCTGCATCAGAAGATTGAAGTGCTGAAAAATCATTCCGATTTCTTTTCGCATCTCGCGCAGCTGTCGTTCCGACAGCCCGGACATTCGGCATCCGTCTATCCAGACATCTCCGGAAGTTGGATGTTCTAAATAGTTGATACATCGTATGAAGGTGCTTTTGCCTGCACCGGACATTCCGATGATCCCGAAAATATCTCCCTTTGAAATATGCAGATTCACATGATTCAATCCCTGGACATTTCCTGCTTTGGTATGAAATTCTTTGCTGACATCTTCAAATCGAATCATATCGTTTTCCTGCCTCCTTTGTTTCTGTTGCCATTATATCGACATTTTTCTATTCCGTCCAATACATAAAAAAAACAGCTTGTTATAGGTTTTTCCTATAGCAGAACTGTTTCTCAAATTTCTCATTTGATTTTTATTTCTATTTCTGTCTCTATTCCTTTTTCCGCACTTCTCCTACGACTTTCCCCGATATGCTTCGATCTCTTCTAAGTACATTCTTCCGAGCCTGCTAAGCGGTACTCCCTTTCTTGAAATATAACCGATTATCATTTCTTCCTCGGAATCCAGTGGTATCGCACAGTATTCATCTCCGTTTAATTCCTCACACACAATCCCGGAACAAAGTGTATAAGCATTTAGTCCTACCATCAGGTTTAAAAGCGTCGCACGGTCATTTGCCTTGATGATCCGCTTATAATCATAAGTACTCAATACTTCTTCCGCAAAATAAAACGCATTGTGGCTGCCCTGATCAAAGGACAGACACGGATATTCCTCTAAATCCTCAAAAGTGATCTTCTCTTTGTTTGCAAGCGGATTGCCTCTCCACAGATAGACATAGGTCTTACACGGAAAAAGTTCGGTGAACTCCAGACCATTTTCCTTAAAGATCTTTAACAGTACCTTCCGGTTAAAATCATCTAAATAGAGAATTCCAATCTCACTTTTAAAAGATTTGACATCCGAGATCACATCATAGGTCTTTGTCTCATGCACGGCACACTCGTATTCATCCATGCCAATCTTTTTTACCAGTTCTACGAATGCTTTCACGGCAAAGGTGTAGTGCTGGGTGGAGACGCTGAATTTCTTCTTGATCTCTTTTTTATCAATGTAGCGCTCCTCCATCAGGCGGTACTGCTCCATGACCTGTCTTGCATAGCCGATAAATTCATTGCCCTCCGGTGTCAGTGTAATTCCCCGGCTGCTGCGGATGAACAGCTCCATCCCCAGCTCTTCTTCTAAGTCCCGGATGGAACTTGAAAGGCTCGGCTGCGAAATAAAAAGCTGCTTTGCCGCCTCATTCATCGATGTGCTATCTGCAATTGTGATCGCGTATCGTAACTGCTGTAATGTCATTTTTTAACCTCGTCTTAGTTCAATATCCAGCTTGCGGTCTGTACGGAGTCTTCCCAATGCTTTATCAATATCCCCATGCGTCAGGATATCCAGATGACTGATAATCCTTTTCGGATCTTCCTTCATTCCGTTTTCTATCCATTCCAAAATCAGTCCCACAAACCCATATTTATAAAAATGTGCAATAAATGCCTTGTCCTCTTCATCTACGACAATGCCGTCTGCCCGCTCGTCGATAACTCCTAACAATAACTGATATGTAATCTCATAGAGAAATCTTGTCAGTATCTCCCTGCCGTTCGAATAGTAAACGTGTCTGACAAAATTCTTGTTCTCTTTGACATAGTCAAATATCTGTAAATATCCCTGCTGCCATGTCTTATAACTTCGTTTCCCCGACAGACTCTGTGTATTATCTGTCAAAAATGTCCATTCCACCAGATCATAAATGTCTTTAAAATGATAATAAAACGTCTGGCGGTTGATGGCACTCGCCTCTACGATATCCACTACGGTTACTTTGTCTAAGGACTTCTCCTGCAAAATCTTTTTCAAGGTCTCCGACAATGTCCTCTTCGTTGTATGAGCCATGAAAATCCCCCTCTACCCAGTACATTTTTTCTCCCCTTTTCCCATAATATTTTTTACCATTTCCCTGCTTCTATTATAACTTATCACAATACATTTATACAAGAAAAAAGTGGGCAAGCCCACTCTTTCATGAACACTTATATTTATGCTGTTTTTTCCGTGCTCTTGTGCACCCGCCGCCAGAGAACTACAACGACTGCTCCGATGACGAACGGAAGTACAAAAGTTGCAAAACGATAGAGCAATGCGACAGAACCTGCTGCTCCGGTTCCTACAATTTTTTCCAACAGCATCGTCAGGACAAATTCCGAAGAACCGATTCCTGCCGGTGCCGGAATAACTGCTGCTAACATCATTGCCAAAGAGGTGACTGCCAGTCCCTGTGACAGTGTCAGCTTTCCTGTCTCTGCTAATATCAAAAACGGGATTCCATACCAGAATGTAAACTTTAACAGATTTTTCAGGATACATCCTGCGATCAGTCCGCCACGTTTTAATAAAGTTGCTGCCGCATCCTCTAAGATAGCACACTGTTCTTCTAACTTCTTCACCTGCTCCGTCAGCTTTCCGCTCCGGTTTAACTTGCGTACGATCCAGAGAAGTACCTCATGGAACTTCTTAGAACAGGCAAATAGCAGAAGTACTGCTGCGATGACAAAGGTGACACCAAAACCAATTAAAAGCGTCATATCATATTGACTGTAATACTTTTGCATATAGCCCCAGTTGAGGATAAAGAAGATTCCCGCAAACAGTGCAATGCTGACCTTGTGCAGCATATACTCAATGGTATAGAGTCCTGTACCTTTTGAATATGGAACGCCTCTCTCATTGAAGTAATAGATTGCTGCTACGCCCGCTCCGCTTCCAAGGGTTGCCACCCGGTAAAAGGCTGCATAAAATGCACATTCGACACCCTGCCAGTATTTAAAGTCAGGATTGTACACCTTTGCCAGTGAATAACTGATCCAGCCTTCCACCAGTTCATACATCACAGAAGCAATGCAAATACCGGCAATCACAAGAAATGACGTCTCTTTCAACTGAGTCAGAATATCTCCTGCCGAATCCTTAAATGTATAGATAATAATTAAGATTAAGATCAGGACGAATAAAATCTTTCCTATCGTCTTTGCATGCTTCTTAATGACTCCCACCCCTATTTCTTTTTAAAGTTTGTATAACCACGCTGTCTGTATGGATGTGCAGCCCAGAGACGGTCTGCTGTTCCTTTCCACTCTTCTGCATAGTGCTCGCATTTTCCGCAAAGATGCTCTACCGTTTCAGGCTGCTGCATATCTGTGGATTTTGCTCCGGTCTCATGTACCATACGCTGTAAAATCTCAGGATTTTCAAGCATCGGACATGGTCTTAACATGTTATCGTTAAACGGCTGGTTATCTCTGTATGCCATGAATAACGGCTGTTTCAGACACTCTAATAATGATTTTTCACGGATGTTTGCTCCTGAATAATGAATGAATACACAAGGCTCCACATCACCCTTTGGATTGATATGGCAGTAGTTTCTTCCTCCTGCAATACATCCTCCAACGAACTCTCCATCGTTCTGGAAGTCCATAACGTAGATTTCTTTTCCGCCTTCTCTTCCACGAACCTCACGGATTCTGTGGTAGATATATTCACGCTGCTCTTTTGTCGGCATCAGCTCCGGTGAAGCATTCATACCAACCGGCATCAGATGGAAATACCATGCGAAACGGCTTCCATGCTCAATCAGTAAATCAAAGAATTCATCAGATGTTACTGCATCCATGTTCTTGCGCGTATAACATACGGAGTTACCGAACAGTAATCCGTTCTCATGTAACAGATCCATTGCATGAAGTACCTTTGCATAGACTCCGTCGCCTCGTCTGAAGTCGTTGGTATCCTCAAATCCCTCTAAGCTGATGGATAAGGACAGGTTACCGACTCTCTTCATTTCATCACAGAATGCCTGGTCTACCAGAGTTCCGTTTGTGTAGCAGTGGAATGCCACATCACTATGTTTTTCACACAGTTTAATAACATCTGCTTTACGAACCAGCGGCTCTCCACCGGTCATCATGTAGAAGTAAATACCCAGTTCTTTTCCCTGAGTTACAATGCTGTCAAGCTCTTCAAATGTCAGGTTTAATTTATGTCCGTACTCTGCTGCCCAGCATCCTGTACAGTGTAAGTTGCAGGCACTGGTTGGGTCCATTAAGATCAGCCATGGAATGTTGCAGTCATGTACTTCTCTCATTTTACGAATGGTTTTTGTGCCATAGAAGGCTGCCTGATATCCAAGATTTAATGCTGTCATCTTAGCAACGTGTGGATCTGTCTCATCCAGCACACGGTTTACATAGCGCATCCACTTGTGATCAGGATTCTTAATCATCGCACGCGCACCTTCGTATGCCTCTTTGGTAAAGTTGTCTCCCATAAATTTCTCTGTCAGGTCAACAATCTCTAATAAGCCTTTTTCTCTGTCCTTATTAATTCTTCTCAGTGCAACGTCAATTGCCGCGCTAAACGCTTTTCTCTCAAGCTGCTCTGCTAATTTTGCCATTTTTATTCCTCCACTCTTTTGTTCTAATTCCCTTTTACACAAAAGTATAAAAACTTTCACTTTTTATGAACATATGCAAAAGCCAAATCCTGTATTTTTTCCTTATACAAATTTCTCTTTTTGTATACGTTCTAAAGCAGAATATTCTATCTGTTCAGTATGAATTCTACAAATCGAAAAATTCTTTTATCTGCCCCTCTATGATCTTCATTAACCGGGTTCTTGCTTCCACACTTGCCCATGCGATATGTGGTGTGATCAACAGTTTGTTGCTGTCTTTAATCTTTGCAAGCGGATTCTCTTTGCTCATCGGTTCTTCTTTGAGCACATCCAGTCCTGCTGCTGCAATTTCCCCATTCTCTAAAGCCTCGTATAAATCCTGCTCTACGACGATCGGGCCTCTTCCTACATTAATGAAAATGGCAGACCGCTTCATTTTAGCAAAAGCCTCCGCATTTATCAAGCCTAAGGTTGCGTCGGTCAATGGTGCATGTACCGAGATAATATCGGATTTTGTCAATAAGGTGTCCCAATCTGCACGCTCATAATCTTTCTGCTGATTTTTTCCGGTTGTGGAGTAATAGATGACGTGGCAGCCGAAAAGTCCTGCTATGTCCGCCACTCTTCTTCCAATCGTTCCCATTCCAATGATTCCCCATGTTTTTCCGTTCAATTCATGGAATGCTTTTTCAAAATGGGTAAACAGTACATCGTCCATATATTTTCCACTCTTTACATAGGTATCATAATAAGGAAGATGTTCCATCAGATAAAACAAAAGTGCAAAGGTGTGCTGTGCCACTGTCTCGGTTGAATAGCCTGCCACATTTCTCCATGCGATCCCACGTTTTTCCAGATAATCTTTGTCTAAATTATCGGTTCCGGTTGCAGTGACGCAGACTAACTTCAAATGCTCTGCCCCTCCGATCGTCTCTTCGTTGACCGGCACCTTGTTCAGAATGATGACATCTGCATCTTTTGTACGCTCTGCCGCCTGTTCCTTTGTGGAAAATCCATACTTTACGACTTCTCCAAGCTGTTCATAGCCGCTTAAGTCCAGATCTTCTCCTATGGTCTTTGCATCTAAAAATACAATTTTCATTTCTACACTTCCTCTTTCTTCCGTAAGATTAACTTCACGCCCTCAATACCTGTAACTTCCGCTGAGTCCTCCGGTTCAAAAGTAACCTCTTCTTTTTCAGAACGTGCCGTCCACTCCATTCCGTTATACATTGCTTTTCCGGTACCTTTGAGATTGTCTACACGCTCGATGACCCGCACATCCTTCCCCAGTGCCTCTTCGTAATTCGTCCTTACCTTATTTGGCTGGATATATTTCATCGCCCACGGTCTGGTAAAATACAGCATCAACAGGGAAACAGCTAAAAATACCACTGCCTGTAACCAAATCGGTCCCCCTGCCACCGATACGATGACTGCCGCTAATGCTCCGCCTGCAAACCAGATGCAGGTCAGTCCGACCGTAATCAATTCTATTACTAAGAGTACCACCATCAATACGAGCCAGAAAATCAATTCTTTTTCCATAGTCTGTCTGCCCCTTTCTGTTACCTGTTTCCTGCTTTACATGCTTCTGGATTTCTCAATACATGCCTCTACCGCATCCATGACGGAAGCACGGAATCCTGTCTCCTCTAATACTTTTACTGCCTGAATCGTTGTTCCTGCCGGGGAGCATACCATGTCTTTTAACTCTCCCGGATGTTTTCCGGTCTCTAATACCATCTTAGCACTTCCTAAGACTGCCTGTGCTGCAAATTCGTATGCCAACGCTCTTGGCATTCCCTCTGCAACTGCTTCGTCTGCCATTGCTTCAATAAACATAAATACATATGCCGGAGAACTTCCGCTGATGCCTACCACGGTGTCTAAAAGATTTTCCGGAACCTGATATGCTCTGCCAAAGCTGCCTAAGATCGCAGCCGCCTGTGCCTGCTCCTCTTCACTTACTAACTTGTAACAGCAGAATCCGGTACAGCCCTCACCTACCAGTGCCGGTGTATTTGGCATACAACGGACGAGTTTTAACTCTCTTCCAAAATGCTCCATGATCCATTCCATGGTCTTGCCCGGTGCGATTGAGATGATCAGTGTCTCTTCACGGACTGCGCCTTTGATCTCTGCAATGACTTCCGGGAAAAACTGTGGTTTTACTGCAAGGATCAGCACATCTGCTGCCTGTGCCACTTCGAGATTATCCGTTGTAGTATGTATTCCAAATATTTTTGCCGCTTTTTGAACGGAATCCTCTGATTTGTCAGAGCCGATGATGTCCTCTGCAGAATACAGTTCTTTTTTTAAGATTCCTCCGATCATGGCACTTGCCATATTACCTAAACCAATAAATCCAATTTTCATTTTTATTCCTCCTCGTCTATGATCCTATTGTTCATTCCTATCCTTTTTGTTCCTTATCATACTAAATTCCGCTGCAAATTTCAATACTGCCACATTTTTTGAAAATTTAACAAAATCTTAACCTTCTCCTGCTTGATGTTTATTTCACGGATTGGCATAATGGGAATTAGTACATTTTTTGATATCAGGGGACTATTACATATGAACGATTTATTTTCCGTTTTGAAAAAAAATAATTATTTTGTTACATTCTTTTTTCTTGCAGTATGCACACTTGTAGCATTTTTATTTGCGCATGTGATCCCGGGCAATTCTCCGAATATTGCACTGGTCTATATTTTAGGGCTGATCCTGATCGCAAGGCACACCGATGGCTACCGATATGGTATTTTTGCCGCACTCTTTTGTGTCATCAGCATCAACTATTTTTTTACTTATCCCTATTTTAAGTTAAATTTTACCCTGTCAGGATATCCGGTTACCTTTATCGGTATGCTGACGATCACCATTATTACCAGTGCCACCACCACCCGTTTGAAAAAACAGGCACTTCTGATCTCAGAACGAGAAAAGGTCTTAGTGGAAGCTGACAAGGAAAAAATGAAAGCAAATCTCCTGCGGGCGATCTCCCATGATCTGCGTACTCCTTTAACGAGCATTATCGGAGCCGCTTCTTCTTATACAGAGAACTCGAACCATCTGACCGAAGAAGAGAAAACAGAACTTGTCACACAGATCAACGACGATGCGAACTGGCTTTTAAATATGGTAGAAAATCTTCTGACCGTCACACGGATACAGAACGATGAAAGCCATGTCTCCACCTCTCTTGAGGTTGTGGAAGAGGTCGTATCGGAGGCAGTACAACGGTTACGCAAACGTATCCCTCATGCTAAGATCAACGTTTCGATACCGGAGGCTTTTCTTATGGTCCCGATGGACCCGCTTTTAATCGAACAGGTCATTATGAACCTTTTAGAAAATGCCGTTATCCATTCCGAAAGCAAACAGGCGGTGGATCTTGTTGTTACGGATTCTTCGGACTCCGTAACCTTTCATGTGATCGATTACGGAAAAGGTCTTGATGAAGATAAAATTCCTTCTCTTTTTGAGGGACAGTCTGCTTCCGGTTCTTCGGACTCCCACAAGGGTATGGGCATTGGTCTTTCGATCTGTAAAACGATCATTCAGGCACACAACGGAACGATCTGTGCTTTTAATCACGAAAACGGTGCAGAGTTCTCATTCACACTTCCAAAGGAGGGTATTCATGAATCCTAAATTTTCTGTTTTAATTATTGAAGATGAAACACATATTTTGAACTTTATGCGTAAGATTTTAACCAGCCATGATTATAAAGTCCTTTCTGCGAATACCGGCAAAGCAGGACTCGAGATCATCTCTTCCCAATGTCCGGATATCATCCTTTTAGATCTGGGACTTCCTGACATTGACGGTGTAGATATCATTAAGAAAGTCAGAGAGTGGTCGAGCTGCCCGATCATCGTTATTTCCGCAAGAACCTCTGAACGGGAAAAGGTGCTTGCACTGGATCTTGGTGCAGATGACTATATCACCAAACCTTTTGGTACTTCCGAACTGCTTGCAAGGATCCGTACCTCCCTACGTCACAGCAATAAGATGAATACGGATTCTCCGATGTTTATCAAGCCTTATCATGCAAAAGATCTGACGATTGATTTTTCTAAACGCCTGATCCTGCTGCATGAACAGGAGATCCACCTGACACCGATCGAATATAAGATTGTTGCCTGCCTTGCGAAGAACTCCGGCAAAGTGGTCACCTATTCTTCGATCATGTCGGATGTCTGGGGACCATATACCGATACAGACAACAAGATTCTGCGTGTAAACATGGCAAATATCCGCAGAAAATTAGAGACCAATCCTGCCGAGCCAACCTATATCTTTACGGAACTTGGCGTTGGATACAGAATGAAAGAGGATGAGTCGGAATAGTATTCCGCTCATCCTCTTTCCTCTTCTTCATTCTGTTTCCATATGTACAGCCTTTATCTTTGTACATCTTTCTTTGTATTACCCAATATCTTCATTTTAAAAATAAGAGTCATAGGTGGCATAGATCATTCCCGCTGCCACAATAATAATTCCAATGATTCCTACAATATCCATATTCCGGCACACCCCTTCCTGTTATGCCTGTAATGTAATATGGAAAAATCAGTTGAACAAGTCCTTTTGTTAAAATCTTAACGTTATCTGAACATGTGACAAAATTGTGTTAAGGAATCCTTTACTTTTTACTTATTTTGCATTTTCTCTGCTATAGTAGGGAAGATGAAAGGAGGCATACTCAAAATGCTTAATACCTTGATTTTTATATTTATGGCAATTGTTGGCGGGGTTCCGTGTGTTTTAATGCTCCTAAGTATACCGGTTCTTATCGTATGGAAACTTTACCGTAAATGTAAATATAATATATCGATGTATGATTAATTTCATACTTCTATTTCTCCAAACCAGGCATGTGCCCCAACACATGCACAACGTAAAAAGGATGTCTTAGTCATCTTCCATACTAAGGCATCCTTTTTTATGTTTTACTGCTACATTGCCTGCTGTCACTTTGGAATATATTCCTGTATCGTATAGCTGTTTCTTCCATGCTCTTTTACATAATACAGCGATTCATCTGCGGCACAGAGGATTTCCCGCCAATCATGATTCATATCCACGGTCCACACTACACCGGAAGATACTCCAATGACCCTCTCTGTTCCATCCGGCAGCAGGATCGGATTCTTTGCTAACTTCTCATAGAAAGCTGCAACATTGTGTTCCACCTGTGATAATTCCCGGAAGTTATAGCTGAAGATAAAGAACTCATCTCCCGAACGTCTTCCTACGATCGTGTTCTTTTCCGTATATTCACTGATCAGGTTACAAAAATGCTTTAAGTAGGCATCACCGGTTTCATGTCCATATCCATCATTAATGCGTTTGAACTTGTCTAAGTCCACCATAATGACGACCATGTTTTTAATCGTACCGGAATTTATCAGATAATCGACCTCACGCTCAAATGCCCGGCGGTTCCAGATTCCGGTCAGCATATCTACGTCGCGTTCCTCTTCTAACTGTTCATGTATCTTGACGCTCTCCCACTTGATCTTGGCACGTTCAAATGCTGCAAAGTTACCGATGACTGCCGCTAAAATTCCATCCATCACATCATACATGAACTTGTCCGGTGTCTTCGTGATATAACTGCTGACAAAAAACATTGCCAAAGCAACAATGGTAATATGCAGGTTATAAATTGGCAGAAGGTCAAAGTTCGTCGGCAGGAATACAAACAGACTGACAATGGTAACTGCCAGCTCATTTCCGGCACCAATGGTTCCCACATAAATAGATACAGCATAGGCACAGATCATAAAGCTACCGATACTGGCATATGTTTCCTGTTTTGATATTTCATCCTGTTTTTTCAGCAGACTGTGCGTATAAAGAAAAATACAAAACATCCATGCTGCTCCGATGATACAAACCAGACTTTTCACATACACATGCGATAACACCAGCATGCAGATTGTATACAATGCACCGATTCCGGCTATGATCACACTTTCATTACGAATAATTCTGACATTTTCGGCAGAAAGTTTTCGCTGATACTTTTTTGCCGTTGTCTCATCTAACCCAAACCAGAGCCATTTTCTTAATTTCTCTTTTTTGTCCATTCAGACCTCTTTCATCAATAGTTTTTTTCTATTTTTATCGTTTCGCACTGTTTATACCAATTTTATAATGCCATTTTACCACAATTATGAAATTAGGCAAGGAATTTCGCCTGTTTCCGACACTCCCCTATAATTCTGACACTTTCCCCTAGACGAATGACCGAAAGTTTACTAAAATAGATATGAAAATTTTGTCATTAGGAGGGATTTTTCATGTCCTTGGATAATCGGACCTGGTTTCAAAAAGGTCTTAAAGATGGAATTCCAATTGCACTTGGCTATTTTGCCGTATCTTTTACGCTTGGAATTACTGCGAAAAACGCCGGGCTTACTGCATTGCAGGCAATGCTCGCCAGCTTTACTTTAAATGCTTCTGCCGGAGAATTCGCAGGCTTTACACTGATCGCCGCAGGGGCCGGATATCTTGAAATTGCTATTATGGAATTTGTGGCAAATGCCAGATATCTGCTGATGTCCTGTGCTCTCAGCCAGAAACTTTCACCGGACACTCCGCTGTGGCAGCGGCTTTTGATCGGTTATGATGTAACGGATGAGATTTTTGGAATCTCGATCTCCGTTCCGGGACGTTTGAACCCTTATTATACATTTGGTGCCATTGCCATCGCTGTTCCGGGATGGTCTGTCGGTACCTACCTTGGCGTATTGATGGGAAATATCCTCCCTGCAAATGTGGTAAGTGCCTTAAGCGTCGGACTATATGGTATGTTCATCGCCATCATTATCCCACCTGCAAGAAAAAGTAAAATTGTGGCAGGCGTGGTCGCAGTATCTATGGCAGCCAGCTTTGCTTTTGCCAATCTGCCTGTGATTTCCGGTATCAGCTCCGGCATCCGTACCATTATTCTGACGGTCGCTATCTCCGCTCTTGCCGCTATCCTGTTTCCGATAAAGGAGGACGATGACCATGCAGCATAATGTCTATATTTATATTTTAGTGATGGGAATTGTGACCTATTTGATTCGTGTCCTGCCCCTGACTTTAATCCGCAAGGAAATTAAGAACCGTTTTATCCGTTCTTTCTTATATTATGTTCCCTATGTAACACTTGCTGTTATGACTTTCCCTGCGATTCTGGATGCGACAGGCAGCACCGCTTCCGCATTGGCTGCTTTTATTGCCGCTATCCTGATCGCCTGGTTTGGTGGTAGTCTCTTTCAGGTGGCAGTCATTGCCTGTGTGGTAGTCTTTGTCTTAGAAATGTTTATATGTTAGTGTACTGATAAACTCCTGACTTTGGACTAGTCCTCTTTGACTCTTCCATCACAGGTAAGTGTCACTACCTGCCACGGGATCATCTTTCCGCTGTTTTTCAGTGCTGTAACTGCTGCGTGTTCCATACCGCCGCAGCATGGCACTTCCATGCGGACAATCTTCAAACTCTTAATGTCATTGTTCTTAAGAATTTCTGTCAGTTTTTCTGAATAATCTACATCATCTAACTTCGGACATCCCATCAGTGTCACATGATTTTTCATATAATCCTCATGGAAAGATGCATAGGCATATGCCGCACAGTCCGCTGATATTAAAAGGTTTGCTCCGTCAAAATACGGTGCATGGACCGGAACTAACTTAATCTGGACAGGCCACTGTGCAAGCCGGCTCTCTGCCCTTTGCGGTGCTACGGATGTGCTGCTCTCATGCTCTGCTCTGTGGAACGTTTTTGCTGCACCGCCCGGACATACATGTCCTTCATGACCATGTGCATGGGAATGAGAATGGTTGTGTTCTGCTTTTTTTCTCTCTTCCATTCTTGCTTTTACGGCTGCCTCATCATAAGCTTCTGCCTCACGCTCGATAATGGAGATCGCATTGGTCGGACAGGCAGGAAGGCAGTCTCCTAAACCATCACAGTAATCGTCCTTGATCAGTCTTGCTTTTCCATCGATCATTGCGATCGCGCCCTCATGACATGCGGATGCACAGGCACCACATCCATTACAAAGTTCTTCGTTAATTTCTACAATTCTTCTTACCATATCTGTAACTCCTTTATATTTGATAAACTGTTTTTTTGTTTCTGTGCGATTATCATAGCACGATACAACAAAAAAATCCGTAACATATGTTACGGATTTTTATAAATACATTTCAAATTTTTCTCTCAGCATCCTCTGGCATATCATCTTTCCCGGCAGTCTCC
>OLRQ01001758.1_pt1 | contig 15344 bp, 9 predicted proteins | sample 1671971 | NCBI WGS metagenome assembly OLRQ01 (sample SAMEA3136631, study PRJEB25190) | human gut metagenome | biome: human gut; feature: human-associated habitat; material: faeces | place: Austria | collected 2013 | reverse complement strand
CCGGTACGCCCCCGGCCCCGCCCCGCGCCACCTGATGATCCTGCTGACCGATGCCAGCCCTAACGACAGCCGCCGCATCCCGCCCACAGCGGAGAACCCGCTGGGCTGCGCCTACGAGGACGCCGCCGGTGTAGCCGACACCGCCGCACAGGTGCGCACCTTACAGCGGCAGGGCGTGCGGGTGTCTGCCGTTTTTATGGGCGAGGACAGCAGCGCCGGTGCCGCCGCGCAGATCTACGGCAAAAATATGGCACGCATCCGCGGCATGGATCAGCTTGCCCGCGCTGCCGGACGGCTGATCCAGAACGAGATCCGGGAACTTGGCGACTGAAAAAACAAAACGACCCCTGTGGGAGCAGTTCCGGCCTTAGCCGGCATCTCCCGCAGGGGTCATTTTTTACAACCGCACATCTCAGTGCACAACCATACTTTGAACTTTTGTTTGCAATGCGCTGTAGATTTTTGCAAAAATTTGTTGTTTCAGAAAACTTACAGTTGTTTTTCGTTCAAAGGTATGCTATACTATGTTCAGAGAAGTTTTATGCAGCCTGACGGCCCGATCACCCGGCTGGCGATTTTACAACGTTTCGCTGTTTGCTTTTATCGCAAGGCAAGAAATTAGTGCAACATTCAAACAGCATATTTGCGATATGCAATTCAACGTTGTTGCTGTTGCATTAAAAAGTTGAATTGCTATAGGAAGGAGATCAATCATGGACGCTTCCCGTTATTTTGACGTCATGCACAACGCCATGTCCACCCTGCACACTGGTGCACAGCTGCTGCTCACCGTCCGTTTGCAGGACACCTGCGGCAATGACGCCTACCTTGAAGTAAAACAGCTGCCCGGGGAGCAGAGCGCCCTTGTGTGCTACTCCACCATGGGGCGGCGCTGCCTGAATTTTCAGCTGTTCCGCAAGGGCTGGCAGCTGTGCCACAATGCCGATGGGCAGTTGACCGGGCGTTTTCCGTCCAGTGCCGACAGCCTGCTCAGCCAGACCGACTTCCGCGCCTACTGCCGGGAGGATCGGCTGGATGCCGCCCGCACCCAGCGCCTTGTGGAGGAACTGGGGCAGCGCGCCGGGACCAACTATGTTGGCACGATCCCGCAGAATGCCCGCACCGGCGCACAGATCACGGTGGAAAGCCACCTTGGCCACGGCGCACGCTGGAGTTACTGGAATCAGGATGCTTCCCCCTGCCTGCCACTGGCTGCAATTCTGTACTGGCTGGCAGATTTTCTGGCCGGGAACGAGCGCCGTGCCCTGCAATCTGACCCGCAGGCCGCTGCACTGGCTGCGCAGTGGCTGGCAAAGGATACTGCTGTGTTCTTTTGCCCCTCCCCTGCCCTGACGGTATCCTCTGCGGCCTGCCATACTGCCCCGGCTGCACGGCGCACCCGTCCCGCCCCTGTGTCTGCCGCACGCAGCAAGAGCTGGCAGAGCGTTCTGGCCGCCATGGCCACGGTGTAAGCTGGTACCTTTTCAATCTGGTTTACATATAAAAGACGAGTGCATCGGCAAAACCGAGCACTCGTCTTTTTTGCAGGATAACAGCAAAAAAGCACCCCGCCAACCGTTTCCGGTCAGCGGGGTGCTTAGTGCTTAGAGTTTACGGTTCAGCTTACGCTGCACAGCACAGGGAGGAAATCACTCCTCGATGTAGCCGTACTGGAAGTACCAGTAGCCGTAGGGGCTGTGCCAGACACCCTTCAGAGAAGAGCTCTGCAGCCAGAAGTCGTTGTAGTAAGCAACGGGGATGCAGCCCATATCCTCCATCAGGATGTCCTCAGCCTTATGCAGCTGAGCAAAGTGCTCGGTGACATCAGCAACCTTGGAAGCCTCCATAGCAGCATCGAAGTCAGGGTTGGAGTACTTACCATCGTTGTTGCCGTTGTCGGTGCAGAACATCTCGACCATGTTGGAAGGATCGTTGTAGTCCATGACCCAGCCGTTACGGGCAACATCGTACTCGCCTGCACGACGAGCAGCGGTGAAGGCAGACCACTCCATCTTGCTGATGGTCAGGGTAATGCCCAGATCACCCCAGACCTGCTGCAGGTACTCTGCCAGAGGCACATGGTAGCCGGCATCGTTGGTGCTGTACTCGATGGTGGGGTAGCCCTCGCCATTGGGATAGCCAGCCTCTTCCAGCAGCTTCTTAGCCTCGGCCATATTTGCCTCGTAGTCAGCTGCAATGTAGGGAGAACCGCCGTTCGCGTTGTCGTAGAAGTAGCCCTGCTCGTCCACGATGCCAGGGCCGACCAGGTTGGAAGCAGCAGAGTAGGTGCCCTGCATGATGGTGTTGGCAACGTAGTCGCGGTCGATGGCCAGAGCCAGAGCCTTGCGGACCTTGGCATCCTTGAAGGCATCGTGCTGCAGGTTCATGCTGACGTAATAGGTGCCCAGAATGGTGTCAACATAGAAGTCGCCGCCATCCTCTGCCTTGGTCAGACTGGGGATCTCGTCGGTGGGCACGTCCTTGATCAGGACAGCCTCGCCGCTGTTGTAAGCAGCGAAGCAAGCGGAAGAGTCCTCCAGCAGCAGCAGGGTGATGCTGTCGGAAACGATCTTAGAGCTATCCCAGCCGCCAACGTAGTTGGGGTTCTTGGACAGAACGATACGCTCGGAGGGGGTCCACTCGGTGATCATGTAGGGGCCATTGGAGACGAAGGTCTCAGCGGAGGTGCACCATGCATCGCCGTTGGCCTCAACGGTAGCCTGCTGCACAGGGCTCATGGATGCGAATGCGGCCATCTTGTCGAAGTAGGAGCAGGGGTAGGACAGCACGATGGTCAGGGTCTTGCCGTCATCGCTTGCCTTAACGTTCAGAGCATCGGGGTTGGGCTCTGCAGTGGGGTTGCCGTCTGCATCGGGGAAGCCGGCAGCTGCGTCGTAGCCGTCGATCATGCCCAGGCAGGTCGCTGCATAGGGAGCAGCGGTAGCAGGATCAGCCATACGCTTGAAGCTGTACTCGAAGTCCTTAGCGGTCAGGTCGGTGCCATCGCTCCACTTCAGACCGTCACGCATGGTGAAGGTCCAGGTCAGGCCGTCCTCGCTTTCTTCCCAGCTCTCAGCCTGGCCACCAATAACTTCGTTGTTCTCGTTGATGATCAGCAGGGGCTCGAAGATGGTGATGATGGTGTTGGCGCCATCAACAGCGCTGTTCAAAGAGGGATCCAGAGTCTCGGGGTTGGGGCCGTACTGGACGGTGAAGCCAGCGGTGTTGACACTGCCGGTAGAAGAACCAGCAGCGGAAGAAGCAGAACCGGAGGTTGCGGTAGAACCGGACTTGCTGCCGCCACAGGCTGCCAGACCCAGAGCAGCGGCACCCACGCCTGCAACCTTGAGGAAATTACGACGAGAAATGCGTTTCATAATAATATCCTTCCCTTATATCAAATTTGAGTGTGCCAGGTTCCCCCAGCCGCCTCTATATTCGATCCGGTGCAAATGTACACCGGAGGAACACGAATGATTATAATGCGTTCTCATGCCGGTTACAAGTCCAAAACTTAGACTGTAACCATTTTGTGACAACATTTCAGCGCTAAGTTGAATTGCTTTCACCTTTCACTGGCGTGAAGTGTTCTCACTTCACGCGGTCAAGGTGATGGCAGGCTGCCCAGTGGCCGGTGGAGACTTCCTTGAACTCGGGCACCTCGTTGGCGCACTGCTCGTCTGCATAGGGGCAGCGGGTGCGGAAACGGCAGCCGGACGGCGGGTTCAGGGGGCTGGGCACATCGCCCTGCAGCACGATACGCTTGGACTGGCGGGCCGTAATGGGATCTGCCACCGGAATTGCGGAGATCAGGCTGCGGGTGTAGGGGTGGATACTGTGAGTGATCAGCTCGTAGCTGTCGGCCAGCTCCACCATCTTGCCCAGATACATGACGCCGATGCGGTTGGAGATGTGCTTGACAACGCTCAGGTCATGGGCGATGAACAGGTAGGTCAGACCCATCTCCTGCTGCAGATCCTCGAACATATTGACGACCTGAGCCTGAATGGAAACGTCCAGTGCGGAAACAGGCTCGTCACAAACGATGAACTCGGGGTTCACAGCCAGTGCACGGGCAATGCCCACGCGCTGACGCTGACCGCCGGAGAACTCGTGGCAGTAGCGGTTTGCGTGCTCGCTGTTCAGGCCAACGCGCTCCAGCAGGGCGATGATCTTATCGTGGCGGTCCTTTTCGTTCTCAGCCAGATGATGGATATCAATGCCCTCACCCACGATGTCGCCAATGGTCATGCGGGGGTCCAGACTTGCGTAGGGATCCTGAAAAACGATCTGCATCCGGCGGCGGTAGGGCAGCATATCCACTGCGATCTTGTTGTCCTTATCAAACAGCAGGTTGCCGTCATAGTAGATCTTGCCGCCGGTGGGCTCGTACAGGCGCAGCAGGGTGCGGCCGGTGGTGGTCTTGCCACAGCCGGACTCGCCCACCAGACCCAGGGTCTCGCCCTTGCGGATGGCAAAGCTCACGTCATCCACGGCCTGAACATACTTACGGTTCTTGCCCACACCGCCGGCGGGGAAATACTGCTGCAGGTGCTGGACTTCGACCAGCGTCTTGTGTTCACTCATTCTGCCTTTTCCCCTTTCTCAAATGCAGCCTTCTGCTGCAGCCAGCAGTAGGTATAGTGGGTATCGCTGAGCTCGGTGCGCGGGGGCATCTTGCTCAGACAGATCTTCATGCAGTTCTTGCAGCGGGGCGCAAAGGGGCAGCCGGCCGGCGGATTCAGCAGATCCACAGGGGTACCCTCGATGGGCACAAGGCGCTCGTGCTCTGCGGTGTTCAGCTTGGGGATGGAGTTGATCAGACCCTTGGTGTACTCGTGACCCGGCTGGTAGAAGATCTCGTCGGTGGTGCCGTACTCCACGATGTGGCCGGCGTACATGACGGCGATCTTCTCGCACATGGAAGCCACAACGCCCAGATCGTGGGTGATCATGATGATGCTCATGCCCAGCTTCTTGCGCAGATCCTGCATCAGCTCAAGGATCTGTGCCTGAATGGTCACGTCCAGTGCGGTGGTAGGCTCGTCGCAGATCAGGATCTTGGGGCTGCAGGCCACCGCAATGGCAATGACCACACGCTGGCGCATGCCGCCAGAGAACTCGTGCGGGTACTGCTTAAAGCGCTTTTCCGGGTCAGAGATGCCCACATCCCGCAGGTATTCCAGCGTTTTTTCCTTGGCGGCAGCACTCTTTAAGCCCTGATGCAGGGCAACGGCTTCCATGATCTGTGCCCCGATGGTCTTCAGCGGGTTCAGGCTGGTCATGGGGTCCTGCATGACCATGGCGATCTCGCGGCCGCGTACCCGTAGCCAGTCCTTTTCGGTTCTGAGGTCAGAAAGGCGCAGCGGCTTGCCGTCCGCCATGCCGTAGTAATCAATGGTGCCGCTGGTAATGGAGCCGTTGGCATCCAGCAGGCCCATGAAGCTCTTGGTAAAAACGCTCTTGCCGGAGCCGCTCTCGCCTACGATGGCAAGCACCTCTCCCTGATAGAGGTCAAGATCGATGCCACGGATGGCGTGCAGCACTTTTCCACGCAGGTTGAACTGGATGTTGACATCTTTTGCGGAGAGAATGAGCTGGTTGTGTTCCATGATATCCCCTCCTTACTGCAGATGGTTCTTCGGGTCGGCGGCATCCGAGAAGGCGTTGCCGATCAGATAGAACGCAATGGTAACAAAGCTCAGGATGAGGGTGGGGTACAGCAGCTGGTAGCGCAGCCCGGCCTGCATCATCACCTTGCGGCCGTCGTTGACCAGGTTGCCCAGCGAGGGGGTCTCCACGGACAGGCCCAGACCGATGTAGGTGATGAACACCTCGTTGCCAATGGCTTCCGGGATGGTGAGGGCCATGCGCAGCATGATGACCGAGACGAGGTAGGGCAGCAGGTTGCGCAGCACGATGCGGATGGTGGGCGTGCCGATGCAGCGGGAAGCCACATTATAATCCCGGTCGCGGATGATGAGGATCTGGTTGCGGATGAAGCGTGCCATTTCGATCCAGCCCTTGATGGCCATGCCAAGGACCATGGTCCAGATGCTGGGGGTGGCTACATAGGAAATGAGGATCAGCACGATGGCGGTGGGAATGTTATCGAAGATGTTGTACAGCTCGGTGAACACAAAGTCCAGCCCGCGCACATAGCCCCACAGCACACCGGCGGTAATGCCCACAACAGCTTCGATGAGGGCCACGAAGAAGGCGATAGTCAGACTGGTGCGTGCACCGGCCCAGATGCGTGCCCACAGGTCCTGACCAATGGAGTTGGAACCCCAGATAAAGCCGTCCTGCCCGGGGGCGATGTTGCGGTACTGGATGCCGGTCACAGGGTCCACGGCGCACAGGTTCGGGTCTGCCTGACCGGGCAGGTGGGGCTGGATGAAGGCAAAGGCAACCACGACCACCAGCGCGATCAGCAGGGCCACGGCGAACTTGTTCTTGAAAAAGGCACGGAAGGTGCTGCCCCAGTAGCTGTAGTTGGAGCTGGCGGTGGCTTCGGCCTGTTCCTCACTGAACCCGGCGGGGGTGAACAGCTCATCCTCCGGCAGATTTTCCCAGCCGGTGCGGCGCTGTGCCTGAGCAGCATTCAGCTGAGCCTCCAGCTGCTTCGATTTTTCGCGTTTCAGAAAAGAGAGCATCAGCGTCCACCTTCTTTCTTGCCAAAGTTGATGCGGGGGTCAATGAGCACCATGAGCACATCGCCCAAAATCAGGCCGATGATGCCCACGCAGGCGTACAGCAGCACGATGCCCTGCACCATGGTGTTGTCGTGGCGCTGCACACAGGTGACCAGCAGGCCGCCCATGCCCGGGATGCTGTACAGGCTTTCGATGTAGATGGAGCCGACGACGGTGTTCAGGAATGCGGAGGGAATGTACTGCACCAGCGGCACCATGGCGTTGCGGAATACGTGGTGCAGGGCGATATTGTTCTCGCTCACGCCCTTGGCGCGGGCCAGCTTGACGTAGTCCTTGTTGCTCTCGTCCACCATATAGCGGCGCAGCCACATGGCGTAGAACGCAAGGTTTGCAAGGCTCATGCTGCACACCGGCAGCACCCAATAGCGCCAGTTGGCGGCATCGAACAGCAGGCCCACGCCCATGGCGGTGGTGCCGTACATCTGGATATACAAAAAGTACACTGCCGCAGGCACCGCCTGAATGAGCACGATGAATGCCGTGCCCAGCTTATCCGGCCAGCGGCCCTTATAACGGCCCATGACAAGGCCCAGCGGGATGCCCAGCACAAGGCTCAGCAGCATGGCCAGCACACCCATTTCGATGGAAATGGGCAGCTTCTGGGCAAGGATCTTGGTCACGGGAGCGTTGAGCTTATAAATGTGGCTCACGCCCAGATCACCGTGCAGCGCATCCCGCCAGAAATGGCCGATCTGCACCGGCAGCGGGTCCAGCAGGCCCATGGACTGCAGCCCGGCCTGGATCTGTGCCTCGGTCATTTTTTCGTAGTTTGCAAAGTAGCCTTCCACCGGCATGAGCCGCAGCAGGCAGAACACCAGCGTCACAATGACGAACAGGGTCAGAATGGAGCGCCCGATGCGTTTTGCGAGATATTGCACCATAGCCGTGCACCTCTCTTTTCTTTATAAATACAGATAAGTATAGAATAACGCAAAATCTTACGTTTGGAAAGTGATTTGTGAGTTTTTGCGGGAAAAATGAGGAGCAAACAAAAACTCCCTCAGCCTTTGCTGCGCAAAGCCAGCTCCCTCGGGGAGGGAGCCCTTGGCATGACGGGAAAGTTTCCGGTTTCGCCAGAGGCCCCATCCCAGAGGGGGCTGTCTGCGCAGCAGACTGGGGGAGTTTCCGATTCAGTTTTTACCGGGCGTCGCGGTTCTGGTTGTACTCCTCCATGGAAACGTAATGGTCGAGGATGTGCACGCCCTTCAGACGGTTGGTGGAAAGCCCTGTGGGCGCGTACTGGCCCTCCCACAGGTTCAGGCGGGTGGCAATGTAGGGCGGCACCGGCATCCCCAGCGGGATGACCAGTGCGTTCTCGATCAGAAAAGCTTCTGCATCTGCAAAAGCTTCGTACCGGGCATCCAGATCCTCGGTGATGGTCTTGGCGTTCTCCACCATGGACATGTACTGCATCACGAGGTCGGCGGTCTCGCCGGTCACGATGCCGTCCTCCACGCCGGTGCGCAGGAAGCTGTAGCAGGTGCCGCGGTCGCCGGCTTCCTGATAGAAGGGGTACACCTCGGTCTCGGGGTCGGAGTAATCGGCACCCCAGTAGTAGGACATCAGCTGGTAGGCACCCACCCGGCGCACCGCATTCAGGAAGTTGTCGGACGGACCCTGCGTGATGATGATGCTGATGAAGTCGAAGCCGTCGTTCAGCACGGCTTCCACCTGCTGCTTGAACACCTGACACTGCTTGTCCCAGTCCACCACAGCGGGGTTGTACGGATACTGGATCTTGATGGGGAAGGTGACACCGGCGGCGGTCAGCTCTTCCACGGCGGCATCACGGTACTCTTTGGCCTTGGCTTCGTCAAAGAAGTCGGAGAGGTTTGCAAGGCCGCCGCACTCAGTATAATCCACGCCTTTGCTGTTGGCACAGAAGGACGGCGGAGTGATGGTGTGCAGCTTGTAGTTATCGTAGCCTTCCGGCGCGGTGACGGCCAGCGTCACAGACGGATTGATGGCATACAGGAAAGCCCTGCGGAAGTTGGTGGAGTTGATGGCCTTGGCCCAATTGTCCGGCTCGTACTGGGCATCCACGCCGGTCACGGTCCAGTTGGAAAATTCGTGGCGGTAGGGCAGGAAGTTGAAGATGTAGAAGTAGCTCTTGCCGGTTTCCGGGCGCTCCATAGAAACCATGTCCTTGGTGGTGTCGTCGGCCAGCCAGCTGTCCAGAATGTCGGAGCTGATGGTAGCCTGATCGATCTCGCCGCGCTTGACCATCTCCGGGCCGCTGATCAGCTCTTCCTGATTGTAGATGTAGCGCACCGTGTCGATGTAAACGCTGTCGGCATCGTAGTTTTCGGGGTTCTTCTTCATCACCCAGTTTTCCAGCGGAGTGTACTCGGCCAGATAGAACGCGCCGCAGCTGCAGGCGGTCTCGGCACTGGTGCAGAACTGGTCGGCAAACTCCTCCAGCAGCGGGCCGTAGGCAGGCTCGTAGGGAGCGTAGCTCAACAGGCTGAGGAAGCCGGGAAAGTCGAAGTTCAACGTGTAGGTCAGGGTGTGGTCGTCCACAGCCTTCACGCCCACGGTGGAAAAATCCACAGCCGGGTATTCGGTGGTGGTGCCGTCGGCGGCAGCGGCGGTCACGGTGCCGTTGGCATCAATGGCGTAGGTAGTGCCGTCCTCGGCCACGGTGCCGTTATTGGCGTTGTTGCGGTAAACGCAGTAGTTATAGTAGTCGTCCGCACCGGCCACATAGGGGGTGACAAGGCTTGCAGTGGAGGAAGCGTAGTCCGGGTTCAGCACATAGGCCAGCGCATCCACAAAGTCCTGCGCGGTCACAGGGCCAAGCACCTCGCCGTTGCAGTCCACCCAGTTCTCATCCCGCAGGTGGAACGTCCAGGTCAGGCTGTCGGCATCCCACTCCCAAGCAGTGGCAAGGCCCTCCCGGATCTTGCCGCGGTTGTCGTACTCCACCAGCGTGTCGATGCACTGAGTGCCGTGGTAAAGGTCCGGGTCAGCTGAGCAGACCAGATAGTTCAGGGTGGCGGGCTGGCGGGAGTACAGCACGGTATAGGTGGAGCTGCTGCCGGAAGCGCCGGTGCCGCCGCCATTGGAAGCGGAGGAGCCGCCGCAGCTGCTCAGCAGACCAGCCGCTGCTACAGAAAGGGCGGCTGCGCCGCTGCCTTGCAGGAACTGGCGGCGGGAGATGGAATGAGCCATAGTAAAATCCTTCTTTCGTAAGATCTTGGCAAAAGCTTGCTTCGTGCTTTGGGATAAGAAAGGGGTAACGGAAATAGCTCCGTTACCCCTTTGTAACAGTCGGTGGCCACGGTGCGTGGTCTTATGGTCAGTATAGCATTGAATCTGTGCGCCGTCAATCGTTTTTCGGTGTGTCGGGCACATCCTTTTCTGCGGTGTTTTCCGGTGCGGCAGCAGGGGTTTCGTCCAGCGCGGCGGGGGCTGCTTTTTCCGGGGTCAGTGCTGTGATCACGGAACCGGCCGCAGCGGTTTCTGCGGGGGCGGCAGCCGTCTGTACAGCTGTCTCAGCAGCGTCGGCACCGGCTTCGGCTGCTGCCTTGGCGGCTTCCTCTGCAGCCTTTTTGGCTTCGCGCTCCTCACGCAGCTGCTTTGCCTTGGCAGCGGCTTCTTCCTGCCGCTTTTTGGTGCGGGCCTTGATGCGGCACACGGTGCACACACCATCCACACTGCCCGGCGCAATGGGCTTGCCGCATTCCTTGCACAGGGTCTTGGTGCATTTGTGTACACTTACCGGGCCAAGGGTGGTGAGCTGGCGCAGCTTCATGCCGTCGATGCCATGGTTGGAGCAGGAGGCCACGCACACCTCGCACTCGCTGCACTTCCACGGCGTGATGACGATGCGGGTCTGGCCGTCGGGCAGGTCCTCCAGCTTCAGCGCACCGGCGCGGCAGGCCTTTTCGCACTTGCCGCAGCCAAAGCATTTATCGGTAAAGTTGGGCAGGTAGTAGCCGTACTTCAGCGGCGTGTCCATGGCCGCTTTCAGCTGCTTTGTGCGCTGGTGCAGCAAAAGGCGGAAATCCACACCGCCGTCGTCCTCGCTGTGCAGGCCGGGCAGCATCTGCAGCAGCTTTTTGGTGCCACTTTTGGAGCCGTGGCTCACCTGCTCAAACATTTCGCGGCGGCTCAGCTCCTTTACGTGGTAGAGCGCTTCGTCCGGCTCGTAGGCCAGAGTGAACCGTGCCTCGAACATGGGCTGGCCAAAGAAATCCACAAGCCTTGTCAGCTCCTTGCGCAGCTGGGCGGCGCACAGGTCGTTCTCACATTCACCGCAGGGGGTCAGGTCCAGCACGATCTTTTTGTTCAGGGCAAGGTAGGCCAGTGTCTCCCATGTGAGGGCAGAGATGCAGGTGCGCACCATGGAATTTTTGCGGGTGGATTTTTCGCAGCCGATCCAGATGGTGTCATTGTCGGTATCGGCGGCAGAAGTGTCCCGCTGCACCTGCTCCGGCGAAGGGATGATGCAGCCGCTGCGGCAGGCAGAGACGCACAGGCCGCACTCGGTACAGGGGTCCCAGTCCTTCACAAGGTTCGGGCGGGTAAAGATCTGTTCGCCATAGGGGCAGATATCCTTGCACTCGGTGCAGGGCTTGCGATGGGGATGCAGGTTCCAGCACTGGCGGCGGTTGATCTCGGGATGGGTAGTTTTCATCAGCATATCCATCGCGGTGCGTGTAAAAAAGCCCATAGTTTACTCCTTTTCCACAACCGAAGTGATGTTTGCGTGGTCGATCAGGAAACGCTGCACCTTCTGAGTGGTCACGGCAGAGGCCACAGCGTCCCGGCTGAGCACATTGCGGATCTCGGCTTCCGGGGTATCGTGCAGCTTGGAAAGGCGGACGTACTCGGCATCCACCTCTGCGTTGGACACGGTGATCTGTTCGGCCTTGGCTATGGCCTGCACCGCAAGGATGCTGCGCATCTTGCGCTCGGCATCCCGGCGGAAGGCGGCGCGCACCTCGTCCGGTGTGGTCTGGCCTGCCTTGCAGTACAGCTCCATGGTCATTTTGCTGCGGCGCAGCCGTTCGCGCAGGGCGTTCATGTCATGGTCGGCATTCTGGTCCAGAATGGCGTTATCCAGCTCCGCTGTCAGGTTGGCACCGGCCATGCCCAGCAGGGCGGCTCCGGCAATTCGGTCGGCGTTGGCCTCGTGGGAGCGGCGCTTCTTTTCGCGGATGCTCTCCTTCAGGGCATCCACCGTATCAAAGCCCAGTGTCTTGGCAAAGGCATCGTTCAGCGGTACAGGCTGCTTTTGCTCCACGGTGTGCAGGGTGATGGCGAATTGCGCCGTCTTGCCGGAAAGCTCCGGCACCCGGAACTCGGCGGGATAGGTAAAATCGAATCGGAAGCTCTCGCCTGCTTTGTGGCCGTACACAGCATCCTCGGCGGCGGGCATCAGCTGACCGGTGCCCAGCACCACGGTCACATTTTCCATTTTGCTTTCCGGGATGGGTGCGCCGTCCATGAAGCCCTCAAAATCCAGCGTGACGCGCATCCCGCGCGCGGCGGACTTTTCCACCGGTGCAAAGGGGGCGTGGGTGCGGGTGAGGTTCGCCGCCTCCAGCTCCACGGCCTTTTCCGATACCGGGCGCACCCGGCGGGTGAATTCCAGCCCCTTGTATTGGCCCAGCGTGACCTTGGGCAGGGCGTTTGCATTCTGTTCCATGGGAAATACTCCTTTTATATCCAAAGCGTTTGCAATTCAAAGTCCATGTCCGGCAAGCCAGGCTTCCGCCACCTGCGAGAACATTTCGGGGTAGAGGGCATCCTCCTGCGCGAAGGCATCCAGATAATATTCCACCTCAGCCCGGTCGGCAGGCTCGGTGCGCTCCCACACGGTGAACACGGTGCCGTTGCCCATGTCAAAGCTGGCGGCCTGCGTAAAGTGCTCATCCCGCGCGGCGCAGAAGAGGGCATTCCACCGGCCGGAAAGCTCGCCACCGCTGACAAAGGTCTGGGGGAGCGGCTCTGCAGTGAGCACATACTTCGCCTCAAAGAACCGCACCGGGAACTCGTGGGTGCCCGGGATGGAGATGCCGGCGGCCAGCTTGCCCTGCAGCTGGATGTCCGGCAGGGCGGCGTACTGGAATATGTCCGAGTTGTACAGCATATCGTGGGGGATCATGTAGGCGAACTCGCCCTTTTCCGCATCGCAGTGGGCATCGATCCAGTCGTCCACGCGCTGGATCTGGGCGGCATCGGTGCGGTCGTAGGTGAGCTTGTCCAGCCGGACGAATTCCGACACGGCCTTGAGGGGAAAATGATCCACCACAAAGCCCGGCAGAGCAACGGTGGTCAGCGGCGAGCAGCGCACGGACACCGCAAACACCATGGTAAAGCCCCAGTAGCAGAGCTTGACGGCGGTGTGCTTTTTCAGGCCGTCGGCCAGTGCGGCGGAACCAACGAGGAACAGCAGCAGCCACCCCGGCACGAACAGCAGCATCTGGTGGGAGCCGGTGTTCTGTACCCGGGTAAACAGCACAAGACTCACCAGCAGCTCTGTCCCTGCAAGGCAGGGCAGGGCAGGCAGACGGCGTTTTGCGGCAAACCACAGCCCCATTCCGATGAGGATGAAGTTCAGCAAACCGATGCGCAGCGTCTGTGCGGCCAGCTCCAGCGTGATGCCGCCGAAGTTGTAGTAAGAGTAGCGCCCGGCGTAGTCAAAGCTTAAAATTTTGCGCACCATGGGCAGAAGCAGCAGCACCATGGCCCCGGCCGCACACAGGCCGAACACCACCAGCCGTACCATGCGGTGCACAGCGCGGCTGGGCTGGCCATCTTTTGCCAGCCGGATGCTGGAAACTGCCAGCAGCAGCACGTAGGCAAAGCAGTAGCCCACCACAAAATATAAGTACCAGCGCCGGGTGAGGATGATGCCCGCCGTGGCGGCGAAGATGAGCAGATAGCGGGGCAGGTCGATGCCGTCAAAGCGGTAGTCCAGTGTGAGCAGCATAAGCATGAAGGCAAAAATCAGCCCGAACCAGTCCGGCTGGCCCAGCACCGCCGACATGCGCACGAACGGGAAGGTAGCGCACCACGAAAAGCCGATGAGGAAATACCAGAACCGGTTCTTTACCCGTAGCATCCGGCCCACCTTGACCGTCAGGCCCGCCAGCAGCACCAGCAGGCTGGGCAGTACGCTGAATACCTGACAGAATGCGTAGTCGTCGCCGGTCTTTCCGCTCAGGCAGAACGGGAACTCGGTGAACAGGGTGATGAAATTCGTATAGTCCTCGGTGATGGAATCGAGGAGAAACCGGAAGCCTGCGCCTGTGCTCTGGGCAAAGGCGGCTTCGGCATGATACTGCTTTAGAATGTAGTTTACGTAGTCCCAGTGGTAGAGGAAGGTGCGGCTGCCGAGGGTCCAGTAAAAGTAAAGCACGGCCGCTGCCCACAGGCCCACCAGCACCGCCTTGTGGAACAGGTCCAGCTCCGTACCGGCCCGGCGCAGCACCAGCAGCGCCAGTGCAAACAGTGCTGCATTGCACCACAGGCTCACCAGCGGGAAAAACAGGCTGCTGCCCGGTGCGGCAAGGCCGAATACAATAAGCGCCAGTGCCCCGGCAGCAAGGCCCAGCCAGACCTTGCCAAGGACAGACAGACGGGAAACGATTCCACTCATCCCAAAAACCTCTCAGCTGCAGAATATCACAGCTACAGTATAGCAAGCAAAATCTGCACTGTCCAGCCGCTGTGCACGGAAAACAGCAAAATGTCCCGCCGCTTTGAACGCAGACGGGACATTTTGAAACGAATATTACTTATTGGAATTGGCTGCGGCCTTTGTGCTGCGGGCAGCGCGGCGCTTTGCGTTCAGGGCTTTGTTGGCGCTGATGCGGGCCGCATCGGGGTTCGGGGCCTCCGGCGCAAGGCGCAGCAGGCAGCTGCCCATGGCAGGCAGGTCTACTGTAAGGGTATAGTCCCGACCAAACACACCGCCATCGGTGGTGTGAAGCTTTGTCTTGCGGCGGCCCTTCAGTGCACCGCCCCACTCGGGGGATTCGGTGTTCAGCACCTCCTCGGCACTGCAGGGAAAGCGCAGATACAGCGGGAACTTTTTGTGGGCGTGGTCCTGCGTGTTCATGATGCACAGCAGGTTTTCGCCCCGGCCCTTGCGCAGCCATGCGTACACGCCCTCGTTGCGGCTCTCGCAGGCCACCCACTCAAAGCAGTCGGGGTTGTACTCGCCATCGTAGAGGGCGGGCTCGGTGGAGTAGACCCGGCTCAGGTGGGCAAAGTATTTCTGGAAGGCATCGTGGAAGGGATATTTCAGCAGATCCCAGTCCAGCTCCCGTTTTTCGTCCCACTCCCGGAAGTGTCCCATCTCGTTGCCCATGAAGTTCAGCTTCTTGCCCGGGTGCATATACATATAAAAATAGAGGGTGCGCAGCTGGGCGCATTTTTCCGCATAGGTGCCCCACAGCTTATCAATGATGGTCTTTTTGCCGTGCACCACCTCGTCGTGGCTCAAGGCCAGCAGATACAGCTCGTTGTAGAAGTAGTGCATGCTGAAAACGATCTTGCCGTAGGCATTTGGCCGCTCACCGAAAGGGGTAGCAAAATAGTCCAGCGTATCATGCATCCAGCCCATATCCCACTTGTAGTCGAAGCCCACGCCGTCGTAGCGGGTGGGAGCTGTCA
>OLRQ01001757.1_pt1 | contig 15367 bp, 14 predicted proteins | sample 1671971 | NCBI WGS metagenome assembly OLRQ01 (sample SAMEA3136631, study PRJEB25190) | human gut metagenome | biome: human gut; feature: human-associated habitat; material: faeces | place: Austria | collected 2013 | reverse complement strand
ACGGAAAACCGTTGCTCGTGCGCAGACTTTTTACCGTCTGCGAACGAGTCGCACTTACCCAGAAATCGTCTCCGGCCTTGCCTTCGCCTTTGGTATTGGCGATCAGCGTTGTTACCAGCTTCAAGATGTCCTTTTCGCTATGGATGTCGGGTAAGAGACTGGCATTACTGCCAGCCCCTCCCCTAAGAACCGTACGTGACAGTTTCCCGTCATACGGCTCAAGCCTATCGTAAGGCCTCGTATAAAACGAAACCCGGCTCAAATCAAGTAACCTGGTTCATGCAGATTTCGGTGACACCAGGGATGTACCATAATAGCGGGCCATTTCCTGTTGTTTTCGGTGCTAAAATGCGTCTTGAATCCTGTTTCGGATGTAATTCTTTCTCCGCATACAGGGCAGCACCGTTTCTGGTTGTTCCAGATTTTAACGAGTTTCTCCCGTCCTTTGGTACTGTTCAGCATTCTTTCTCCGTCACGTTCCTCATAATATCCCGTCCATTTTTCATCGAATGGGTTAGCTTCGGCGGCGATTTTCCTGAATCGGATGATTTTAGTATTTGCCGCGTATTCCAGCTTGAGGTATTTTTCATCGAAATCTTTACCGCGGAAAGCAGGCTCTGTTGCAAACGTCCACGTTCGGTTATCAATATGGTGCCAGTATTTGTTGGCAATCCATTTCCTACCTTTTCGCTTGTGTCTGCGGCAAGCCCACCTCCATAGGCACTCGAAAATCCTGTGGTCAACCAATCCAAAAATATCCGCAGAAACTACATAGCGATGGTAGTTGACCCAACCACGAATGACAGGATTTAACTTGCGAATGAGCAAGTCCTGTGTGGCTGTTTTGTTCTCCCTAACGATAGTCCGCACTTTTTTGAGGAAGGATTTTATCGCATTCTTTGACGGCTTAATGAGCAATTTTCCGTTGTATTTCCGAACGTTCTGTCCAAGAAAATCAAAACCGTCGCTGATATGTGTGATTACCGTTTTTTCCTCGGAGAGTTGCAGGCCGCGTTCCGCCAGAAAGTCCTTGATGAGCGGGATAACCTCGTTACGTAGAGTTTCCGGGCTTTTTCCGGTAACGATAAAGTCGTCGGCATATCGCACGAAGTTAATCTGGTCGTAAACAGTTTTACCTGCCACCGTCCGTCTCATAGGGAATCTTTCTTTTAGAATCCGCTCCAGACCGTCTAAGGTCATGTTCATCAAGACTGGCGATATTGTGCCGCCCTGTGGGGTTCCTTCCTCTGTTGGAAAGAGCTTTTTGGTCTCCACAAAGCCACATTTCAGCCACTTTTCGAGCATTTCCTTGTCCATTGGGATATTTGCCAGCAGCCAGTTATGGCTGATGTGGTCAAAGCAACCCTTAATGTCTCCCTCCAAAATCCATTGAGGGGAACCGGCTCTGCACAAATCGTTGAAGCATTGCCCGATAGCATCGTGTGTGCTTCTTCCAATTCTAAAGCCGTAGGAGTTCGGGTCTGCCAGAGTTTCTGCCAATGGTTCCAATGCAAACTTATATAATGTCTGCATGGCGCGGTCTGTCATCGTTGGAATACTCAGCGGGCGTAATTTTCCGTTTTTCTTCGGGATGTACACCCGTCTGAGAGGTTGGGGCTGATAGCCCCGGCGTTTGAGTTTGTCAATCGCTTCGAATTTGCCTTTTGGCGTTTTCCATAATTCATGGTCTACACCAGCGGTATTTTTGCCTTTATTACTTGTCACACGCTTCACCGCCAATGCCTTGGCATAGAAAGAGTGCGTCAACAGCCATTGCAGAGATTTCACCTTGTTGTAATGACCGCCTTTTTGAGCCTTTACGATACGCATTTGCAGCTTTTTAACATAGGCCTCCGCTTTTTTCCAATCAATGGATTCCCAGCTTTGTGCCTTGTCAGCAGGCGCACACAGTTTTCTGTTCATTTGCGATTCCTCCTCTCAAAAGTTCTGTAAATTCTCTCGTAAAGATAGACCTGCTGGAAGTCAGCCCGCTTTCGCGTGGGATACTGTTTCAATCCCTATCCGTCCTCATTACAAGGTCGGCATTCGCTTTTTCCAGCGTTCCTTACCCGCGTTTCTATCGGCTTTCCTTGCGGTCAGCTTTCCGAATATCGGAGAAAGCGCGGGCTTACCACGTTTCACGTAATCAACCGTGTAGGTTAGGTGCCGCCTATCCGCCGGCAGTCCTGTTTGTCCATGTGTTCCCAGCTTACAGGGGAACATCCGACTGCACACCTTTTGGTTCAGGCTTATCAGCAACTTTAGCCTGGTTCCCACTAACGACGTTTAACAGCGATTTACTTACATTCACCATACTACACAAGCCAAGCTCCCCAGCCGGACGTTGCTTCCAGCTTTTCGCCTCTGCCTCGCGGTTTCGGCTTGACCCTTTCGGGAGGGCTGCCTTTTCTCGCCATGCTGCCTCACGGCCGTTGCCAGCCGCTTCGGTGACGATAGGCTACTGCTAATGGAATAACAGGTTCGGTCAATGCCGAACAGTTTAATTACGCGACCTCGTGTCGCGCATAAGCCAGCGGATTGTATTTCATGGATTTTCGGAAGTTTATCAGGTTGAGGCACTTGATACGGTATTTCTTCCGTTCCAGGAAAGCGCCGATCTCCGGCAGCAAGGTTCCTTTCGGATCAGTGCAGACATAGGACGAATGAGCTTGCAGCAGCGACGGCTTACAGAAGAACCGCGTCTTGCCGCTGCCGGAACCGCCGATCACCAGAATGTTTTTATTTCTGGCATACTTCGGCTGCTTTGGACGGCTCGCCATCGTGATCCGTTCCGTCTGCGTCATGGGGATGTTCTGGAAAAAGTCCTTGTCCATGTAGGGAACAATATCTGCCGCTGTACCCCATCTGGCAGAACCATACTCGATTCCATGACGGTATTTCTTAGCGTTCTTGCCTTTCAGGTAGACCGCCATGCGAAGGACCACCGCACCGGCTATGCCGATCAGCAGGTCCGTGGGATGGAAACTGAGCCACGAGGAGGAAAGTGCTGCCGTGAAGCCGTCCCCAATGGAGAGCAGCTTGCCGGAGAGGTCAGAACCGGGCGCAAGCCGGAAAGCCTGTGCCAACTTATCGAAGGGATACACGAACAGAAGATACGGAAGGTTCAGCAAAAACATTTTTTTCATGTTCATCTCTGCACGCTCCGATCTTTGACCTTTACTTTTTCCCGGTCAATGGTGCGGTGTTCCGCTTTCTCCGCCGCCTGTTCCTTCGCCTGGGTCAGCCGTTCCCGGATGGAGGGCTTTTCCTCACGGCTTATTTTCCGGCTGGCAAACTCCTGAAATGCCGCTGTGATGGCATCCGCGTCCCGGCTTTTGAAAAAGACCAGGTAACGGGGCTGCTCTGCGGCGGTGTCTTTCTTCAAGGCAAAATCCACATGGTATTTCTTCGCCACACGGGAGAAAGCCTTGATATTCTTGTCACTGATCTCGATATTGGCAAGACCGGCGTTCTGGCTGGCAAGCTGTTTAAGGCTCTGTCTGCCGCGGTAGATTTTGGGCTGCTGGTTTTTCTGGATTTCCTCCAGAAACTTTTTGACGGCCTTTTCAAAGACCTGCTCGCTTAGCTTGGCTCCGTCAACAATGAGCGTTACGGCGCCCCGCGTTACTTCCTCCTGCATTTAGCCTCGCCCCCTTTGCCCGTCCCCGTACATATCGTGCTGCACCAGGGAAGAATAGTAGCTGTTGATGGTGGTCGGGGCGTTATACAGCGCCGCCAGAAGATATTTCTTGATATTGCGGACATAGGTGGTGTTGTCCTTCATGCAGTCCATGACATACTGAACATGGGAACTGTCCAGCTTCATAAACCGGGACTTTACCACCTCTGCCGGATAATCATCTCCGGCAATGCGAATGACTTTGCGGGCAGAACACACGGTATCCACGATCAGGTCAACGATCTCGTCAAGCTGCTCACGGTCGATATGATTGTCCTGCACCAGATAGCTGTACTCGATGTTATCCAAAATCACTTCACGATAACATTCTCTGGCTCCCATCCGATCCGTTCCCATCCTTGCCCCTGCGGGGGTAGGGGAATTTGATGGGATAGGATTTGATATCTCCGTACTTGATAAATCAGTCTTTGTTTGATTAGTATTTAATTGTGCGGGGTTTTCCGTACACGGTTCCGCCGTATCCGGGATACCCATATCCGGGTTTTCCGTATATGGCTTTGCCGTACCCGGTAAAGGCGTACCTGGGCTTGACGGCGGCTCGCACTGAGGCATTTCGTAGATAACATACTCGGTATCCGTGATCTTGCCTTTTTCATCCCGAAGCTGGGTGCGCCGGATATACCCGTGGGTTTCCAGCTCCTTCAATGCCGCACCGATGCTGTCCACACCTTCCCGGCAGATCGCCGCAAGACCTCTGGTGGTGTAATTCCACTCGTCAGGGAGCGAAAACATCATGGACAGCAGCCCTTTGGATTTCAGGGTCAGCGTCCGATCTTTCAAGTGATGGTTCGACATGACCGTATAATCACGGGTCTTTTCAATACGAAAAACAGCCATCTTCGCACCTCCTTCCTGTGAAAATAAAAAGTGTTGATTTTGAGCGGTTTACCCGTCTGTATGCCTCCATAGCCTCCTGCACGGGAAAACATCCACGCCCCGTTCAGAACGCAAGCCACGGAGGAAGAAACAGAAGATTTTCCGCTGATTTTGATACATTTTGGGGGCGGCTACCTCTCACAGCCTTTATGGTCATAGTGGAGATGGCCGGAAAGCACCTTCGCATGGTTACGGATTTTGATATGTCCCTTTTCCTGATTTTCCAAAGCCTTGCTGTATCCGGCGTCAGTCAGGAACAGGCGCATTTTCTCACCCTTCCAGCCAACAGGCGAGTCATGGGTAAGAACATCAAAGACGATCATGTGTCTGGTCGCCGGGTCGAAACGCTCCAAAGCCATAATGTCATGGCCGGATAACTTCTGCGCCCCGGATTGCTGTCTGGCCTCTGCCAGCATTTCCCCGATGGTGCGGGCTTTCTCCGGCAGACGGTATTCGGCCTGCACCTTGCGGATCAAATCCATGCACTCCTGATCCGACAGTGGGCGGAGCTTGTCCAGAAGGCCTTCCGCCGTTTCTTTCGTTGCCGGGTTCGGCGCATAGCGCCATGTCATGTAAATCTCATTCAGGGCAGCGTTCTGATTGGTACTTTCAATCTGAAACACCATCCTCATTTCTGCTTCTGTCAGTTTCATTGCCAGCCTCCTTCAAAAATGGGTATAAAAAAACGCCATAGGTTTTTTGAGCCTACGGCGTTTCTTGCGATATTCACAATTCCAAACTTTCCAGCCACTCGTCAAAAGATTTCTTGGAAACGCGGATCGCATTTCCTATGCGGACGATCCTGAACTCTTCCTGCTTGACGAGCTGATATGCGGTTGTGCGGCCAATGTTGAGCATGGCCGCAATCTGTTCCACGGTATATGTGCGCGGTTCCGGCAGTGACTTTTTCTCTTTCTTGTCCATAGTAACCTCCATGTATTTGCCTTGTCATTTTGACTAAGGGAGTGAAGAATGGCAGTAGCAATCGGCTTTGGCTGGGTGTCCTCTTGCTAAGAATTTGCTAATAGGACCACCCAACGGACACATAAAACTGCGTCAGAATAGGTGTTTTGCACCATAAAGTTCGTTTACTACAAGTCATTCTGCGTAAGGGATGATATTGGAAGTTACATCCGAACCGTGTATCACATGGTAAGCCATACTCCTAAGAAAGCGCTCAACGCTTCCCTTTGCGCCGCTGACTTGATAGGACTGGACTTCAAAACCTACCGAGTGGCGGACAAACCGCTTCCCAAGCCTTCTGTGGAAGGGAAATCGTCGCCTCGCTACGATAAGGAAAACAAATATGATTTCATAATTGTTTTTCTTATCAAAGCAGAACTAAAATAAAGCCATAAGAATCGCACTGAAACCGTGCGAAAACCTTGAAATCACCGGGTTTCAGGAACATGAGCCCATAGCTCAGTTGGATAGAGTAACTGCCTCCTAAGCAGTCGGTCGTGGGTTCGACTCCCACTGGGCTCATTACCAAATAAATAAATCTTTCTGGTTGACGTTCTCGCGTGCGTGTTGGCAAACGTGCGAAGAACATCGGCTGGAAAGAATTTTTTTGCCTTCTATTGGAAATCTGCTTTTTGCCCCGCTGCTGGCGCTGTTGGCAGCTTTCCAACATTTCGCCTTTTTGCCAACAACGCTGTTATGGCAAACGGGCGATTTGCCTAACATTCGCGTGCACGGCGTGCCAGCAATTTTCTGCACTCAGTATTTTTTGGAATTATCTGTATTACTTTGTGAACTTTCAATAGACAGAATAACAATACTTTTTAGTAATCACCTTGATTTCCTGTGCATCGAATTATCAACTCTTCACATGCCCTGTTTCGCTATGTTGGATGCGGTTAGACAAAGAAGCAGCCGTGTGCTGGCATGCAAACCGCCTGCCGCTTTTAATGGCAGCAAAAAACTCTGCGGGAGATTTCCGCAGAGCTTTCGAGTATATTGGCGTATGTGCGATTATCCCAGCGTCTTGGCGAGCATTTTCAGCATAGCGACCATATCCGGATTGCTGAAAATTTTGAGCAGCACTTCTGAATTAAGCCCCGCCTGCTGCACTTGCTCTTCCACGGCTTTATCCTGCGCTTCCGGCACGATTTTCACGCCCTTTCCGCCATAAAACGCCTGCTCAAACAGCTGCGCATTGTTTCTGCGGCTCTCGTCCAGAATGTGCGAATACTGATCCGTTACCATTGTCGCCTGCGCATGACCGGAATCCCCCTGCACCGCCTTAATATCGCCGCCATTCAGCTTGAGTTTGTAGGTGATGCTGGAATGCCGCAGACTATGGAAGCAGACTTGCGGAAGCTCGTTTGCTTCAATCAGCTGCCGCATACTCTTGCGGATGATGTTCGATTCCACCGGCTGACCACGGCTTCCCGCGATGACGAGGTTGTAGTCGTGGTACTCTGCACCCAGCTGCTCAATCAGCAAATCCTGCTCCATTTTCCACTTCGTCAGGTTTTCAGCAACCGTCTTGGGAAGAAAAATTTTCCGGATGCTGGCCCGCGTTTTCGGCTTTTTCAGAATCAGTACGGTATTGTTCTGCAAGCCGATTTCGGGGAATGTGGTCAGCACGTCCTTACTGTCGGTAGCTTCCATGCTGCGCTTGTTGACGCGCTGGAGTTGCTTGTTGACGACAATGTGGGCTGTTCCCGCCGCAATGCTCTCTTCCGAAATGTCTACGCAATCCCACGTCAGTCCGAGCAGTTCGCCAATGCGCAAAGAGCAGGAAAACGCCAGATTCAGGCACAGTTTCAGTCGCTCATCTTCACAGCAGTCAATCGCGTGAAACAGCGTCTGAGAATCCCAGATGTTGCGCTCCTTCATTTCGTATTTCGGGAGGGTTGCAAACTCGGCAGGGTTCTTTTCGATGAGTTCCCATTTTTGCGCCTGTTTGAAAGCGCTGTGCAGAAGATTGTGGATTTTGCGAATCGTCGGCGGCTGCACAAACTTCCCAGTTTGGCGATACTTCTTGTCCGTCATCAAGGGAACCGCGGGCGTTTTCAGCAGTCCCTGATAGAACATTTCCAGCACCCGCGGCGTAATTTCCTTCAACCGCAGTTCGCCGAGTTTGGGGGCAATGTAGTGCCGAATCAGGCCGGTGTTTGAGCTGTAACCGTTAATCGCCCACTTCGTCTTGCCGTAGAGCGAAACATACTCTTTCAGCAGTTCATTGAGCGTGTTGCAGGTCGGAATGGTGAATGAGCCGAGCTGCTGTTTGTATTCGATTTCCGATTTGCGCTGCTTTGCTTCCGGCATTGTCGAAAAGGCTTCCCACTTCTGATGGCGCTTTCCTGCCTCATCATAATAGGAATAGACTACGTTGAATTGCTAATTTGCTTACAAAATCGGTCAATATCACAACATAATGTATAATGCCGTAAGCATAAAATACAATATCTTGTGGTATCATGTACCCAAATAGAACCCTGTGAAAGGACGGTTTGGGTATTTTCAAAGGTGAAGATTCTGCGGTAAATCGGATTTACCCAAACTATTTTGCCGAAAACTGCAACAGGCTTTATCGGGGAATGTTTGGGTAAACACAGGCAAAGCTTCTGCGGTTCAGATCGCTCCTGTACCCATATATTTCAGGCCGATCTGCAACAGGCTTTGCCGGGCATTGTTTGGGTAAACACAAGATTTACTGAGGAGGATTTCACCATGAAAAACATGACTGCTGAACTGAATCAAAACGGTATACATTATACCCTGCACGGAGACTATTACCTTCCAGATCTGGAGCTCCCAGAAAAGGCATCCGCTCCCCTCGGTCGCTATGGTAGAATGCGGAAGGCATACCTCGAGGAGCACCGCCCCGGGCTGTATGAACGGTTGCTTTTGTCCGGGAGGCTGTACGAGCATCTGGCAGAAATAGATACATGCTGCGCTGAAAGGATGGATCGGATGGTCAGCCAGATGGCTGATACGGAAGGCATCACCGAAAGCCTGAAAGCAACAGATCAAATGGCCTGGATTGGCCGAATGAACAGCATTCGCCAGCGTGCGGAAGAAATGATCCTGCAAGAACTGATTTACGGATAACAATTAGCCGCTTCTTCGGAGGCGGCCTTTTTATGTAAAGAACCTTTATTCCGAAAACTCGTTTGAAAAAACTTCTCGATGTTCGTAAAACTCCATTGAAAAATATTTCACACAAGACAAAATGTCCCTTGAAAAATATTTTGATTTTGCATATACTATGATCGTGACCAAGGAGGGCTGGCTATGTTGAAACGTAAAATTGATGGCATCCTGAAAAACTGGAAGGATACGGAGGGGCACAAACCGCTCATCATCAAGGGTTGCCGTCAATGTGGCAAGACCTTTTCCGTCCGGCAGTTCGCCCTGGAAAACTATGCCCATGAAATCTATCTGAATTTCTATGAGAACAAAAGCTACGCTTCCATTTTCTCCGGCTCCCTGGAAGTGGATCATTTGACCATGCTGATTTCTGCCCTTCTGGGGCCTGAGGCCATTTTTGAGGCGGGAAAAACGGTGCTCATTCTGGATGAAATCCAGGAATGCCCCGAGGCGCGGACAGCGCTCAAGTTTTTCGCCATGGATGGCCGGTACGACGTGATCGGCACAGGCTCTTTGTTGGGCGTAAAAGGCTACGGCAAGCGGCTCGTCTCTATTCCAGTGGGTTACGAGCAGATAGAAGAAATGTACCCCATGGATTTTGAGGAATTTCTGTGGGCGAACGGCATTGAAGCGCCCGTGATCCAGTATTTGACCGAATGCCTGAAAAAAGAAACGCCCGTTGCAGAGGCGCTGCACGAAAAGCTGCGCCAGCTACTGCTGCAATATGCGGTGGTAGGCGGCATGCCTGCCGTGGTGCAAACCTTTGTGGATACGCACCAGATGAATACCGTGCTCCGGCTGCAGCGCGGTATCCTGTCCGATTATGAAGACGACATGGTCAAATACGCCGATGATAAGGATAAGCCCTTCATCCGCGAATGCTTTCAGTCCATTCCCCGGCAGCTGAGCAAAGAGAACAAAAAATTCCAGTATTCCGTGGTAAAAAAAGGCGCTACCGCGTCCAAATTTTCCGGCAGTCTGCAGTGGATCGAGGATGCGGGCATTATTCGCCGCTGCTACAATCTGACGCTGCCGGAATTGCCCTTGGACGGGAACGCCATTCAGGATATTTTCAAGGGTTATATGGTGGACAGCGGCCTGCTGATCGCCATGCTGGAAGACGGCACGCAGTTCGACGTGCTGCAAGGCAATTTGTACGGCTACAAAGGGGCCATTTTTGAAAACCTCGCCGCCGATATCCTGGCAAAGATGGGCCGGAAGCTCTATTATTTTCATAAGGATTCCGGCTTGGAAATCGACTTCGTGATGCGGTACGCGGGCCAAAGCACCCTGTTGGAAGTAAAAGCCTCCACAGGAAACACCAAGAGCGCAAAAACGGTGCTCAATCATCCGGAGAAATACCATGTGGGCGGCGCCATCAAGCTGGGCGACTATAACGTTGGCCGTGCAGGACAGATTCTTACCCTGCCGTTTTATATGGCGTTTTTGCTGACGGCGTTCTGATGTAAAACAGACATAAATGATTTGGATTGTTTGGAGAATGAACTTCGATTCTCAGCATCATTTAGGGCTGAGCTCTGAAGTTAAGTATCGCTGAGGATATGAAGATCTTGCGGAAACTGTGATATTAACTGCATTTAGAGTTGAAAGAGCAGGTATGTAAATGGACGTATATTGGAAAGATCTGGTTTCAACTGCACTGCGAGTGTTTCAGGAAAGCAAAAACATAGACGCAGTTACTGTGATTAAAAGCGGCATTTTGTCAGTCGAGTTTAATAGTCATGACAATTGGGACGGAGGCGTTGACTTTTGGGATATCGTCTTCCAACTGAAGTATCGCGTTTTTAAAACACTGGGAGATCGAAAAAACACTATAGAGAGTGACCTTCTAACTGTATTGAGTCAGTTTCACACTGATGGGAGTAATCAGATTGCAAATGTAATAGTACGACCGATAATAGAGCGGTTTGTAGACTGGCAGGCCGCACTTCCGGCAACTAAAGAAACTACAATACAGCAAATACATAAAGAGAGGGAACTACTAACAGCAATTGCAACCGGGACGTCATATAAAAATGAAGGCATAGAAGAAGCATTTCAGAAGCGGCACAAATTTATTTGCACAGTGGCAGCAAAAGCGGGATTTGAATACCCAATTACATGTGAGAGCCTTGCAGAGTGGTGGATACAGATAAGAGATGTTGGTGGATATTCCGAACGTCGAGCCTATATTTCACAGTTGTTTGCTCCCCTAATGAAACTGCTCACGGAATCCGATGATTCTTCAAGTATAGACTTTAACCATATCGCTTCACGATCTGGTATAATCCAAAAAGCCGTAGATGATGCGATGGTTTTTATCCGTGACGGGAGATACGATTCAGCCGTAGACCGTGTTCACACAGCGTTTCATGGATATCTGAGGCAACTGTTGACAGATCATCAGATTGTTTATGGTCGAGAAGATAGCCTATCTGCTTTATATAATAAACTTCACGACTACTACGAAAAAAGTATTCAACCGCCCGATGTGGCAGTGAGGGTTAAAACGATTATGAGAAGCGGTGTTGGCATCATTAATACTGTTAATGAGTTACGAAATAATAATACCATAGCACATCCAAATGGACTACTGATTCAAGTAAGAGAAGCCCAGTTAGTAATCAGACTTGTGAATGCGATTGTTGACTATATTGAGGATGTGGAGAAAAGTTTGCATTGACATATATGCCTTGTTTCCGACAATGAAAGCATTAGAGAATGGCAAAGGACGATTGATTTGCCCTCAGTATTGAAGTGCTAAAAGCCAGAGGTATCTTAACCTCTGATACCACGGCTGGAGAATAAGAGCCTAAACATTATGTGCATCGACCCGCTGACCTGTATACTATTGAACAGCGAAGGCTTAGCAACAGTACCATTTGGTTTTTTAGATCATATGATTAATTGAAGCCATTATCCGTCCACATCTCGCACTGACTGATCACAGTATTGATTGCAGTCTCGTATTCCTCCGGCGGATACTTATATTTTTTCAGCAGTCGCTTCACCATCTTCCGCATGCTGGCGCGGGCGGTTTCTTTCTTTTGCCAGTCGATGGTGCGGTTCTTGCGGAGCATATCCGTCAGTTCCCGGGTCAGATCGATCAGCTCATTGTTCTTATAGAAATCGGTAATATGCTCTGGTTTGGTCAGGGCGTCATAGAAAGCCAGTTCTTCTTCGGTGAGCCCCAGCTTTTCACCGTTCTTATGGGCCTCGGTGATCTCCTCCGCCATTTTTAACAGCTCTTTGATCACTTCCTCATTATCGATCAGCCCATTATAATAGGCGTTCATCAGCTGCGCTATTTTTTCCGAGAATTTCTGGGACTGCACAACGTTGGTTCGCTTATAAACGGAGACCTGCTCCGCCATCAGCTTTTTCAGGATTTCAACGGCAATGTTCTTCTCCTTCATCTTGGAGATTTCCTCCAGAACCGCCGGATCAAACAGACTGATACTCTCCTTGTTATTCTTGCTGTCGAACAGGCTGATTACGCCTTCGCTCTGGATGCTCGCCTTCAAAAGCTCGTTGATCTGATCGTTGATTTCTTTCAAAGACAGCGTTTTCCCGCCGGCACCGCCGTAGGTCACCTTAATCACGGTGGAGCGAATCGCCTCCATAAAAGCCGCTTCGTGCCGCTCTTGCTCTGTGGTCATGCTGGAGCAGAGCGAATGGGCTTGCTTCAGCAGCATGGCCTCCTTTAGGAACAAACCTTTCAGATCGGGCTTTTTCGGGTCCAGCACAAAGTTGACGCCGCCCGTCACCGCCTTTGCCATATCCAAGGGAGAACCGGCCATAAAGCCGCTGAAATCATAGCCGTGCAGCAAATCCTTGCAGACCTGCAATTTCTCCTTGAATTTGGGATAGGCCACCTTGGCGATGTTCATATCTCCGTAGCGGCTCTGGTCGCGCTTGGTGTATTCCTTCATGGCGGCTTTCAAGGCGGCGGCGATGCCCACATAATCCACGATCAGGCCGCCTTCCTTATCCTTGAACACCCGGTTCACCCGGGCGATGGCCTGCATCAGATTATAGCCGTGCATGGGCTTATATACATACATGGTCGCCAGGGACGGCACATCGAACCCTGTCAGCCACATATCCACCACGATGGCAATCTTCATAGGATCGTCATTGTCCTTGAATTTCCGGGCCAGCTCTTCCTTGTGCGCCTTGGTGCCAATGATTTCTTTCCAGTCTTCGGGGTCGTTGTTGCCGCCGGTCATCACCACGCCGATCTTTTCTTGCCAGGATGGGCGCAGCTCCAGCAGTTTCCTGTAAATCTTCATGGCGATGGGCCGGGAATAGGCCACGATCATGGCCTTGCCCGTCAGCAGGTTTGCCCGGTTCTTTTCGTAGTGCTCCACGATATCCTCGCACAGCGATTGGATGGTGGAATCCGCCCCCAGCACGCTCTCCATCTGGCCCAGCATCTTTTTGCTCTTTTCGATGGTGGCGGCGTCAGATTGCTGCTCCAGCACATCATAGGTGGCGTCGATCAGGGCCAGCGTGTTTTCGTCCAGCTTTAAGGCAACCACGCGGCTCTCATAATACACCGGGCGGGTAGCGCCGTCCTCCACCGCCTGGGTCATATCGTAAATATCAATATAATCACCGAACACTTCCCGGGTGTTGCGGTCCTTGGCGGAAATAGGCGTGCCGGTAAAGCCCACATAGGTGGCGTTGGGCAGGGCGTCATGGATGATCCGCGCGTTGCCGATCACGGTATGCGCTTCCTCCTGGCCCTGATCGTTGCGGGTCATCACGATTCTTTCATCAAAGCCATATTGCCCGCGGTGAGCCTCATCCGCCATCACCACAATGTTCCGCCGCTCGGACAGCGGCTTTTCTCCCCGTTCAAACTTGAACATGGTGGTAAAGATGATGCCGTTGGCCACGCGGCCATCCAGCAGCTCCTTCAAATGCTCCTTGCTTTCGGCCTGCACGGGCGTTTGCCGCAGGAAGGCGGCGCATTTGCAGAACTGGCTGTACAGTTGATCGTCCAGGTCGATGCGGTCGGTCATCAGCACGATGGTGGGGCTGCTCAGCGCTTCCTGCAGCAGATGAGTATAGAACACCATGGACAGGCTTTTGCCGCTGCCCTGGGTATGCCAAAATACACCGCCCTTGCCGTCCGTCCGGGTGGCAATCTTCGCCTTTTCGATGGCTTTGCGCACGGCGAAATACTGATGATACCCCGCCAGTATCTTGATGGGCTTTTTGCCGTCATCGGAAAACAGGATAAAGTTTTTCAGGATGTCCAGCAGCCGTTCCTTCTGGAACATCCCCTCATAGAAGGTATCAAACTGCGCAAAGCCGCACACCGCTTCGCTGCCGTCCTTGGTTTTCCACTCCATAAAGCGATCCAGGCCGGAAGTGATGGTGCCCGCCTTGTTGGTGCTCAGGTCGCTGATCACGCAAATGGCGTTATAGTAAAACAGGGACGGGATATCCTGCATATAATTGCGGATTTGGTTATAGGCGTTTTCCGCGCCCACTTCATCCTTGGAGGGGCTTTTCAGCTCCATCAGCACCAGGGGCAATCCGTTGATGAACAGGATCACATCTGGGCGGCGGGTGTTGCCGTTTTCCTGGAAGGTGAACTGATTGACCACATAAAAGGTATTCTGCTGCGGATACTGATAATCCACCAGGCGCACCAAGGCGCTGCGCTCCTCGCCCTGCACAAAATACTTCACCGGCACACCGTTTTGCAGATAATCCGTGAACCGCTGGTTTTTCTGCGCCAAGCTGCCCGCGTCCAGATTTCGCACCTTGGCCAGCGCTTCCTCCATCGCGTCCTCCGGCAGCCCCGGATTGATCCGCACCAAAGCCTCCCGCAGCGCATCCCCCAGCAGCGGATCGGCATAATCCCGCTCCAGGTCCGGCGCGTACAGGTGTGTATACCCCATGGATTCAAACAGTTCGATGACGGCCTGTTCAAAAGTGGCTTCGGTGAAGATGGTGGCCATAAAATCAACTCCATAACCTTAAGTTTAGAATTGTTTTTCAATCAAATCCTGCATTGCTTCAGATATGATCTTTAATTCTTTTCCATTCGTTGTTGCTCGACTACCAACATTATGTGAATAACCTTTATAGTTTATTGGGCAGTGTTCTGAGTATTCATGTATTCCGTCTGTGTATTTAATGTCAGCATAGAAAGCAGCAATTTTGTCTCGTCTCAGTTTAGCATGATCTAACTGGGTAAAAATACATTGATTAGGGGCAAGGAAAGTGTTTGCTATTTCAGAAAAAGGGACAACAAAGTCAAGTAAAGAGTACTTGCCAATGTCTATATCAAAAGTAATACTCTTTACAGTTGCTCCTGATGCACCGTAGTTCTTAATGACAAGATAAAAACAAGGAGTTTGGATATTTGTCCTTTGTGCCGTCATAACAACATAAGGTCGTGTACTGTTTTCTATCATTTTATTGTTTTGCTTTAGTGTAAGAATAACAGTAATTACTGATATTGCCGCAAGAATGAACGACAAAATGCATAGAATAATATTTACTACGGTTGCTGTATCCACATTTTCACTTCCCTTACAGTTTTTCTATATCGAGCGTATAGCCGTTCTTTTGCATTTCCTTTGCCAATGACAATTTGGCATCTTCTACATTATCCTTGAAAGCCTGCAAAGAAAAAGTCAAGCCCCAAATAGGACTTGCTGCAAGAAAATT
>OLRQ01001752.1_pt1 | contig 15398 bp, 10 predicted proteins | sample 1671971 | NCBI WGS metagenome assembly OLRQ01 (sample SAMEA3136631, study PRJEB25190) | human gut metagenome | biome: human gut; feature: human-associated habitat; material: faeces | place: Austria | collected 2013 | reverse complement strand
CCGGGCTACAAGGTCGGCCGTTTGCAGATCTTCAACAACTGGAGCCCGTACCTGGTCAAGGACGTTGACAACACCGTGTGGATCGGTCTTGAATACTTCTGCGAAGAAGGCGATTCCTTCTGGAACATGTCTGACGAGGAAGCGAAGAAGTTCGCCATCCAGGAGCTTACGCGCATGCAGATCATCAACGGTCCGCAAGACGTGATCGACTCCCATCGTGAGCGCGTGAAGAAGGCGTATCCAGCATATTTCGACACCTACGATCGCATGCCTGAGCTCGTGGAATACCTCGATTCCTTCGGCAATCTGTATTGCGTCGGCCGCAACGGCCAGCATCGTTACAACAACATGGATCATTCCATGGCCACCGCAATCGAGGCCGTCGGCAATATCAAGAACGGCAAGACGTCCAAGAAGAACGTATGGTCCGTCAATACCGACAAGAGCTATCACGAGGAAAAGTAGGTTCCGGCAAGACCTGCACCTGTTGCTGTAAAGCATGTGGTAAAGCGAAAGACCCGTCATGTGATCGCATGGCGGGTCTTTCGCATTGTGATTTGCGATTTGTCATTGACTTGAATGCTTGATTGGCATGAATACGTTGGCACGCCTACGTTGCGTTGGTCTGGATGACGTTGTATGGTTAGGGAAGTTCGAAAACTGTGATATTTCGCGGCGGACTTTCAGTGGCGGAAATTTCCGTATCTCTTTTTACAGCTGTTGCAGGCGTGTGCTTGCGAAAGCTAGGGGAAAGGCAAAAACCAGTGGCAACCAGCCCGAATCTTGAAGACATGAAACTGCCTGAGCTCAAGGAGCTCGCCAAGCAGATGGGCCTTCGTGGCACCTCCACCATGCGTAAGCCGGAACTTATCGCGACGCTTCAGGCCGCTCGTTCCGGCGGTGAAGCGCCTGCCGGTGTGACCGTGCGAGCTCCGAAGTCCGCTGCACCGGCCGCTCCGGTGGCTCCTGCTGAAGCCCAAACCGCAGACGCTGAGGTCGCGGCGAACACGGCTGAGGAATCCGGCAAGTCCAACGAGGCTGCCGAAAGCAAAGCCAACGAGGCTGAGCAGTCCGAAAAGCAGACGGCCAAAACCGTTAGGAAGACCCTTGCCGGACGTGCTGATGGCGCTGAGCGTGCGGAGCGCTCCGAACAGACGGAACGTGCCGAGCGCACCGAGCGTGCTGACCGTCGCAAGCAGGCTGAGGCTCCGACGAGCGAGGAGGCGGCCGATGTCATGGCCGCGGTGAACGCCTTGGACAGCATCGATGAGGCTCCGAAGCGCCGTCGCCGCCGTGATGCGGACGCTGCCACCGATCTGCTGGCCGAACTGGGATTGGACGATGCTTCGCCGAAGCAGGATGATCGTCGTCGCCATCGTAAGGATGATGCGTCCGACGTTGAGCCGCGCCGTCGCCGTCGTGCGGTGGAAGGGCCGAAGGATGAGGACGTTGTGCGCGATCTTGATGACATTCTCGCCACGTTGCCTTCGCAGGGCAGTGATGATGACGAACGTCGTGACGAGGCTGAAGACGGTGATTTCGCGCGTCGTGGTCGCGGTCGCGTCAGCGATAGGGGTGACCGCGTGGATCGTCGTGGCCGTCGCCTGCGTGGCCGTGACCGCGATTATGACGAGCGTGACGAGCGTCGTGGCCGTACCGGCGACCGTAACAATGATCGCAACGAGCGTAACGATCGCGTCGAGCGCAACGAGCGCACGGATCGCAATGTTGAACGCGAACAGCGTCACGAGGAGCCGAAAGAGGATCTCGTGCCTGTCGCGGGCATCGTCGACGTGCTCGATTCCTACGCTTTCGTGCGTACCTCCGGCTATTTGCCGGGTCCGAACGACGTGTACGTTTCCATGGGCCAGGTCAAGAAGTATGGGCTGCGCAAGGGTGATGCCGTGCACGGTTCCATCCGTACCCCGCGTGAGGGCGACCGCCGCAACCAGCGTCAGAAGTTCGTGCCGCTGCAGTCCATCGACTCCATCAACGGCATGACCGTGGAGGCCGCACAGAACCGTCCGCAGTTCAACAAGCTCACTCCGCTGTATCCGCAGGAGCGTCTGAAGCAGGAAACCGCGCCGAACAAGCTCACCGGCCGCCTCATCGACATCGTGGCGCCGATCGGCAAGGGCCAGCGTGGCCTGATCGTGTCTCCGCCGAAGGCCGGCAAGACCATCACCCTGCAGAACATCGCCAACGCGATCGCCACCAACAATCCGGAAGTCCACCTGATGGTCGTGCTCGTGGACGAACGTCCGGAAGAGGTCACCGATATGGAACGTACGGTGCAGGGCGAGGTCATTTCCTCCACCTTCGACCGTCCGGCCTCCGACCACACCACCGTCGCCGAACTCGCCATCGAACGCGCGAAGCGTCTCGTGGAGCTTGGCCAGGACGTGGTGGTGCTGCTTGATTCCATGACCCGTCTGGCCCGTGCCTACAATATCGCCGCTCCGGCTTCCGGCCGTATTCTTTCCGGTGGTGTGGATGCTCAGGCGTTGTACCCACCGAAGAAGTTCTTCGGTGCCGCTCGTAACATCGAAAACGGCGGCTCTCTGACCATCATCTCCTCCGCACTGGTGGAAACCGGCTCCAAGATGGACGAGGTGATTTTCGAGGAGTTCAAGGGCACCGGCAACATGGAGCTGCGCCTGAGCCGCGAACTGGCAGACAAGCGCCTGTTCCCGGCCATCGACGTGAACGCTTCCGGCACCCGTCGCGAGGAACTCATCACCGATCCGCAGGAGCTGCCGATCATCTACCGTCTGCGTCGTCTGCTTGGCGGTCTGGAGCCTGAGCAGGCTTACCAGACGCTTGTGCCGCGTCTGAAGAAGACCGCGACCAACCGTGATTTCATGGCGTCGCTGATCCAGCAGAGCGGCAATACCGCGAATAACGGCAACAGCTAATCGCAGGTAATCGCAATCTGCGGTTACGCATCCAAGGGTCGTATGACAATCGCCATGCGGCCCTTTTGTTTCGTTCGGCTGTCTTTCTGTTCGGCTGTCTTTCTGTTCGGCTGTTTTTCCGTTTTGCAGTTTTCAACTACTTTCGAATGCGTTTCGATTGTTTTTCGAAAGTTCCGCACGATTCGGCAATGTGGATGATCACGTTGTGGACATACGGTATGTAAAAATCGACGCACGAAAAAATACGAAATCGAAAGTAAAAAGACGAAAATAGTATTGCTATATAGGGGGTATATGAAAAAAATAGGAGAAAAATGATTGAAAATCGAAATTCGTTGGAAATGTTACGAAAATGCAGTTGACGGATTGTGTGTTGGGGTGGGTATGGTAATGGACGGAAACGTGAGCTGCATAGGGGAGTCGGTCCTACCGGACTGATGCAGAATGCTTGTTGGAAAGGGGCATCTATGACAGGCAATGGCAACGAACCCGACACCACGCATGCGAGCGTGGGCCAATTCGACGATATCGACGAGACCATTCTCAGCATGCTGGAGAAAGACGGCCGCGCTACGCTGTCTCAGCTTTCGGACGCTACGGGACTGTCGATTTCCGCGGTGCAATCGCGCGTGCAGAAACTGGAACGTCGTAATGTGATTCTCGGCTACAAGGCCGTTATCGACGATGAAAAGCGTGGCCTCGCCGTACGTGCCTACATTGCGGTCACGCCGATCGATTATTCCAAGGAAGCCGAGATTCCCGCCAAATTGCAGGATATCGAAGGCATCATGTCGTGCGATTCCGTGGCTGGGTCACCCAGCTACATGCTGACCGTGCGCGCAGCCTCGCCAAGCAAGCTTGAGGATCTGCTGAACGTCATCCACCAAACGGTGCCGGTGAGCACGGAAACCACGATTGTGCTGCAACGGTACTTCTCCAAGTGACATGCGCGCGGTAGTCTTGTACGCATGAGCGATAGCGAACATGACTGGCTTCGGCCAGAAGAAGAGCATGAAACCGAAACCGTCATCGATGCGGGCACCGCGCAAAGCAATCCCGAGGTTGCCGATGCCGTGGCGAAAATCGCTGCATTGCGCCAGTCGATCGACAATGTCGACACGGCCATCGTTTCCCTACTGGCGGAACGCTTCAAATACACGTCCCAAGTGGGTGTGCTGAAAGCCCGCGCGGGTTTCGCGCCGGCCGATTACAAGCGTGAGGATTACCAGATCGAACGGTTGCACCGCATTGCTGTCGATGCCGGGTTGGATCCCGACATCGCCGAAATGTATCGCGAATTCGTGGTGACCGAAGCCAAGCGCAGGCATAAGCGCATCGCCGAGAACGGCGTCGATCCGGGTGTGCTCGACGTATTCGCCTGACCTGTTTGTTTTCCGCGAAATCGTTTCTTGCCGGGGCATGCCGCGCGCTACATTGATTGCTTTGGAACGTTGTTTTGATTGCGATTGAGAGGCTCGGCATGCGTCGTTCTGTTGCGTTTCGTGCATCTTGTGCCCATCATGCCGATAGCACGCGTGGTGAGCGTGATATGCGTGTGGCGAGTGTCCATCTGCGGCACATGCTGGCTGCGTCCATTGCGGTAACGCTGGTTTCGGCGGCTCCCGTATGCGCGGTCGGGGTTTCGAATGTGGTTGATGCGGTGCGTCGGAACGGCGAGTACGTCTCGGCGGTGGCCTCGCACGATGTGATGAGCGCATATGAGTCCGTTGATGAGCCGGGCCGCTTGTATTTGACGAGTGACGCCGCTTCTGCAACTGATACGGACATGAATGCAGATGAGGGCGCGACGTCTTCGCAGCGCGTGCCGCAAGAGCGTGTGGAACTGCCGTGGGATATAACGGCGACCTTTACTTTGGACGGTCCGACCGTCAGCGCATCCAAGATTTCCGGTGCATCGGGCGTGGTCGGCATCCGCATCGATCTGAAATCGGAACGACCGGAGGAAACGGCTGATCTGACGCCGATCGTCGCGTTCACCATTCCCAACCGCGTCGGCAATGACGCGACCTCAGACGAAGGCGTGCTTGTGTCTGCCGGCAATTCGTCGACATTGGTCGCTGCGGTAGGCAAGCCGGGTGAGGATCTTACGATTCATACGTATGTGACTGCGAAAAACTTCACCATGAGTTCGCTGTCTGTCGCCGCTGTTGCCTGCGATTCCGAAAGAACTGGCTGCTATGGCAATCTCACCAGTTTGACCGATCGCGCATCCACATTGGTGGATGGTTTGACGAATGTCGGATCGCAACGCAACCATGAGCTCATCGCGCAGCTCGAACAACTGCGCGATCATGAAAAGGAGCTTGCCGAAACGACCATCGCCCAGCGTGAGCAGGAACATGAGCAGGCGTTCAACGGGTATATCGACGCGTACGTCGGCTCGTATACGACGCATCTTTCCGGATCGATTGGCGATACCACGCAACTTACCGCCATTCTCGGCACCGCGGCCGAACTGAACGGCGATACTGCGGTGGCGCAGTCCGTGGTCGATCTGGCCAACGCGGTCAACGATGTGAGCGCCGCATACCGACATACGGGTGCCGCCGACGCGGTGAACGAGGTGATTCGCACCATCGAACAGCGTGGCACATCCGGTTTGGTGGCGGAACTCAACAAGCGTGCGGGCGAGGAGCAGCAGCGTGGCGCCAAGGATTACAGTGCCGGCCAGTCGCAGCTTTCTTCGGCGATGATTCCGTATTCCATGGATTTCACCGACGCATACACCGCTCGGCTTAAGGAATTGGGGGCTTCCGCAGGTTCGGCGCAAAACTTGGAATCTCAGGCGATTGCGGATGTGCGCAACAGCATTGACGGCAATGAGAAGTTGAAGTCGGCTTCAAGCAGGGTTGACGATGCGATGCAGGCGTTGGCGGATGCGAGCGAGCACACGGGTCAGGCCAGTGCGTTCCACCAGATCGTGCTTCGTTTTGCGGATCAGCTTGATGCAGGTGATGATTCGACCAGTTCCGACGATACTGTCGATGGTTCGGAAGTTACGTTGAAGGGGTCTATGGGACTTGCCTCGGCTTCGGAGACGTCGCTTGCGGGCCGTGCCGAGCGGGCGCGTATCAAGGCCCAACGCAAAGAGGAACGCGCGCAGGCGGATGCGGCCAATCAGCAGAACGCTTCCGACGGTACTGCGGCCAGCTTGGTGGACGACAAGAACGCCATCAGCATGGATGATGTGATGAGCTACGCGGGCGGCCTGCGATCGTCATTTGGCGCGGCTGCCGATACCACGTCGAAGAACGTTGCGAAAGTCGGGGGAGTGGAATCAAAGAAATCCAGCGATGGCGATTCGGTAGATTCCGCATCTGAAAATACTGGAACAACAGGAAAAACCGCATCTTCCGAAATGTTGATGACAAGTGCGTTGCCGATTGCAGCATACGGCATTGCTGGTTCCGGAAATCGCACGTTGATTGTGCCTGATAATAGCGATTTGATTGACGAGACCGTTGAAATTGCGGCCGCTGCCGAAATATTGCAGCAGGCTTTGCAGAAGCTGTATCCGGATATGCCTGTGCAATCGCAGCCTGCTAAGGCCGCGCAATCTCAATATCTGCTTGCAGTTCCCGTTTTATAAAAAAGTATGAACATAGGATCCAGATACACAAAGAGGGGGCCTTCCAATCGCGGAAGATCCCCTCTTAGGCTTTTTAGCCGGCTGAGCCGTTAAGCAGACAGTCCTGTGGACTGTCTGTAGGTGAAGTGAACGGCTTTGCCACGAAGGCTGCCGGTTTCACCTACAGTTGCCATTAGTTCTTCGGCTTTTTAGCCGGCGGCTCTCCAAGTTCGCTGTCGGCCACAATCACGTCGATGGCGGCTTCGGCATCAGCCTTGGCCTCCTTGACGGCTTCCTTGGCTGCTTCGGCGGTTTCCTTGACGGCCTTCAGTGCGGCGGCCGCTCCCATGAAGGAGATGCGTCCGACCACGCGACCGGCCTCGGCGATATCGCCCAATGCGCTTTCGATGGATTCGCGCGCTTCATCGGAAACGCCCAGCTGCACGGAAAGGATCGGGGTCTTCATCGAAACCTTGGCCTTCGACTTGATGCCACGCAGCGCGGCCAGAGCTTCACCGGCATGGGTGAGCAGCTCCGGGGAGACGGCTGCTGCGGCCGCATCGTACGTTTCAGCCTTCGGCCATGCGGCGTGGTGCACGGAGCCTTCGCCCTCATGCATCCAGCTCCACACTTCTTCGGTGGCGTACGGCAGGTACGGTGCCAGCAGGCGTGCGAAGGCATCCAAGCCCAGTCCCAGCGCGGTGCGAGCGGACTTCACGGCCTTCTCGCTCGGCACATGGCCGGTGGAGTCTGCGGTGCCGTATGCACGGTTCTTGACCAGCTCGATGTAATCGTCGCAGAACTGCCAGAAGTAGTTTTCGATGACTTCCAAAGCCTTGGAATGCTCGTAGTTGTTGAGGCTTTCGGTGGCTTCGCGCACTACGAGGGCCATCTTGGCCATGGCTGCGCGGTCCAGCGGCTCGGTCACGTCGGCAGGGTTCCAGCTTGCGGTTGCCGGAGCGCCCACATGGTGGTTCTCATCCTCACGGCCGATGGCCAGTGCGAACTTGGTGGCGTTGAGCAGCTTGATGGCCAAACGGCGGCCGATCTTCATCTGGCCTTCGTCGTAGGTGGCATCCAGGCCCAAACGTGCCGCAGCGGCCCAATAACGCACCGCGTCGGCGCCGAACTGCTTGATCGGCTTGTCTGGCACAACTACGTTGCCCTTGGACTTCGACATCTTCTTGTGATCCGGATCAAGAATCCATCCAGACAGGGTGGCATTGGCCCACGGCAGACACTTGTTCTCGAGATGCGCGCGATCCACGGTGGAGAACAGCCAGGTGCGGATGATGTCCTGACCCTGCGGACGCAGATCCATCGGGAAGGTGGCGTTGAAAATCGCCTGGTTCTCTTCGCCTGGCTCTTCCCAGCGGGTCACGATCTGCGGGGTGAGCGACGAGGTCGCCCACGTATCCATGATGTCAGGTTCGGCGGTGAAGCCACCGGGCACGTCGCGCTGGTCCTCGCTGTAGCCTTCCGGCACATCGTCGGTCGGATCGATCGGCAGGCGGTCCTCGCTCGGCACGATCGGATGATCGTAATCGGCGGTGCCATCTTCCTTCACCGGATACCACAGCGGGAACGGCACGCCGAAGAAGCGCTGACGGGAGATCAGCCAATCGCCATTCAGGCCGTTCACCCAGTTTTCGTAACGCACGCGCATGAAATCAGGATGGAAGTTCAGTTCGCGACCGCGTTCGATCAGTTCGGCGTTCAGCTTCTGATCGGTGCCGCCGTTCTTGAGGTACCACTGGCGGGAAGTGACGATTTCGAGCGGCTTGTCACCCTTCTCGTAGAAGTTCGTCATACGCTTGGTCGGAGTCGGTTCGCCGTCAAGATCGCCGGATTCGCGCAGTGCGTCGACGATGATCTTGCGTGCGGAGAATGTCGTCTTGCCGGCGGTTTCCTGGAAGATGCGCTTGCCTTCCTCGTCTTCGATCCAGTCCGGGGTGTCCATCACGATGCGTCCGTTGCGCTGGATGATGGAACGCAGCGGCAGGTTCAGATCACGCCACCACTCAACGTCGGTCACGTCACCGAACGTACAGCACATGGCGATACCTGCGCCCTTGTCCATTTCCGCGGCCTTGTGCGCCAGAATCGGCACCTTCACGTGGAACAGCGGGGAGTAGACGTACTGGCCGAAATACGGCTTGTAACGCTCGTCATCCGGGTGCGCGATCAGTGCGCCGCAGGCTGCCAGCAGTTCCGGACGGGTGGTTTCGATGTAGATCGGAGTGCCGTCTTCGAAGCGGAACGCCACCTTGTGGTAGAAGCCCGGATATTCGCGGGATTCCAGCTCGGCCTGGGCCACTGCGGTCTGGAAGGTCACATCCCACAGGCCCGGAGCGTCTTTCTGATACGCTTCGCCGCGGGCCAGATTGCGCAGGAACGCCTTCTGGGCCACGCGCTGCGGGTGCTCGCCGATGGTGTGGTAGGTCTGCGTCCAGTCGATGGACAGGCCGAGGGAACGCCACAGCGCCTCGAACTGCTTCTCATCCTGGGCGGTGAGCTTCTCGCACAGTTCGATGAAGTTCTTACGGGAGATCGGAACCTGATCCTTGGCGTCGATCTTCTTGCCATCGGTGCCTTCGAACGGCGGCACGAAATCAGGATCGTACTTGAGGGAGGTGTCCACACGCACGCCGTAATAGTTCTGCACACGGCGTTCGGTTGGCAGGCCGTTGTCATCCCAGCCCATCGGGTAGAACACGTCGTAGCCGTTCATGCGCTTGAATCGCGCGATCACATCGGTATGCGTGTACGAGAACACGTGGCCCACGTGCAGGTGGCCGGAAACGGTGGGCGGCGGGGTATCGATGGAATACACGGCCTTGCGGTCGCGGGTGCCCTGGAACTTGTAGACTTCGCTTTCGTCCCAGACTTCGCGCCACTTGTCTTCGAGACCGTCCACGCCGACCTTGTCGGGCAGCGGCGTGAGGTTCGCGTTGATGGTAGTATCTTGGCTTTCAGTCATAAACGCTAGTCTAGAAAGCGAATGTGACAACTTACGGAACTGCAGCCGAATGCCGAAATCGCAAGAAAATCAGCGCAACACACGGATTGTCCGCAGTGTTCGGCGATTGATTGACAATCGCGGGAAAATCACTGCAACTTCACTCTGCTCAACGGCAGCAGACGGTCGGTCAGATTTTTCGGATATCCCTGCAATTGGTCGCTTACCGCCATGAAATTCTTGCGCGTGTACAGCCAGTCGCTTGCCGCGTTTTCGCTGACGGCGCGTGCATACGTGCGCATGCGTGCCTGATAATCGTCATCATTGGTGGCCGCCATCGCGTCCGCATATGCCTGCTGCACATCGCCGTTCTCATAATGGAACACGCTCTGGCCGTCGGTGAATACGCTCGCATCGTTTTCGCCGCTCATGGTGGTGAGCGCGATATTGTAGGTGCCCGCGTTCATGCGTTCCGTGACTTGCGCCGCGGAATCGAGCACTTCCAGATTGACGCCGATATTGAGCTGTTCGATCGCCGATTTCACGGTGTTGCCGATCTGCTCATATTCCTTGGGCACCAGCAGATCGATATCGGCGATATAGTATGCGCCGAAATAGCTGCGCATCTGCTGGCCCTGCTCAAGATTGTAGGGGAACAGTTCGCTCAGATCCTCATACCCGTCTTCCAGCGGGCTTATCGGGCCTCCGAGCGGCGAATAGGCGTCCGGAGCGTCTTTGGCGATGGTCTGCGCGTCGATGGCGTATCTCGTCATTTTGCGGATCTGCTCGTCGGAGAACGGGCTTTCGGTGCCGTTATTGAAGGCGAGCATCACTTTGTCGAAGCTGATGCCGCTGTCGGAGTTGATGCCGCTTTGCTGGTTGAGCTCATCGGCGGCAGACGCGCTCAACGGCAATGCCATGCTGATTTTCTTGGCTTCCATGGCGCTGACCAGCGAATCTTCGGAAGCGTAGTAATACAGCGTTATTTGCGATGCGGCGGCTTTGGTGCCCCAATACGAGTCGTTGCGCTGCAGCACGATCTGTGTTTTCGACGAGGCTTCCACGGTGAACGGTCCCGATCCCACGGCTTTCTTGCCGTAATTCGCCGTGCTTTCCTCATCGTAAACAATGCCGGCACGCCCGCTCAACGCGCGCAGAAGGCACGGATTCGGCTGATTGAGGGTGATGACCACCGTTTTTTCGTCGGGATTGGTGATTTCCTTGAGACTACCAAGTTGGTCGGATCCCACGTAATTGTTGTTGATGACGTTTTGCAGCGACCAGACCACGTCGGACGAGTCGAGCTTGTGTCCGTTGGCGAAGGTCATGTTGCTGTTGAGCGTGAACGTGTAGGTCAGTCCGTCGTCGGAAATCTGCCATGATTTCGCGATTGACGGCTGCAGTTTGTTGGTTTCGCTGCGTGACACCAGGGTTTCGTACACGTTTTCGAGCAGCGCCTGCTCCAGCGCGGTGCCCTGTTCGGTGCGGATGTCGAGCGATTCCGGCGCGCTGCCCTGAATGCCGATGGCCACGGAGGAGTCGGAAACGAGCGTGGTGAAGGAGGTAATCGGATTTTTGCGGTTCGTCAGCGACCAGCCCAGCCAGGTCATGACGCTGAGCATGATGGCGACGCCGAAAAAGATCAGCCATCGCGTGATTTCGGCTTTCAGCTTGGCTTCCCGCCCGTTTTCTTCTTCCATGGTGTCTTCCATGGTGCTGAGTCTAGTTGGCACAGGCTACAGCGGGCATGCGCGTTACGCTGCGAATGCGCTCGGACAGGTGTCGTTAAGGGGGCAGTTGAGGCAGTCGGGCTTGCGCGCATGGCATATGGCACGACCATGCAATATCAGCCTGTGAGACAGGTCCGTCCACTCTTCGGGCGGGAAGCAGGCGGTGATCTCTCGTTCGATGGCTTTGGGGTCGGGGGAGCCGCTCGCCCAGTCCGAACGCCAGCGCAGCCGCCCGGTCACACGGATCACATGCGTGTCGACAGGGAATCCCGGCACGCCAAAAGCATTGCCAAGCACCACGTTCGCGGTTTTGCGCCCGACCCCGGGCAGACTTGTCAAAGCATCCATGGTTTGCGGCACCTCGCCGTCGAACCGTTCGCACAATGCGTAAGAAAGTCCGATGATGTTCTTTGCCTTCGTATGATGAAATCCGATGGAATGAATGATGCTTTCCACGTGTTCGGGATTGGCGCTCGCAAGTGCGGCCGGTCCCGGATATTCGCCGAATAATTCCGGTGTGACCATATTCACGCGTTTGTCGGTGGTTTGCGCGCTTAGCACGGTCGCCACCAGCAGCTCAAACGGGTTTGAAAAATTCAGCGCGCATTTCGGATGCGGAATCTCCTCGCACAATACGGCGTATTCCTGATGCATGCGTGACAGTCGCGCTTGTTTCGATTCCCGGGGCATGGCACCAGTCTACCGTCGCATGAATATGCAATCGCGCGTACGAAAGTGAGATAGCCGACAGTCAGATCGCAAGTATCGTGGCAATCGCAAGCATCGCAAATCGTAGGCAATGCCAGCAATGCGAATAGTGCGACAATCAGTTTTCGCTCGAAGCGTTGTGGGCTGCGGCGTCCTTGGCTGCCGCCTCGCCTTCCTCTTCTTCCGGAGGATCAAAACGATAGCCGACATTGCGCACGGTACCGATCACATGCTCGTATTCGCCGCCCAGCTTGGCGCGAAGACGACGGATATGCACGTCGACGGTGCGGGTGCCGCCGTAATAGTCGTAGCCCCACACTTCCTGCAGCAGCTGCGCGCGGGTGAACACGCGTCCCGGATGCTGCACGAGGTACTTGAGAAGCTCGAACTCCTTGTATGCCAAGTCGATCGGATGCCCATGCAGACTTGCCGTATAGCCGTTGGTGTCCACCACCAGGTCGCCGGAGTGGATCATGCCGTCTTCGTTCTGCACGCCCGATTCTCCGGAACCGGAAACCGCATTGACCGGCGAGTTGCCGCGCTCGGATACCAAGCGAAGACGCCCCTCAACTTCGGCCGGGGAAGCGGACGCCACCACCACGTCGGCGATGCCCCACTGCGAATTGACCACGGTGAAGCCACCCTCGGTGAGGACGAGCACGATCGGCGTGGACAGTCCGGATGCATGAATCAGGCGGCACAATGTTTTCGCCGTGGCCAGATCATCTCGCGCATCCAGAAAAAGAATGGTGTTTTCCGGCATTTTCACCAGACTTGCCGCGTCCATTGGTAGCACGCGTACGCGGTGGGAAAGCAGCGCCAGAGAAGGAAGCACGGTAGCTGGGTCGCTAGCGAACGTCATAAGCGTCAGATCCGTCACGTTAGCTCCCTTTGTCTCTTGTACTGGTTTTGTATCGTTGCCGCGATTGTACTCTTGTTGTGTGTTGTCGGCGTTTCATTAATTTTATCTGAACTATGTGGACACTTGCGGCTACATTTAATGGTATCGCATACGTAATGACCACATTATGGAAAATCATGAAAAGGGGACGAAATGACCGCCTCTGAAAAAGTTGCCGTCAAGTCGGCTCAGAAAGCCTCGTTCGGCAAGGTGTTTGCCGTCCAAATCGCCGCATATGTGGTGCTGGTTGTGCTTGCTCTGATTCCCGGCATTTCCTATGGGAATGCGGAAGAGCCCGCAATCGTGTCGTTCACGGTTGTGGCTTCCGTGGCGATGATTGCGCTGCTTGCCGTGTTCAACCCGTTCCGCGATGGTGTTGCGGGGCATGCGATTTCCGTGATTGCGGGCTTGCTTTCCGTGGTGTGTGCCACGACGATGATGCTCGGACGTGCGATTTTCCCTGCCGGTTTGGGTGACGAAGACACGTTTTGGATGCAGGAAGGCTGGATCGCCGGCGTCGGCGGTCTGCTGATCCTGCTGATTGTGGTTTCGTTCGGGCGTCAGATGGCGCGTGAGAACCGTACGCATCTGATTCGTTCGCTGTCGCACAATGTTGTGGAAGGCGTTGCCATGATTGGCAGCGCGGGCTGGTGCTTCCTATCGACGCTGCTGCCGATTCGTTCCGGCGAAAACGCGGCTTCCACCGATTATGGCTCGACGACGGCGTGGGCTGTTGCGGTGATTGTGGCGTTGTTGCTGATTATCGCGCTTGACGCGTGTTCGTATTGGTGGAATCGTGATGCCGATCCCGATCCGCAATCCAAGAATCCGTGGATCGGCATTGCGCTGCTGCCGGTTATGATTTCCGGAATTGTGGTCGGTATCGCATCGTACGCGACCGTCATGTTCTAATAGTGTGATTCCTGCAATCGCGAGAAAACGCGAAAGCGCAGGAAAATAATCGCAAGTATTTGCGGCAAGCGGTAATGTAAAAGCCCATAATCATGTGCGATTACGGGCTTTTACTGTAAGTTTGTATATTTATTTGTATATCTGATTTGCGATTATTATGCGAGGAATCCGAGATGTTCCAGCAATACTTTCACGCCGATCAGAATAAGCACGACGCCACCTGCGATCTGTGCGGGCTTCTGCCAGCGCGAGCCGAACGCGCGACCGATATACAGACCGGCTGCGGAGAACAGGCCGGTGGTGATGCCGATGATGATCACTGAAATCCAAATGTTCAACGACATGAATGCGAAACTGACGCCGACGGCGAATGCGTCGATGCTGCAGGCCACGGCGAGCGGAAGCATGTGCTTCCAATCGAAATCAGCGGTTTCCTTGGCGTTCTCTTCATCCTCTTCGAATGCTTCACGCACCATGTTGCCGCCGATGAGGGCGAGCAGGCCGAAAATGATCCAATGGTCGACGGCGGTCACGTATTTGCTGAACGTGGAGGCGGCGAAATAGCCGAGCAGTGGGAAAAGCGCCTGAAATCCGCCGAACCAGAGGGCGGTTTTGAACGCGTCGAGGCCGCGTAGTTTTTTGACGGTGAGACCTTTGCCGATGGAAACGGCGAATGTGTCCATCGATACGGAAACGGCAATAAGTAATGTTTGAATCAACATAGCTGGTATATAGGTTCATCCCGCCGGTTTCCCACGGGATGGGCCTCGACGGAGTCTCACGTCCGCCTACGCCTAGGGGTACCGACATAGAACTGCCGCGCCAGCCAGCGGGCTTTGAATTCTGCGAATACTGTTCGCATGCCGTGAATTACGTGTTCCACTATAGCGGCCCCGGCGAATATGCGCGTGCAGTATGAGTGTATCCCGTCTGCGGGCTGTTTCTTCCACTCGCTGGAGGAATCTGGGCACTTGGAGGGTATGGTTTTGTCCGTTTTCCTCCAATCGGTGGAGGAATCTGCCCGCTGAGAAGTTGATTTGCGGGCATTTTCTTCCAGTGACTGGCGGAATCTGGACGTTGGAAGGTATGCAAAAGCCCGTTGACGTGTGCGAGTGCGTACGTCAACGGGCTTTCCTCGGATTGCTACCTAAAGCTATCTAGAAAGGCGTGGAAATCACTTCTCGGATTCTTCGAGGCGCTTGCGGGCGGCCACGATTTCTTCCTCGGCCTTGGCGGCACCGGTCCAGTAATCGCCCGGCAGCACTTCCTTGCCCGGCTCCAGAGCCTTGTACTGCTCGAAGAAGTGCTTGATTTCAGCCTTGTGGTACTCGGAAACGTCTTCGACATCCTTGATGTCGTCGAAACGTACGTCAGCCGGCACGCACAGCACCTTGTCATCTCCGCCAGCCTCGTCGACCATGTGGTACAGGCCAACGGCGCGGCATTCCACCACGCAGCCCGGGAACACGGAGTTCGGGATCATGACGAGCGCGTCGAGCGGATCGCCATCCTCGCCCAGAGTGCCGTCGATGTAGCCATAGTCATCCGGGTAACCCATGGAAGTGAACAGGGTGCGGTCCAGGAACACGCGGCCGGTCTCGTGGTCCACTTCGTACTTGTTCTTGGAGCCGCGCGGAATTTCCACCACGACGTTGAAGGTTTCTGCCATGTCATTTCTCCTTGA
>OLRQ01001746.1_pt1 | contig 15452 bp, 10 predicted proteins | sample 1671971 | NCBI WGS metagenome assembly OLRQ01 (sample SAMEA3136631, study PRJEB25190) | human gut metagenome | biome: human gut; feature: human-associated habitat; material: faeces | place: Austria | collected 2013 | reverse complement strand
ATTCTCAAGGTAAGCGAGTGTTTTTCTTGAGATCTGATAAAATTCAAGAAAATGAAATACCTTCAGATATACGGTATTATGCAGAATATTACTATACCTACAATCTTGATATTTTTAGAGGAAAAGCCGCATCTGATGAAATCGCAAATATTCAGAAGGAGATTGTGGATGTGTCTAAAGCTATGGTTTCTTCTAACACAAAGTATACATTATATAGACCATGTTTTTACGAACCGACCAATCTATATGTAGAGAATTTGTTGGAGGGAATAAACTGTAGAATTACAAATATTGAATCGTTAGTAAAGGATTTTGGATCATCTAGCGAAGATAAGAGAACGTTAGCTCAATATATAATTGGTGAAAACGATGCATTTGATGCCTTAACAGAGGCTGTGAAGAAATCAAATATTTCAGTTAAAACAACCAGATTTTCACCATATTCAGTTGTTGGAAGGCAGAATGTATTTTTTAGTACTATTAATAATTTGATGACAAATGAGGTTACACCGGATAAGGTGGAACGTATTATAACTGCTAATAATAATGAAAAATTTGACGAAATTGCGAAATTGATGGTCAATAATGCGGGAAAAGATTTTGATATTTACATTTCAAGAATAGAATACAGTTTTGAAATGGTGGTCATTGATGACGAAATTGTTTTTATACATTTTAGAAAATATAATCAGCAAGAAAAGGAAAAGAGGAGCGCTTCTCCTATGCTTATTTCAGCCACATTGCGTATTGAAAAGAGAATTATTGCAAATGAATTTTCGACAATTTTTGATAGTATTAAAAACAGTAAGAAAGATATGCTTGCAGTGATTCGATGTAAGGAAATTACTACTGAAAATTTGAGTGAAAAAATAAAAAAATACAAGCGTTTATTTGAAGAAGCAGTAAAAGAATACCAGATGTCTCAAGGTGTATTTGAAGATAATATTAATTCTCAGATAAAAAGCTGATAATAAAAATGTGCCTCTATTGATTGGGAAAAATAGATTTAAGGTAAGTTATTTGACTCCGAGGAAATAGATGTGATTGTTAGAAGCAAATTAGAACAGGAAATTTTCAGAACAAAAGAATGGTTAAAAAAGTATTTGCAAAAGAAACTATTCCAAGTGAAGAAACGGTTTATAGTTTACTAAGAAGAATTGAGAAATTTGAAGAACAGGTTAGCAAGTTACAAGGATAATTTTACTAATGGGGTGTAAAGATGGAACATATTTTTGATAGGGGAGGATGTAAAAGGATATCAGGATAATAATGTGAATATGTGATTGAAAACAAAAGTATTTTATGAGAGAAAAAGGAATGTTATGTTAGAATTTGTTATATCGACAATATTATCTGGGATTATTTGGGATGTTATAAAGGGAAGTCAAAAACTGTTATATCATTATTCCTTAAAAAAAATGAATATTGCTGAGGCGGAGTTGACAAATTTGATAGAAAATATTCCGCAAGAAGAAAAAAACAATAAAAAATTGGTAATTGAATATCTGAAAGAGGATAGCGAGTATCAAATTTTGTTAAAGCAAGCCGTAAGAAACGTCAGGAGCGCTAACTTAAAAAAACGCATGACGGTTATTGTGTTAGTTGTGATTATTGTATTGGGAGCAGGTCATTATTATTTAGGTGTAATGGATGGACAATTCCGTTCTTTTTCAAATGACTATGTACAGGTTGTATATAATGGGTTACAAAAAAAGGAAGTTACACCTATCAGCCCAGAAGGAGATACATATTTTTACAATAATTGGTGGGATTTGAAGCGAAAGAAGTATATTCGTGTAGTAAAATTTTACGGAGATACAGGGATTGATGATAGTATAAAGATGATGGAAGGTGATGAAGCCGAGAGAGATATGTTTGTAGATATATGTACATCACAACAAATTTATCATACTCTTCAATATGCTGAATCTGAATTAGGAATAACTGAGACACAGGGGTTAAATGGTGACTTTAAGAATGAAGCAATTACAGGGGATAAAGGACTTACTATCAGAGGAGATTCACAAACAGAAACAATAGAGAATATACCTGATATGATTTTGGTGCAATATAAGAACTCTGGGTATAAATATTTTGTTGTTGGGAAGACGTTATACGTGGATAATAGTGGATATATGATGGCAATGTTGTCATATAGTGGAATGTCATATGATGATTTTATGGATTCATATGACAAAAAAATTGTAAAATTAAGAAATTGTTTTAATAATATAAAACAGCTTGCATATTGAAGGAAGATGGAAATAATACACCCGTTGCAATTTGATTTGTGTAGAGAAATGTGAGGTGATTAATATAAAAGATTTGTTGCATACATATAATGTAACAGTGCCACTACGGTATTATACATATGATTTACACAGCAAGGAGAAAGATTCGGAATATGTGATGGGATTAAAGCAGGATGTTAACTGGGATGTAGAGCGTGCGGTGGAAGAACCGATTCCTGATACCAATCAAGTATTCAAAAAAGATGAGTTTGTTCATATCCATTTGTTTTGTGGAAAAGATTTGGAACATGAAGAGATACCTGCGGATTTTTTTAATGTAGAAATTACAAATATTGTTGTACATGATCAAGATGAAGCTCGTGATTTTGTGAAGCCATATCTATATAGAATATGTCGAACCTTAAGTTTTTTCCTAAGTCAACATAATTGTAATAAGCACAGTTATCAGCCACGAGTGGAAACGGATGTGGAGCATGCAATATGGGAAAATTCGGTTTATGAGCCATTTGAACAAGTACTTCATAAACAAGAAGATACTGTTGAAACAACGTGGGTGAACGGAAAAAAGTATCAGATAATTACCATTGAGTCGGCGCCAATTATCATCTCAACAAGTGTATATAGCAAAATTTATGGAAAAATGCCGATGGATGACTTTTTGCTATATGTTGATTGTTCAGATACGGATTTGAATTACATGCTTGATGAATTTTATCTGGCATTGGGACAGGAAAACAGATATAGCAAGTTTTTCCATTTATTTTCGATAATTGAGTTTATTGAAAAGAGATATGAGGACAATAACGGTGCCAGCAAGTTATTCGACTCCGAGGAAATAGATGTGATTGTGAAAGCAGCACTTGATAGTCCGGTATTGGTGGACAAGGAAAAAAGAGATCGCGTTCGCGGAGCATTGAAGCAGATACTTGGAAATCTGACTGATATTGGAAGAAAAGAAAAACTGGTTCATATTTTGCATGAGATGGGAATTTATAAAATTGAAAATTGTGGAACAGAGTTTGAAATTGATAGTAAAACAATAGGACAGATAATCAATTTGCGAAATAAATGTTATCATGCAGACCGAAAAAATAAGGAAGAGACAAAAATAGATATTGATTTGGCAGTTACACAATTGATGTATATATGTGAATGGGTAATTGCGGCACAAGTAAAACCAATTCATCAGTAATGAAAATATTAAAAATATCGAGATGGGGGAATAAAAATGTACAATTATTTAATAGTAGGCTCCGGTCTGTTCGGATCTGTATTTGCCAGACAGGCAGCCGATGCCGGAAAGAAAGTGCTTGTAATAGATAAGCGCCCAAACATTGCCGGAAATGTTTACACAGAAAAAGTAGAGGGCATCAATTTCCACAAATACGGTGCCCATATTTTCCATACAAACAACACAGAAGTATGGAATTATGTAAACCGTTTTGCGACATTTAACCGCTTTACAAATTCACCGGTTGCAAACTACAAAGGGGAATTGTATTCCATGCCTTTCAATATGTATACCTTCAACAAGATGTGGGGTGTAGTCACACCGGAGGAGGCGGCTGCCAAAATTGAGGAGCAGAAGAAGGAAATCACCGGAGAACCGCAAAATCTGGAAGAACAGGCAATTTCCCTTGTGGGGCGTGATATCTACGAAAAACTGGTGAAAGGCTATACCGAAAAACAGTGGGGGCGTGACTGCAAAGAGCTTCCGGCATTCATTATCAGGCGTCTTCCGGTTCGGCTTACATTTGATAATAATTATTTCAACGCATTGTATCAGGGAATTCCGATCGGTGGTTACACAAAACTGGTAGAGAATTTGCTGGAAGGTATTGAAGTCCGGTTAAACGAGGACTATCTGGAAGATAAGGAAAAATGGAATGCGATGGCGGAAAAAGTTGTTTATACCGGAGCCATCGATGCCTATTTTGACTATGCATTGGGAAATCTGGAATACCGTTCGGTACGTTTTGAAAATGAGATTCTTGATGTGCCGAACTTTCAGGGAAATGCAGCGGTCAATTATACAGATAAAGAAACACCGTGGACAAGGATCATTGAACACAAATGGTTTGAGTTCGGAAAAGATGAAGAGGGAAATGATCTGCCAAAGACCATTATCAGTAAGGAATATTCTTCGGAGTGGAAGCCGGGGGATGAGCCATATTACCCGGTTAATGATAAGAAGAACGGGGAACTTTACCAAAAGTATAAAGCGCTGGCAGAGAAAGAGGAAAATATCATTTTTGGAGGCCGCTTAGGGGAATACAAATATTATGATATGGATGCGGTGATTGCAAGTGCTCTGGAATGTGCCAGAAATCAAATGTATTGATTAAAAGCGCAGGAATATGCAAAAATAACTAATAGAGATTGGATAACATACAAAACTATGCTATAATTCTATTGAATAAAAGCGCAGGAATATGCAAAAGTAACCAATAGAAGGAGGCGCATTGTATGGAAATTAAGAGAAATATATATTTGAATAAGCTTATCAGCAAGAAACACAACGGATTGATTAAGGTGGTAACTGGGATTCGGCGTTGTGGAAAATCATATCTGCTTTTTAATCTGTTTAAAGATCATCTGCTGGCAGAGGGAGTGAATCCGCGGCATATTATAGAAATTGCCTTTGACTCTTTTGAAAATAGAAAATTTCGTGATCCGGAGGTTTTGTATCCGTATATGAAAGAACAGATTCAGGATGAGGATATGTATTATGTTTTGTTGGATGAGGTTCAGCTTCTGGATGAATTTGAAGCTGTGCTTAACAGTCTGATCCGTATGAAAAATGTAGATATTTATGTGACAGGAAGCAATGCACATTTTCTTTCAAAAGATGTAATTACGGAATTTCGCGGCAGGGGAGATGAAGTTCATATGTACCCGCTCAGTTTTGCCGAGTTCATGTCTGTTTATCCGGGGACAAAGGAGAATGGCTGGCGGGAGTATGTGGTATATGGCGGGCTTCCGCTTGTCTTGAATTTTAAAACGCCGGAAGAAAAAATTACATTTTTAAAGGCGCTGTTCGAGGAAACTTATATTTCAGATATTGTAGGCAGACATAAAATCCGGAACCGTGCGGAATTGGAGGAACTTTTAAATATTCTTTCTTCTGCCATCGGTTCACTCACAAATCCGACAAAGCTGTCAGCGACGTTTAAGAGCATGAAGCAGAAGAGTATCAGTGCCGGTACAATCAAAAACTACATTGATTATCTGTGTGATTCCTTCTTGATTGACAGTGCGATACGGTATGATATCAAAGGAAAAAAATATATTGATACACCCGTAAAATATTATTTTACGGATATGGGGCTTCGCAATGCACGGCTCAATTTCCGCCAGTTGGAAGAAACGCATACTATGGAAAATGTTATTTTTAACGAATTAAAGCTTCGCGGATTCAATGTCGATGTGGGAGTTATTGAAATTAACAGTACCAATGAAAAGGGAAACAGTGTGCGCAAGCAGCTGGAAATTGATTTTGTCTGCAACAAAGGATCAAAGCGTTACTATATTCAGTCGGCTTATGCGATGCCTGATCAGGCAAAGATGGAACAGGAACAACGTTCTTTGATGCTGACAGGGGATGCCTTCAAAAAAATTATTATTACGAAGGATTCGCCGGGACCTTACTATAATGAGGACGGGGTTCTTGTTATGAATATCTTTGATTTTCTGCTTGATGAGAATATGCTCAATTATTGATATATAAACATTGAAAAAGTTTAAGAGGCAGTGATCATGAAAAACGAAGTGAAAATTGCATTGAATATCTGCACATTCCAGCGTGAAGAATTTATTCACAGAAATCTGTCGCTTTTGCAGGCATCGGATTTTTTCAATCCGGACAACCCGCAGTATTACGGAAGGCTTCATATTTTTGTGGTGGACAATGGCAGCAGTCTGCAATTGCCGGAGAGTCCGTATGTGCATTGTATTTATAACAGGAATACAGGAGGTTCCGGTGGATTTCAGAGAGGAATTGAGGAGATCCGTAAACGAAATGAGGGATTTACCCATGTCATTTTTATGGATGATGATGTTGCCTTTGACATCAGCAGCTTTTATCTGCTGTTTGATTTTTTATCTGAGGTTGGGGAGGCGGACAGGGATCGCCCGGTAGCGGGACGCATGTTTTGCATGGATGATCCATATATCCAGTACACGGCGGCGGAGAAGTGGAACCGGGGAATGGTTTCGCATGTGGAGTTCATGCGCGATGTCCGGGAGATGGAATACACACAGGGCAGAGTGATCTACGACGCGGATGCGGATTACGGTGGCTGGTGGTTTTGCTGTTTTCCATATGTATTTGTACAGGAAAATGATGTGCTTCCGTTTTTCATCCACTGTGATGATGTGGAATATGGTCTGCGATGCGGCAAAAAGCCGATCATTATTGAAGGAGTGCAGGTGTGGCATGAAACATACGACAAGCGGATGACACCTCTCATGCAGTATTATGACACGCGAAACCCGCTGTTTGTGAACCAGCTCTATGGTTTTTTGCCGGAGCCTTTGCAGCTTTTGCAGCAGTGGAAGGATAAGATGACGGCGTTTCATGTAAAAGGAGACTGGCTTTCGGAGTATTATGTGATCCTTGCAATGAATGATTTCCTGAAAGGCATGGGGTGGTTGAAGCGGATTGATGCGGGGAAGTATCACAAAAAACTGCAGAAGGCAAAAAGCTGCAGGGTAAAGAATGCGATATGCTGGCGGTTTGTGGAGCACCGGGCGAAAAAGGTTTTTAAGATATGAGAAGTGAAGTATACAGTTTTCTGGTAAACAGGCATCCGGGAATTTCATACCGGTATCATAAGGTACATGATGATGCAACCGGTATGCGCAGAATGTTTTCCTGGGCATATTTGTTGTGGATAAATTTCGCATATTATGTATTGTTCTGTAGATTTCTCGGAAGAATTCCAGAGATGGAAATATATGAAAAACGCAAATTGATGATAAAAACCAGCGAATCCGAAGGACACTGGAAAGATGAGGAGTTTTTTCCTGTAGAGGATTTTGTCAGAAAAATCAAAGATTACGATGTGATCTCATTTGATATTTTTGATACATTGATTTTTCGCCCGTTTTCTTCGCCGACAGATGTGTTTTATCTGATTGGAGAAAAATTTGATTTCCTCGATTTTAAGAATTTACGTGTATGGGCAGAATGGGATGCCCGGATGAAATGCAGGCAGAAAAACGGACACATGGAAGTGACACTACAGGATATCTGGGAAAATCTGGCGGAAGATACCGGACTGGATGCCATGGAGGGGATGCAGTTGGAGTGCGAAATCGAGGAAAAACTCTGCTATGCAAATCCGTATATGCTGCAGGTATGGAAACGTCTGCAAGAACTGGAAAAGCGCATGATCATTGTTTCGGACATGTATCTTCCACGCTCCTGTATTGAGAGAATACTGCAGAAAGCCGGATATACGGGAGCGGAGCGTATTTACATCTCCAATGAGTATGGAGAGAATAAAGCCGGTGGAGCTCTGTTCCACCGCGTGCTTCGGGATTTTTCTGGTAATCGTATCGTGCATATTGGAGATAATCCGCACAGTGATCATAAAATGGCACAGAAATGCGGACTTGCTATCATGCCCTATCAGAATGTAAATAAAAATGTGTTACTGTACCGTCCGATGGATATGTCATCCATGATCGGCGGGGCATACCGTGGGCTGGTATCGAATCATTTGTATAATGGTACAGAAAAATTCAGCATGGAATACGAGTATGGATATGTGTACGGCGGGTTGTTTGTTGTGGGGTACTGCCATTTTATTCATGCGTATTACGAGCAGCATCATCTGGATCAAGTACTGTTTCTCGCGCGGGATGGAGATATTCTTCGCAGGGTTTATCAGAAGTTATATCCGGATGACCGAACCGTATATGTTTACTGGTCCCGCAAGGCTGCTACAAAACTGATGGCAGATGAGGACAAGCACGATTTTTTCCGAAGGTTTATTTATCACAAGGTGAACCAAAAGGTTTCTATCGGGGACGCATTGCGTTCTATGGAACTGGAGAAGTTGATCCCGGAGCTTTCGGCCTGGCCGGAAATCTGGACGGCATGGGAAAAGAAAAACGGCATAAAAGAGAAACAAAAGTTTATTGATTTGCAGGAAAACGATGAGATTACAGATAAGAATGCATACTTGCTTCGGCGGTTTATAGAGGCAAAATGGGATGAAGTGACTGCATGTTATAAGGAACAGCAGCTTGCAGCAGAAACGTATTACAGAGAGATTTTACAGGGATGTAAGCATGTAGCAGCAGTTGATATTGGATGGGCGGGAAGCGGAGCGATTGCACTTTCCCATTTGGTCAATCGGGTATGGGGAATGGACTGTAAAATTACAGGAATTGTTGCAGGAACTAATACAGTCCATAACGCAGAGCCGGATGCATCAGATCCATTTCTGCAGGATGGCAGGCTTGTGTCATATCTGTATTCCGGACAGATGAATCGGGATCTGCTGAAAAAACATGATCCGAATAAGGACTACAATGTATTCTGGGAATTGTTACTTTCCTCATTGACACCTTCTTTTTTTGGGTTTCATCTGGGCAGATACCATACAAAAAATGAAAGTATTTATCTGAATGCACTGGATATTACGCTGGAGTTTGGAAAATATGATTACAATCCGGAGGGAATCCGGGAAATCCAGCGGGGAATTTTGGATTTTGCAGAGCAGTATCTGGAGCATTTTGGAGCATTTCCCTATATGTTCCGCATTAGTGGAAGGGATGCATATGCACCAATGCTTGTGGCTGCAAGTTACAATGAACGTTATCTGAAAGAGATGGAGAAAAGATTTCAACTGGAAATTGCGGTGAACTGATGAAGTGTATTAAAAACGCATAAATATTGAGATTAAAATGAAACTTTTTTGCACATTTTGCACATTTTTCTTGAAAAAGGTTTTACTTATTGTTAAAATATGTTATAGTTAAGTAACAAAGTTGTAACAAATTGGAGGATAGGCATTGAAGTTTAAGGTTACATGGGGTAAGAAGTTGATCGCAGGTATTTTGCTGGCGGCAGTTGTAGTAGGGGGTACTGCAGCACCGGCAGAAGCAGCAGGAAAGAAAAGTACCGCGGTTGTGGCACAGGATAATTACCGGAAAACATTGTGCAAAGGATTTCTGGGAAAGAGTTATGGCAGTGTGGTTGATGGAATCCGCTGTGACTGCAGTGGTTACACACGGGCAGCCCTGAATCGTCTGGAGAGTAAGGGACGGAAAGGGACTGCACTGAAAAATGTCAGTGTTGGAGCACATTGTACCAGAGACTGGGTAAGCGGATCGAGTATTTCGTATACAACAGGGGTTGCAACAAAGGGTGCGATCCAGTGGAATTTCGGCACAAAGAAGTCTATTGGAAGAAAAAGCAGTGGGAAAAGCCTTTCCCAGTTGGAACTTGGAGATGTTGTTGTTTATGGCAAGGGCGGTTCTTCCTCCCATATAGCCATATATTTCGGAGAATTTTCTTCGATGGAAGCGGTAAAGGATTATCTGGAAGATATTGGTGTCTATGCGAAAGGAACGATTAAGAGATCTGCAGGAGATAAGTACAGTTACAGTGGCCGCACGATTGTGCATAAGTATGGAAACAGTAGGTACTGGCGGATTCATTCTACATGCAGCGGAATCATGATTGACAATGATATTGCAGGAACCAGCAGATACACATCTTCCTTTGGACAGTGGAAATGGACCTTTGATACCGGGATTCAGGTACAGTAAAAGAACAGACAAAAAGCCCTGCGTTTTCGAAATTTTCGAAAGCGCAGAGCTTTTTTATATGGCAGATATTTAATCCACCAGTTTATCCAGTTCTTTGATGTATTCGGTTTCGCTTGAGAACTGATGGTTTGCTTTCTTGGCATACAGACCGACCGCTGTCTGGGATTTCTTGATTGCCTGCATGGTTCCGGCTCCGGCGACGCATCCACCCGGACAAGCCATGCCTTCGAGCAGATAACCCGGATATTTGCCTAATGTGGCAAGTTTTAAAAGCTGACGGCATTCCTTTAATCCCTCGGCATTTGCCACCTTGATCTCCTGTTCCGGATGATCCCGTTTGATGACATCTACGACAGCCTGAGCAACGCCACCGGCAACGGCAAAGTTTCTTCCGTCGGTGGAAGCGTCACTTACACCATCCGGATCTTCTTCCATGTTTTCCAGATCCACATGTTTCGCATCAAAAATCCCCGCCATTTCTTCAAAGGTGAGTACGAAATCTACTTCACTGCGGACGCTGCGGCGCATTGCTTCGAGTTTTTTAGCTGCACATGGTCCAATAAAGACAACCTTCGCATTTGGGTTATGCTTTTTGATAAGACGTGCAGTTAATGTCATCGGAGTCAGTGCCATGGAAATACAGTTGGCGTGATCCGGGAATAATTTCTTTGCCATGACAGACCATGCCGGACAGCAGGAAGTTGCCATGAATGGAAGTTCATCCGGCACTTCTTTTAAGAAATCTTCTGCTTCCTGTTTTGCACACAGATCCGCACCGATTGCTACCTCAAAAACATCTGCAAACCCGAGTTCTTTCATGGCAGCACGCAGCTTGCCAGGGGTAACCTTTGGTCCGAACTGACCGACAAATGCAGGAGCGACAGCTGCATAAACCTTTTCACCGGACTGGATGGCACGGATTGTCTGGAAAATCTGGGATTTGTCAGCAATGGCACCGAACGGGCAGTTTACCAGACACTGACCGCAGGAAACACACTTGTCATAATCGATATTGGCTTTGCCGTTTTCATCTGAAGTAATGGCATCCATACCGCACGCTTTGGCACATGGACGTTCCTGAATGATAATGGCGTTATAGGAGCAGACACTTGCACAGCGGCCGCACTTGATACATTTCTCCTGGTCAATGATAGATCTGCCGGTGGTACGGTCTAAGGAAACAGCTCCTTTCGGGCATACTTCCATGCAGGGATGTGCCAGACATCCCTGACAGCCGTCTGTTACATGCACACGTTTTGTGGGACAGGCATTGCAGGCAAATTTAATGACATTAATGAGAGGCGGAGTATAGTAAGTTTCTGCCTGGTCAGCAGCTTCAATGCCATCGGATACCGGGGCATGCTCTGCAGCACTGCGGTTTGGCAGACCCATTGCCAGACGCAGGCGTTCACCTACAATTGCACGCTCCAAAAATACATCGTTTCTGAAATTTCCGGTTTCTCCCGGAATAATCTTATATGGAAGTTCTTCCATACGTTCCTTTACAGGCCATTCGGTATGATAAGCCATACGGGCTACTTCTGTAAAAATTTTGTGACGGATTTCCTGAATTCGGGTTTCAACGCCTCTCATGATAATTCCTCCTTGTGTTTGTAATGGATCATTGTAAAATAAAATTTTCTGCATTTCTATAAGATAATACCAAGAAACTCACAGAAAAACCTGTTTTGTCATATTCCGGGGATATTGTAGCAAATAATACACATACTCTCAATAAGTATGCTGTTCTTTTTACAAAACATAATAGGCTTTTGACATGGTGTGAAACAATTGTACTGTAAACTGCTAGGTAGAAAGGACCGGGGAGGGGGACACCAATGGCAACCCGGCGATTTCTCCTGCATTTTAGAGGCTGTTGGAATTTTTTCAATTTTCAGCAAGCCTCGTACATGGATGTACGAGGCAGGTGGTCACTGAGCCCGGAAGGCGAATGACCACCGGTTGCGTCCGCCTGATAATAATTGAAATAAAAATTCCTACAGCCTCTTAATTGCAAGGAGCATGAGCCGGATTGCCATTGGTGTCCCCCCTCCCCTGTCCTTTCGAGCCATAGCCGCCTTGTTCAATAACATGACATTATGCACAAAATCCCAGTTCTGTTTTTGTGAATGATTTTGACGGAAAGTGATTGACGATGACAGAAAATGTAACTATAATAAGAACCATCAAAATGAACGTTTTTGAAAGATTGTGAACGAAAAAGAAAACAAAGGAGTGAGGCATATGCTTGCAGAAGAACGATTTTCAAGGATACTGTCCATAATAGAAGCGGAGGGAAGTGCCACAATACAGGAACTTATGACTGCACTTGACGCTTCAGAATCAACCGTCCGCCGGGACTTAATCACAATGGATGAGAATGGTCTTCTGACCAAGGTGCATGGCGGTGCAATCGCCAGACGACCGAGTGTGAGTACACATGATGAGGATGTCAGAAACCGTAAGACGATGAATGCGGAACAAAAGAATGCAATTGCAAAGTATGCAGCATCCCTCATCCGCCCGGATGATTTTGTTTATCTGGATGCCGGAACATCCACCGAGGCGATGATCCCTTTTATTAAGGAGACGCAGGCGGTGTTTGTGACAAATGCCATCAGCCATGCAAAGCTTCTGGCGGAAAAGGGCTGCCGTGTTTATCTGCTGGGAGGCGAATTCAAATCCCAGACAGAGGCGATCGTCGGGGAGGAAGCCATGGAGATGCTTTCCAAGTATAACTTTACCAAAGGATTCTGGGGAACCAACGGAATCAGCGTCAGCAAAGGATATTCCACCCCGGAGATCAAGGAAGCCATGGTAAAGAAATATTCCATGAAGAATTGCAAACGCTGCTATATTCTGGCAGATGCCAGCAAGTTTGACCAGCTTTCCAGTGTGAAATTTGCTGATTTTGAACAGGCAACCATCTTAACAACGGAGCTGTACAAGCCGGCACTTAAAAAATACAAAAATATTGTGGAGGTGAAAGAATGATTTATACCGTAACATTTAACCCATCCATTGATTACATTGTAAATGTGGACAACTTTATGACCGGTGTGGTCAACCGTACCAGCAAGGAAATTATTTTTCCGGGTGGGAAAGGAATCAATGTTTCAATGGTACTGAAAAATCTCGGGGAAGAAAGCACAGCACTTGGATTTATGGCAGGATTTACCGGAGATGCCATCACACGGCTTCTTCAGGAGAAAGGTGTTACCGCAGATTTTATTCACGTTACCGAAGGATTGTCCCGTATCAACGTAAAACTCCGGGCACAGACCGAGACGGAAATCAACGGACAGGGACCAAAGATTGCATCAGAAGATATCCGGAAGCTTTACGGAAAACTGGATGCATTGCAGGATGGCGATACACTGGTACTTGCCGGAAGCATCCCGGATACAATGCCGGAATCCATGTATATGGATATCATGGAGCATCTGCAGAACAAGAAACTCAATATTGTAGTAGACGCGACCAGAGATCTGCTGATGAACGTACTTGCTTATCATCCGTTTTTGATCAAACCAAACAATCATGAGCTGGGAGAGATTTTCCACACGGTAATCAATGATAAGGATGATGTTGTCACATATGCAAAACGCATGCAGGAAAAAGGTGCAAGAAATGTTCTTGTTTCCATGGCAGGCGACGGAGCCGTCCTTGTGACGGAAGACGGTCAGGAGTTCCGGGCTGAGGCACCGAAAGGAAAGCTCGTCAATTCGGTAGGCGCCGGAGATTCCATGGTGGCTGGTTTTATATATGGATATTTAAATGGTGGCAGCTATGCAGATGCGTTCCGCTATGGTGTATGTACCGGAAGTGCCAGTGCTTTTTCCGAAGAACTGGCAACAAAAAAGGAAGTACTTGCATTGATGGATGCAAATAAAAAATTATTTTAAGGAGGGTATACTATGAGAATCAGAGATTTGCTTGCAGCCGAGAGCATTGAACTGAACGGTTCTGCAGCCGGAAAACAGGATGTTTTAAACAAAATGGTTGATCTCATGGCAAAAAGCGGAAAAATCCGCGATGTGGAAACTTACCGCAAGGGGGTTTTTGCAAGAGAAGAAGAAGGAACAACCGGAATCGGAGAAGGAATTGCGATCCCACACTGCAAGTCAGATGCTGTGAAAGCACCGGGACTGGCAGCTATGGTAGTAAAGGATGGTGTAGAGTTTGACGCGTTAGATGGAGCACCTGTCAATTTACTGTTTCTGATTGCAGCTCCAAATACCGAGGATAATGTACATCTGGAGGTGCTCAGCAAACTTTCCGTACTTCTGATGGACGAGAATTTTACCAACGGACTGAAAAATGCAAAGACCGTAGACGAATTCTTAAAAGTCATCGATGATGCGGAAAGCGCAAAAGATGAGGACGAAAAAGAAGACGAAACTGGGGCAAAATACAAGGTACTTGCCGTAACCGGATGCCCGACCGGAATCGCACATACTTATATGGCAGCGGAAAGCTTAGAGAAGCATGCAGCTGAGATGGGAATCACGATTAAGGTAGAGACCAGAGGTTCTGGCGGAGCCAAGCATGTGCTTACCGATGAAGAGATCGCAGGAGCGGCCGCAATCATCGTTGCAGCTGACACCAAAGTTCCGATGGACCGTTTCGATGGAAAGAAAGTCATCGAGTGCAAGGTTGCAGACGGCATCAACAAGGCAGAGCAGCTGTTAAACCGTGCCGTGGCCGGGGATGCACCTGTCTACCATGCGGCAGAGGGCAGCAGAAAAGAAGAAAAAGCAGAGGGTGGTTCTACCGCACACATGATTTACACACACCTGATGAGTGGGGTATCCCACATGCTTCCGTTCGTTATCGGCGGCGGCATCATGACAGCGATTGCATTTCTGATCGATACCCTGATGGGCTATGGTGCAACCGGTGGATCGGCATTCGGTTCCTGTACGCCGTTATCGGCATTCTTCAAGTATGCCGGAGGACTGGCAATGGGACTGATGGTTCCGGTGCTTGCAGGTTACATTGCATACTCGATTGCAGACCGGCCGGGACTTGCAGTTGGTTTTACGGGCGGTTTGTTAGCCTCGAGTGGTAACGCATTAGTTACCGGTTACAACTGGGCGGATTCCACAACCGGTTTCCAGAAATTTATCGCAGACTTTGCATTCCAGGGTGCCAACGGTGGTAACACCGTTTCCGGTTTCCTTGGCGGAATCTTAGCCGGATTCCTTGCCGGATTTATTGTACTGTTCCTGAAAAAAGCGTTTTCAAAACTGCCGGCTTCCTTAGACGGAATCAAGCCGACTCTGATTTATCCGTTGCTTGGAATTTTAATTATCAGTATTTTAATGTGCTTCATCTTTAACCCATTGATCGGACTGATCAATACCGGACTGAGCAACGGACTGACCGCAATCTCTGATGCGGGATACATCACCGTAC
>OLRQ01001743.1_pt1 | contig 15454 bp, 10 predicted proteins | sample 1671971 | NCBI WGS metagenome assembly OLRQ01 (sample SAMEA3136631, study PRJEB25190) | human gut metagenome | biome: human gut; feature: human-associated habitat; material: faeces | place: Austria | collected 2013 | reverse complement strand
GAGCATCATGCGGGAGAGCATGACGCGCACCTTCTCGCCGCCGGAAAGCACGCTGGGAGAACAGCGCGTGGAACGGACGCGGCTTGCAGCCCAAAAAGCAGATCTGGCAATTATTGTATTTTCTGCACAGCCGGTTTCTGGCGAATCCTATGAGGAAGAACTGAAATGGTACACCTGGTTTAAGGAGCATAAAATTCCGGTTCTTCTGATCATTAACAAGGCGGACGTGGCGGATGCAGCACCTCTGAAAAACTATCTGAAAGAAAAAACAAAGGAAGATGCACTGGCAGTCAGTGCATTGACCGGAGCCGGTATGGAAAATGTCCGGGAGGCAATGAGCCGCAGAGTGCCGGAGAATTTTGGAAACCGTTTGATTACGGGGGATCTGGTCACGGAGGAAGATCTTGTGCTTCTTGTTATGCCACAGGATATTCAGGCACCGAAAGGACGTCTGATTCTGCCGCAGGTGCAGACGCTGCGGGAATTACTGGATAAAAAGTGTATGGTTATGAGTGTGACCACGGACAAACTGCTTCCGGCACTCAACATGCTGCAGCAGGCACCAAAGCTGATTATTACCGATTCCCAGGTGTTTGATTATGTATACCGGAATAAACCGGCGGAAAGTATGCTGACATCTTTTTCTGTGCTGTTTGCTGCATACAAAGGGGATCTGCCGTACTATATGGAAGGTGCCAGACAGATCGATGCAATAAACGAAAACTCTCATGTGCTGATAGCGGAATGCTGTACGCATGCCCCTTTGAGCGAGGATATCGGCAGGGTAAAAATTCCGCGTATGCTGCGGAAACGATTTGGAGAACGGCTAAGGATTGATCATGTGAGCGGCACGGATTTTCCACAGGATCTGGAAGGGTATGACCTGATCATTCAGTGTGGCGCGTGTATGTTTAACCGCAGATATGTAGTATCAAGAATCGACCGCGCAAAGGCACAGAACATTCCAATGACAAATTATGGGATTACAATTGCACATTTGACTGGAATTCTGGATAAAATTGTGCTAACATTGCGGTAACAGGAAAGAAGGGGATTACGGCATGAAGATTACAATTGCAAGAGAGTGCGGCTGTTATGGAGATGAAGTCGGACAGGTTCTGGCAGACAGACTGAATGTTCCACTTTACAATAAAAAGACATTAACAGAACTCGCAAAGAAAAAGGGAATTCTGGAGCATTATCCGGATTATTTCGGTGAGAATCCGGCAGGAACGCTTCTGGCAGTCATTGCGGAAGATGATGGGGAAGACAGTGTTGTGCACCGGACACCGAGGAAAGTTCTGGATGAACTGATTGGGGAGACATCGTGTATTCTGATCGGCAGAGCTGGAAATTATGCGTACCAGAAGGAAAACGATGTGGTACGGGTGTTTTTAAGTGGTGACAGGGAATCCCGGATTCATCACCTGATGGAGAAGCATAAGGTGAAAAGGCATGAGGCGGAGGCCATCATTGAGAAGACGGAAGGCCGGCGGAAGCAGTATCACACGTATTATACCGGGGAGGACTGGGGGTACGCTGCAAATTATGATCTTTGCATTAATGATACGCGTTTTGGAATTGAAGGTACGGCAGATATCATTATGCAGTATGTAAAGGATTGCACCGCACAGGAAAAATAGGGAGAAGGATTTAAGAATGGGGATTGTATTTTATTAATACAATCCTTATTTTTGCCCTAAAAATCCTGAAAGGTGCTAAAATGGGAAAAGCGAAAGAAGGAGTTAAAAAATGAAGTATTTAAGACAACTATTGATGATTCTTATTTTCTCGTTTATCGGGGAAGTCCTGCACGCGGTGATTCCGATTCAGATGCCGGCAAGTATTTATGGTCTGGTGCTTTTATTTATTGCATTGATGACGGGACTGGTCAAATTGCCGCAGGTGCATGAAGCCGCGCGGTTTCTGATTGAGATTATGCCGCTGATGTTTATTCCGGCGGGTGTCGGGCTGATTGACAGCTGGGGAGAACTGCGGCCGATTCTGCTTCCGGTCATTGTTCTGCTGCTCGTTTCTACCGTACTGGTTATGGGCGTGTCAGGACAGGTTACACAGCAGATGATGCATCATGGAAAGAAAGAGGACAAGAATGAATAACTTTTTACAGAACTCTGTATTTTTCGGAGTATTTATCAGTATTATTACCTATGAGATCGGGGTATTGATCAAGAAAAAATTAAAGATCGCTATTTTTAATCCACTGTTGATTTCCATGGCACTGATCATTATTTTTCTACTGATTTTTCATGTGGATTATGACACATACGAAAGTGGGGCGAAATACCTTTCGTATTTCCTGACACCGGCAACGGTTGCGCTGGCGGTACCTTTGTATGAGCAGATTGAGCCTCTTAAGAAAAACTGGAAGGCGATTCTTGCAGGAATTTTTGCGGGTGCCATGACCTCTGCGCTGTGTGTGTTGGTATTGTCACTGATTTTTAAATTATCACACAAACAGTATGTCACACTGCTTCCAAAGTCCATCACAACGGCGATCGGTATGGGATTGTCCGAAGAACTGGGCGGAATTGTAACCATTACGGTTGCAGTTATCATTGTCACAGGGGTGATTGGAAATATGTTTGCCGAGAATATCTGTAAACTGTTTCACATTAGCGATCCGGTGGCAAAAGGCGTTGGAATCGGATCTGCTTCGCATGCCATGGGAACATCAAAGGCAATGGAGATGGGAGAGATTGAAGGGGCAATGAGCAGTCTGTCAATTGCAGTCTCCGGTCTGATGACGGTTGTGGTATCGCTGATCTTTTCACATATTTATTAAGGGAGAAAAAGAGGGGTTTATGGCTTTACAATTTGTACTGGGAAGTTCGGGGAGCGGGAAAACAGAATACATCTATGAGCGTCTGGTGCGGCAGGCAGGGGAACATCCGAAGAAAAATTATCTGGTGATTGTACCGGAGCAGTTTACGATGCAGACCCAGCAGAAACTGGTGGAACTTGCACCGAATCATGCAATTATGAACATTGATGTGTTAAGTTTTAAGCGTCTGGCATACCGTGTGTTTGATGATATGGGGATGCAGGACATACAGGTTCTGGAAGAAACCGGAAAAAACCTGGTGCTGCGCAGGCTTGCACAGGAACAGGAGGAGACGCTTACCGTTCTTCGGGCAAATATGAACCGGATGGGATATATCGGGGAAGTAAAATCAATGATCTCAGAGCTGGTGCAGTACCGGATTTCACCGGAACAGCTGGTGGATCTGACGGAGGACAAAACAATCTCACCGGTACTTTCTGCAAAACTGCGCGACGTGGCAACCATGTATCGCGCTTTTTGTGATTTTATGAAAGATAGTTTTGTGACGGCGGAAGAGATATTAAATGTTCTGAAAAATCTTGTGCCGCAGTCGGAAACTTTGCGGGATGCGGTGCTGGTATTTGATGAGTTTACCGGTTTTACACCGATACAGAATGATCTCATGCGGGAATTGCTGCAGGTGACAGAGCATATTTACATTACGCTTACAATCGATGCTGCAGAAGATTTTTATCATTGCAGTGGAAATGAAGAATTATTTGCACTGTCCAAAAAAACGATTCTGTCTTTGATGAAGATGGCAGAAGAACTTCATGTGCAGGTGATGGAACCGGTGGTAATGACAGACAGTGCACACAAGCGTTTTAAGCTGGCTCCGGCACTGGCATTTATGGAACAGAATCTGTTTCGTCCCCGTCCGGCAAAATATACCAAGCCGGTAGAAGAAATCCATCTTGCCGCAGTAAAAAATCCACAGGAAGAACTGGTTCTTGTGGCCAGGCAGATCAATGCGCTGATCAGACAGGGATACCGCTATCGGGAAATTGCAGTGGTGACGGGCGCAGTGGAAGCTTATCAGAGTTATATGGATCCGGTTTTTACGAAATATGAGATTCCATATTTTATGGATACGACCAAAGAAGTGTTATTTCATCCGTTCATTGAATGTATTCGTGCCGCGCTTGAAATTGTGGATACGAATTTTAGTTATGAGGCAGTCATGCGCTTTTTGCGGTGTGGATTCTGTGATATTGCGGAGGACGATCTGGACCGGCTGGACAGTTATCTGGTTGCAACCGGTATCCGCGGCAAAGCGGCGTGGAGCAGACGATGGGGGCATATGCCACGGCAGAAAACGCTTTACGATCTGGAACAGCTCGAAAAACTCCGGGAAAAAATATATGGGTATCTTGAGCCGTTTGCAGCAGTATTTGCCCGAAAAGATGCCCGTGTTTCGGATGGCATCCGGGCATTGTATCAGCTGCTGACACAGCTGGACACCCAGCATCAGTTATGGAACAGGGAACAGCAGCTTCTGGCGCAGGGAGAGGAAACCAGATCCCGGGAATATGCACAGATTTATACAATCGTGATGCAACTTCTGGAAAAATATAATCTATTACTGGGGGAGGAGCCATTGCAGATCCGGGATTTTACCGAAGTGCTGGAGGCAGGACTTTCCGCTGCAGACGTGGCTGTGATTCCACCGGGCTATGACAGTGTTACGATAGGAGATATCGAACGTACACGATTAAATCATATCAGGATTTTATTTTTTATCGGTGTGAACGACGGTATTATTCCGAAAGCGGCAAATGCCGGAGGAATTATTTCCGAATACGAAAGAGAACTTCTGGCAGAAAAAGTGGAGTTAGCACCGGGGGCAAGGGAGCAGGCATTTATTCAGCGCTTTTATCTGTACCGCAATCTTACCAAACCTTCAGAAAAATTATATGTCAGTTATGCAAAGGTTGACAGTGAGGGAAAAGCCATCCGTCCTTCTTATCTGACCGGAGTTTTGAGGAAACTGTTTCCGACACTGAAATTGCAGGAACCGGAGCATATGGAGGCGCATACAGATTTTTATACCCAAGAGGCTGCCGAAGATTATCTCGTCTTCGGACCGCACGAAGAAGCCTGGTATGCGCTTGCCCGCTGGTTCCTGCAGGAGAATGATATGCAAAAGCAGGAGAAGATCCGTAAACTTCTGCATGCGCCGTATACACGGTATGAGGGAGAGCCAATCAGCCGGGCGGTTGCACTTGCACTGTACGGAAGACATCCGTACGGAAGTATTACGCGGCTGGAACGGTTTGCTGCCTGTGCATATGCACATTTTCTGCAATACGGGTTAAAACTTACGGAGCGTGAGACCAGTGCATTTGAGAGTGTGGATATGGGAAATATCTATCATACGGCCTTAGAACGCTACAGCCGGAAGCTGGAACAATCGGAATATGACTGGTTTGTGGTGCCGGATGCCGTGCGCCGGCAGATGGCAGAGAATGCCATGCAGGAGGCAATTGCAGGGTATCCGGGTATGGCGGTCTGCGATACGGCAGAAAATGCCTATCAGAGAAAACGGATGCTTGCTATTTTTGACCAGACGGTCTGGGCATTGACCAGACAGGTGCGTGCGGGGCAGTTTGTACCGGAAAAATTTGAGGTGACATTTGACGAACTGGAGGGAAAGGAAAGTCTCGAGTACCGGTTATCGCATGATGTGACCATGCGGTTGGAAGGACGGATTGACCGTCTGGATACCTTTGAAGATGAAAATAAAATTTCGATTAAAGTAATAGACTATAAATCCGGAAATACAAAGTTCGATCTGATCCGTGTGTACCGCGGACTGCAGCTGCAGCTGGTGGTTTATATGGATGCGGCGATGGAAATGCTGCGGGGACAGCATCCGAAAAAAGAAATCCTTCCCGGGGGAATTCTCTATTATCACATTGATGATCCGGTACTCGAATCGGATACTCCATTGTCAGACGAAGAGGCCGAGCAGGCGCTGCTTTTCGCACTGCGTCCGGATGGACTGGTGAATTCCGGAGAGGAAATCTATCGTGCCATGGATCAGAATTTTGAGGGAAAATCGCAGATGATCCCCGTGGAAATCAAGAAAAACGGTGAAATTTCCACAGCACGTTCAAAAGTGGCATCGACGGAAGAGTTTGCGGTGATTACCCGCTATGTAGAGCACGAGATCCGGCAGTGTGGAGAGGCCATCTATGCGGGAAATATTGCGGTGAATCCTTACCGGAGTGATATAGAAACCAGCTGTACCTATTGTCCATATGCATCGGTGTGCGGGATGGATGCAAAAATTCCGGGATATGAATACCGGCAGTTTGCATCCATGAAAAAAGAAGAAGTGCTTGACCAGATGCAGACAGAGCTTGCCAGAAACAGGGGAAAGGAGGAGCGATCAGATGAAATGGACGAAGGAACAGCAGAACGTCATTGATTTCAGAAACCGGGATATTCTCGTCTCGGCGGCAGCGGGATCGGGAAAAACAGCGGTGCTTGTGGCACGTATTATCCAAAGGATTCTCGACCCGCAGAATCCGGTTGATATCGACCGGCTTTTGGTTGTGACATTTACGAAGGCAGCGGCGGCGGAGATGCGGGAGCGTATCGGGGCTGCCATTGAGGCAGAATGTGAAAAAGATCCCCAAAACACGCATTTGCGCAGACAGTCGGCACTGATTCACAATGCCATGATCACAACGATTGACAGTTTCTGCCTTTTTGTGGTACGGAATCATTTTGAAGAGATCAGTCTGGACCCGAATTTCAGGATTGCAGATGAAGGAGAGATCCGGCTGCTGGAGCAGGACGTGCTGGAGCAGGTGTTTGAAGATAACTATGCGCGGCAGGAAAAGACGTTTCTTTCACTGATTGATGCCTATGCCGGAAAAAGAAACGACCACGGGGTGCGGGAGATGGTGGCAAAGATTTACCGGATGTCTTTGAGCAGTCCGTGGCCGCAGGCGTGGATGAAAAAACTCACCGAACCGTATCAGGTGGAACATGCACAGGAACTGGTGCAGACAGAGATGCTTGAGGACATTGCGGAACATGCCAGGCTTTTGTTGTGTGACATGTGCACACAGATGACACAGGCACTGCAGTTGTGTAATGAGCCGGATGGACCGCAGGCATATGCAAAGACACTGGAAGCGGATCTGACGCAGCTGCAGCAGGCAGAAAATCTGCAGGGATATCTGCAGGTACAGATATTTTTAAATGGTCTGGTCTTTGGAAAATTGTCACCGATCCGCAAATTCTCCGGGGATGTCAAAAAAAAGGAAACGGTCATGGAGATCCGGTCGGATGTGAAAAAAGAAGTGGAAACGCTGCAGAAAAAATATTTTGCGATGGATCTGGAGACACTGCTTTTGCAGCAGAAACGCTTGTGTCCGTTTCTCGAAGAGCTGGTAAGGCTGGCACTTGAATATACACAGGCAATGGAAACGGCAAAACGAAAGAAGAGAATTGTTGACTTTGCCGATATTGAGCATTTTGCTCTGCGGATTCTCGTGGACGAAAAAACAAAGCAGCCACGGCATACCGCAGAAGAATTCCGCAGACATTTTGCAGAAATCATGATTGATGAGTATCAGGACAGCAACCAGGTACAGGAAGAGATCATGCGTGCGATTTCCATGGAGCCGGAAGGCGGGCATAATCTGTTTATGGTGGGAGATGTCAAGCAGAGCATCTATCGGTTTCGGCTTGCACGCCCCGAACTTTTTATGGATAAATATGCATCTTTTTCGACGGAAGAGAGTCTGCAGCAGAGAATTGATCTGCATATGAATTTTCGAAGCCGTGCACAGGTGCTTGATTTCTGTAATGATATCTTCTACAAAATTATGAGTCCGGATCTGGGACGGGTTGCGTATGACCGGGATGCGGCATTGTATTACGGGGCAAAAAATTATGATGAGAATGCTAAAGGATTTAAACCGGAGCTTTTGCTTTTGGATGAAAAAGACGAATTGCTTTCAGAGACAAAGAATCTGACAAAAGGACAGATGGAAGCGCATATGATTGCCACGCGTATTGCGGATATGAAGCAGCACATGCAGGTGACGGATAAGGAGAGTGGACAGCTTCGGCCGCTGCGTTATTCCGATATTGTCATTCTGCTTCGAAGTTTAAAAGACTACGGAACGGATTTTGTGCAGGTTCTGCAGGGAGCGGGGATACCGGCATATGTGGAGTCTTCGACCGGATATTTTTCGGCATCGGAAGTACAGACGGTGCTGGCAATGCTGCGGATTCTGGATAATCCCTATCAGGATATTCCGATGGCGGCGGTTCTTCGGTCTCCCCTGGTGGGACTGGATGAGGAAGAGATGGCACAGATTCGTGTGGAAAATCCGGAGTGTTCGTTTGCGGAAGCTGCAATGCATGCCATGCAGGATGCCACGGAGGGCGCACTTTATGACTTTTACCGGATGTATCGTAAACTGCGGGGAAAACAGGATCTGCCGATCCATGAACTGATCCAGAAGATTCTGCAGCTTAGCGGATATGGAAATTATGCGGCGGCATTGCCAGCGGGGGAGCGCCGTGCGGCAAATCTTGCAATGCTGGTGGAAAAAGCGGTTGATTACGAGAAAACAAGCTACCGGGGATTGTTTCATTTTCTGCGTTATATCGATAAGCTTCAGAAATATGAAGTGGATTTCGGGGAGGCAGATACCACAGGAGAAAATGCCAATGTTGTCCGCGTGATGACCATTCATAAGAGTAAGGGACTGGAGTTTCCGGTCGTTTTTGTGTCCGGTCTGGGAAGAAAAATGAATCAGATGGATGCCAGTGACCGGCTGGTGGTACATCCGGATTTAGGCCTTGGAATCTGTGAGATTTCCGGGCAGCCCAGAGTGAAAAAAAACAGTGTGTTCCGGTCGGAGATTGCGGACCGGATCCGCAGGGAAAATCTTGGAGAGGAACTGCGCGTATTGTATGTGGCACTGACGAGAGCCAAAGAAAAACTGGTTTTGACCGGAATGATCAAAGATGCCCCAAAAACGTTTTCCGGATATACCGGAAATGTACTTCCGGGGAAGCCGGTCAGTTACCGGCAGAGGGTCCGGGCAGCCAGTTACCTGGACTGGATTCTTCCGGCCATGCTTTCTTATCCGCAGAAATATACGCTCGATGTGGTTCCACCGGAAAAAATTGTATGGGAAGAGGTGGAACAGGCGGCAGACAGCAGGGAAAATTATGAGGAACTTCTGCAGCATATCGATCATGCGAAACCGGAACTGCTTCAGCAGTATGACCAGTGGTTTTCCTACTGTTACCCATATCAGAGTGAGGCCGGCAAAAAAAGTAAATATTCGGTTTCGGAACTGAAGCATGCATCGCTTGTCTTACAGTATGACAGGTCCGAGGGAGAAGCCGTGGTGCCGGATTTTCTGCAGGAAGACCGTGAAGTGTATGTTCCGGACTTTGCAAGAGAAGAGGACAGAGAGTATCCGGCAGCTGAAAACGTAAATCAGGGTGCTATGCGGGGAACCGCGGTGCACCGGGTGATGGAATGTCTGGATTTTGCTGCGATTGCAGATATAGATACCTCTGATGCGGGAGCAGTTTCTGCATTTGTGAAACAGGAACTGGACCGGATGCTTGCAAACGGACAACTGCCGGGGGAATGGTATGCGCTTGTTATTCCGGAAATGATCGAAGCGTTTGTGGAAAGTCCGATTGCTCCCCGGATGGCAGCAGCAGCTGTGCGTGGGGATCTGTACCGGGAGCGACCGTTTGTGATGCAGCATCAGATGGAGGCATCCGGCGGGACGGTGCTGGTACAGGGAATCATAGATGTTTTCTGGATGGAAAATGATAAAATTATTTTGCTGGATTACAAGACGGACCGGGTAAAACAGGCGCAGGAACTTTTGATGCGCTATCAGACACAGCTTCAGCTGTATGCAGATGCATTAAGCCGTGTATTTTCTACGGATACAAAAAAAATGGTGGCGGAAGAAAAACTCATCTATTCGTTTCACCTGAAGGAGGTTGTCACATTATGAGTCGAATTGTACTTGCCTCTGCGTCACCGCGGAGAAAAGAGCTGCTCGAACAGATCGGACTGGAATTTGAAATTTGTCCGGCGAAGGGAGAAGAAGTCATTACTGCTGGTTCTGTGGATGGGGCAGTGTTAGAACTTTCCAGTCAGAAAGCGGAAGAAGTGGCCGCAGGAATTCTTTCCTACAATGAAATCCATCCGGAGCTGGTTACGCCGCAGGACATTCTGGTGATCGGGGCCGATACGGTGGTTGCCTGTGATGGAAATATTCTCGGGAAACCGCGGGATGAAGCGGATGCAGCCCATATGCTTTCGATGCTGTCCGGACATACCCACAGCGTATACACGGGAGTAACGCTTGTTTTTATTGATAAAAACGGCAGAAACTTCATTTTATGAGAAAACAGATGTCTGCATGTATCCTTTGGATGACGCGGAAATCCGGCGCTATATTGCCAGCGGAGAGCCGATGGATAAGGCGGGAAGCTATGGAATTCAGGGACAGGCAGCTGCTTTTGTGAAGGAAATCCATGGTGATTATAACAATGTGGTGGGACTTCCGGTGGGGCGGTTATATCAGGAACTGAAAAAACTGGGAGTCATGGAGTGGAATTAAGGGATTGTCACAGAGAAATTCCTTCGTTATAATAATAGAAAGTGATTCACAGGGAGGAAAAAGGTATGAACGAATACGATGAGGAGATTTTACATTATTTTCTGGAACACCAGACACAACTTTTCCCGGAGGCGGTAGCGGAAAGTCCGGAGGAAGCAGAAGAGTTTCTGGAGGACTGCATGGCGGTTGTCTGTAAAAATATAAAAGAAGTGCGGGATTATTTTGATGACGCGGGGATGGATGTCGCCGGAATGAGTGAGGAAGAACTGTTAGAGGCAAGTGAGGTTTTTGCTATTCCTGATGGTCGTTTTCTTGTCGTAGAAGGATAAAACGGTATGAAAAAAAAGAGATGGAAACTGGCGGGAATTTTTCTTATGGCAGCGCTTACGGTACCGTCACTCGGAGGCTGTAAGGTTGGAAATACACAGATTCGCCTGTCGTCAGGGCAGCTGAGAAACCATAATGCCATTGTGCGGATCAATGATCATAAATATGATATTAGATATGCAAAACTGTATTTGTGCAATTACCGCAACCTGTATGGCAAAGCGTACGGAACGGATCTCTGGGAATCCTATGATGCGGATTTAGAACAGTATGTTAAGGATGTGACGGTTCAGGAACTGACACATATTGCATGTATGGATATTCTGGCAGAAAATCAGGACATGCATCTGAGTGAGCAGGAAAAGAAACAGGCAGCACGTGCGGCAAAAGAATATTACCAGTCACTTACGGAGGAAGAAAAAACGTTCATCGGTCTGTATGAGAGAGAGATCCGTACAGCATATGAAGAGTATGCACTGGCAGAAAAGCTGTATCATGCGCTGACACAGGGAACCGATGAGGAGATCAGTGATGATGAAGCCAGAGTGGTCCGGGTACAACAGATCTATGTAAAAGAAAAAGAAGCACTGTGTGCGGTGCAGGAAAATCTTGCATCAGGAGATGATTTTGCCTCAGTTGCGAGTGCTTACAATCAGTCGAGGGAGTTTGAGCGCACCATTGCACGTGGAACTTATCCGGATGCGATGGAGGAGATCGTGTTTAATCTCGATGACGGAGCGTGTTCCGATGTGATTGCGGCAGATGACGGGTATTATATCATCCGCTGTCTGAACAAATTCGAAAAAGATCTGACGGAGGAAAACAAGGAAAAAATCCGTGTAAAGAAAAAAAAAGAACGATTTGAAAACGAGTACCAGACGTTTGTGAAGAATTCCACGTTTTGCTTAAATGATAATCTGTGGGACGATGTGACGTTAAAAGATGTGTCCGGCATCGGGACGGATTCTTTTTTCAGCACATATGAGAAATATTTTACAACAGGAGAAAATACAGAGACAACATGAAATGGGAATTTGATATTTTATATGCACTGCAGAAGATTCATCAGCCGGTTCTTGACCATATCATGACAGGACTCTCCACGATAGGAAATGCCGGTATTTTCTGGATTGTACTTGGCCTTGCGCTTTGTATTCCGAAGAAATACCGCAAAATTGGAATCCAGATGGTGATATCCATGGCAATTACGTTTATCATTGGAAATCTGATTCTGAAAAATCTGATCGCAAGACCAAGACCCTGCTGGCTGGATACACAGATTGCCCTGCTCATAAAAAGCCCAAAGGATTATTCCTTTCCGTCCGGGCATTCCATGAACGGATTTGCTGCATCCATCGCACTTTTATGTAATGATAAAAAGCTTGGAATTCCGGCAGTGATTTTAGCATCACTGATTGCGTTTTCCAGACTGTATCACTTTGTTCATTTTCCGACCGATGTAATGGTGGGAATTTTAATCGGTACGACCGTGGCAATTCTGGTGCATGCGGGTTATCTGAGAGGGAGCCGCAGACATTTTTCGTAATTTTTAATATCTTTTAATATCTATAGAAGCAAAAAACTCCGAAGCATACAGCTTCGGAGTTTTTCATACCATTTTTTATTTGGTTAACAGTAACATGATATCGTTGCTTCGCTTTACGAACTTCGTCATAGCCTCTGCGGACAATGGTTGGTTGGAAAGCATGGCCAGATCATAGAGCTGTTCTGCAAACATGCCGGAATGTTCGGAATCTTTGTGTTCGAACAGATATTTTACCAGAGCGTTGTTTGCATTTAAAGTCAGAGTCTGGTCTGCTGCAAACATATTCGGGTCCATACCGCCCATACCGCCGGCTGCGTACATCTTCATCATATCCTGCATACGTCTGCCCTGTTCGGAGAGTGTGAGGATAGAGGCAACATCCGCATCCTTTAAGCTTTCTACTTTTACCGTAAGCTTATCGTTGTTCAGTGTCTTTTTGAACAGATCGGAAAGGGTATTGGTTTCCTCGGTCAGATCTGCTGCATCATCGGATTTTAAGGCATCTGTGACATCTGCATCAATACGCTTGAACTGATAGTGCTCGTTGCGCTGCTCTAACTGTGTGATGAAGGAAGTATCGATGTTGTGATCGAGGATTACGGCATTCATGCCCTGTTCCTTGAACATCTTGATGTATTGTCCCTGCTGAGCCCTGTCTGTTACATAGTAGATCGTGCTGCGTTCCGGCTCTTTTTCTTCCTCTTTTGCATCGTCTGACTTGGATTCTTCCGTCTTTGCATCTTCGGTCGTCTTTTCGTCGTCTTTCTTTTCGTCCTCAACAGGAACGAGAAGTTCCGGAAGTGTCTGATACTTGTCATTGATATCCTTAAAGAGGATATAATCATTCATCTTGTCACAGAACTTTGTATCTTTTAAGCAGCCGTATTTGATAAACGGGCTGATATCATCCCAGTATTTTTCGTAGTTTTCTTTCTCTGTCTTGCACATGCCGATGAGCTTGTCAGCCACTTTCTTGGTAATGTACTCGGAAATTTTCTTGACAAAACCGTCATTCTGCAGCGCAGAACGTGATACGTTCAGAGGCAGATCCGGACAGTCGATAACGCCTTTTAAGAGCATTAAGAATTCCGGAATGACTTCTTTGATATTATCTGCGATAAATACCTGATTGTTGTAAAGTTTGATGGTTCCTTCAATGGAATCATACTCTGTATTGATCTTCGGGAAATAGAGGATACCTTTTAAATTGAACGGATAATCCATATTCAGATGGATCCAGAACAGAGGCTCCTTGTAATCCATAAATACCTTGCGGTAAAATTCCTTGTAATCCTCATCGGTACATTCACTTGGATTTTTGGTCCAGAGAGGATTGGTATCGTTGAGTGGTACCGGACGTTTTACAATCTTTACCTTGTCCTTGGCCGGAGAAACTTCTACGATTTCTTTTTCGCCCTTGTCGTTTTCTTTTTCCTCGGTCTTGGCCTCTTCGTGGATTTCTTCAATTACTTTATCGGTATCTTTTACATCTTCCTTGTCGATGGTTTCATATTCTTCCGGGGCATTGGCCTTGGAAAGATAGATCTCGGTTGGCATGAAAGAACAGTATTTTTCAATGACTTCTCTTGCACGGTATTCGTTGGCAAATTCCAGACAGTCCTCATTTAAGAACAGTGTGATTTCTGTACCAACGGTTGTTTTGTCGCCGTCTTTCATATCAAATTCGGTACCACCATCGCAGGACCAGTGAACAGCAGTTGCACCTTCTTTATAAGAAAGGGTATCAATCGTTACTTCATCTGCAACCATAAATGCGGAGTAAAAACCAAGTCCGAAATGACCGATGATCTGATCGTCATTGGACTTATCTTTGTATTTCTCGATGAAATCCGTTGCACCGGAAAATGCAATCTGGTTGATATATTCTTCTACTTCATCGGCAGTCATACCAAGACCGTTATCGATAAATGTTAAGGTTTTTTCTTCCGGGTTTACGATGACCTGAATCTTTGCTTTATAATCAGCAGGAAGGGAATATTCTCCCATCATGTCCAGTTTCTTTAATTTGGTAATCGCATCGCAACCGTTGGAAATCAGCTCACGATAGAAGATATCATGATCTGAATATAACCATTTCTTGATAATCGGAAACAGGTTGTCGCTGTCGATGGATAATGATCCGTGTTTATTTGCCATATGTTATACATCTCCTTTGTTTTCATTCACAAATGTTCGCTAATAAAAATGATAAAACCAGTTTTGTAAAAAGTCAATAGAAAATCAGCACTCTTTTTGGATGAGTGCTAACAATGAACGCGAAAATGCCGGAAAATAGCGTGTTGGTGCATTTCTAAAAACTTTCTAAACTGTAGACACTTCTTTTAAATCATGTTACTATTTATGCAGAACAGGTGATCGCGAAACTCTTTCCCGATCGCTTATTTAATGCAAAATAAGAAAAGGAGTATTACATATGTTAAAAGAAGGCGTAAAAGGAACACAGGAAATTATGGTAACAGAGGAAAACACCGCAAAAGTTATGGGAAGCGGTGCCCTGGATGTATTTGCAACCCCTGCAATGATCGCATTGATGGAAAAGACTGCATGGGAGAGTGTACAGCCGTATTTAGAGGAGGGAAGTGGAACGGTAGGAACGTTAATGAATGTAAAACATGTGGCAGCTTCCCCGGTGGGCATGAAAATTACCTGTGAAACCGAACTGACGAAAGTAGATGGCAGAGCACTGACGTTTTCTGTAAAAGCTTTTGATGAGGCAGGACTGATCGGAGAGGGCGAGCATGAGCGTTTTATCGTATATAATGAGAAATTCCAGGCAAAAGCCGATGCAAAGCTGGCAAAATAATGTTATACGATAAAGATATCCGTGAACCTCTGGCATTTTATCTGGAAGAAATTTACGGGAAAAACAGAATCCTTGAGGAACAGGTGATGGGGCAGTCACGGGCGGATATGGTCATGGTGGTACACGATGCCCTCTACGGAATTGAGATTAAGAGTGATGCGGACAGTTATGCACGGCTGGATCGCCAGGTGAAAGATTACAACTTATATTATGACTATGATCTGGTCGTGGTCGGAACCCGGCATGCGGCACATATTAAGGAACATGTCCCGGAATGGTGGGGGATCATT
>OLRQ01001738.1_pt1 | contig 15491 bp, 12 predicted proteins | sample 1671971 | NCBI WGS metagenome assembly OLRQ01 (sample SAMEA3136631, study PRJEB25190) | human gut metagenome | biome: human gut; feature: human-associated habitat; material: faeces | place: Austria | collected 2013 | reverse complement strand
AAACCCCTTGAAAATCAAGGAAAATCGAAGGAGAATGAGTACAAATGAAATTAGGAATCGGAAGAATTTGACCTGATTTCATAAATCTATAAAGAAGCATAAATGCCCGTAAATCCTTACGGGAACAAGCTTTTTCAAATTTCAAGGGGCATAAAACTCCACGCTGTTTCATAAAGCTGCACACCAAAATGGTACAGTCGTGGTACAGTAGATTGTACACGCCTGTCAAGCGGCGAAGAACTTTGGCAGCGCTATGCCTCATCCTCCGCCAGCATACGGTATCCGACGCCAAGCTCGTTGATGATGTAGCGTTTTTCGCCGGGCGTCACACCCATTTTCTTGCGGATGTTCTTCATATTGACTTGCAGCTTTTTGACGCTGCCATAGTCCGAATACCCCCAGACCGCCCGAATGATGGCGGCATACGTCAGCACCTTTCCGGCGTGAATGGAGAGGAACGCCATAATGTTGTATTCCGTCTGGGTCAGGTCGATCTCTTCTTTGCCCACAAAAACCTGCCGTGTATCGTAATCGATCAGTAAGTCCTGAAGGCGGAATTTCCCACCGGGGGTACTCTCATTCTCTTCGCTGTGCCGATGGCTGCGGAGAACGGCGCGGATACGAGCCAGTAATTCCTCCGTGCCAAAGGGCTTGGTGATATAGTCATTCGCGCCCAGATCCAGCGCCTCCACCTTGTCCCTCTCGTTGGAACGGGCGGAAAGCACAATGATGGGCACGGTGTCTGTCTCCCGAACTTCTTGAATCAGACTCATGCCATCCCGATCCGGCAGACCAAGATCCAAAAGGATGAGGTCCGGATGATGGGAGGCATACATCATCATGCCAAGCTCGCAGGTTTCCGCGCAGAGCACCTGATAGTCGCTGGTTTCCAGATTGGCTTTGATAAAACTTCTGATGTTGGCCTCGTCCTCTACAATCAGAATTTTGTACTTGTTATTGCCCATCGTCCTCACCCCCTCTTTCCAGAGCAAAGCGGAATACCGCGCCGCCGCCCTTCCTATTTTCCGCAGTAATCTCGCTGCCGTGCGCCTTGACGATGGCGGCGCACACGGATAGTCCGATTCCCATATTGCTGCGGGTTCCGTCCACCGGCGCGGCGGACTTTTCATAGCTCCCGGTGAAAATCTTTTGAAGTGCATCATCCGGGATGCCGCAGCCGTTGTCGGCAACCTCAAATGCCGCCTTATCTCCTATGAGAGAAACGGAAAGCGTCAGCTCCGTCATGCCTTTTGCGTGGAATACGGCATTTTCCAGAAGATTCAGCAGTACCTGTTCAATAAGGAGCGAATCCATGGGAATGTCCACAAATTCCTCCGGTATCTGTGTGATGACCTTCTGATTCGGATGCTTTTTGGAAAACTTCATGAGAACCGAGTCGATCAGCTCATCCAGAACGGTAGGTGTTTTCACGACCTCCACCTTCGCGCCGTCGATTCTTGTAACCGACAGAAGATTTTCCACCATGCGGATGAGCCATTCGCTGTCCCCCTGAATTTCTCCCAACAGCTTGAGCTGTTGCTCCTTCGGCAGCGCGTCATACTTGGAGATCAGCGTGGAGGAGGACCCGTATATAGAGGTGAGTGGTGTGCGCAGATCATGGGAGATCGCCCGCAGCAGATTGCCCCGCATTCTCTCTTTTTCACTTTCTGCCCGCAGCTTTTCTTGATCCCGAATGCGGCTGTTCAGCGTACTGGTGGAAACGGCGACGACCAGCATGATAACGGCGGATAGGATGCTTTCCTCTACAAAGAAGTCAAAAGCATAGTACGGATAGGTAAACGCAAAATTTACCGCGAACACGCTGACGATAGCCGAAGTGATACCGTAGAGATACCCGTGCGTTTTCAGCGAAATCAGAAACACTCCGAATACAAAAATCATGGGAACCAGCGTCTGCGTTGTGAAGATTTTCTGGATCAGAAGATTAACGGCAAAGGCGCTGCAAAAAATAAGAAGCGAAAATAGAATATCCTTTTGTTGCTGTCGATTCTTCATCATGCTTCTCCTGAAATTTATTGCGGCTTTATTATACCGCATAAGCGGAAACGCTTCAAGATTTCTCATGGAAGGATATTACCCCCGCACTTGTTTCTTTACCGAATCTACACCGGAGAAATGCTATGATATAAGCACACAGCAAAAAAGGAGGAAGAAATCCGTGGAAAACGACAGTAGCGACGACAACGGTAACCGCTCTTATATGGTCTGTTCGTATGTGGCATATCTACGCCCTTTGCTGCGGTATCGGGTATAGGTGTGTCTTTTTTGCATGAAATGATCGTATGAACAGAACATAAAGGAGTTTGAAATGAATTATTTTGGAAGCATTTTCGCAATGGTGGCCTGCATCGTCATGTCCGCCTATTTCAGCGCCACAGAAACGGCATTCTCGTCTCTGAATAAGACCCGCCTCAAGGTGTTGGCGGACAACGGAAACAAGCGGGCAGCGCTGGCGCTCAAGCTGTCCGAAGATTATGACAAGCTGATTTCCACCATCCTGATCGGCAACAATATCGTCAATATCATGGTGGCGTCCATCGGCACACTTCTGTTCGTCGGACTTTACGGCGACATCGGCGCGACGGTTTCTACGGTCGTCGTAACGATCGTTGTTTTGATTTTTGGTGAGATCACCCCCAAGAGTGTTGCAAAGGACGCCCCTGAACGCTTTGCTTTGTTCAGCGCGCCCTTTATCCGCCTTTGGATTTGGGTGCTGACACCGTTGAATTTTCTCTTTTCTCAGTGGAAAAAGCTGGTCTCCCGCTTCTTTAAGACGGATGACAATGCAAAAATGTCCCACGAGGAACTGCTTCTTTTCATGGAGGACGTGGAGCAGGATGGCGGCATTGACGAAAACGAGGGCGAGCTGCTGCGCAATGCTCTTGAGTTCCGCGACCTGACGGCGGCAGAAATTCTGACCCATCGAATTGACTTGGAGGCCGTGGACATCGGCGAAAGCCATGAGGAAATTGCCAGAGCCTTTACGCAGTCCCGCTTTTCACGTCTGCTGGTCTACCGGGATACTATCGATCAGATCGTCGGCGTTCTTCATCAGAAGGACTTCTATATCAACGGCAAGATGACGGATCAAACCATTGCGGAGATTATGACGGAGCCGCTGTTTGTCTATCAGCACACAAAAATCCGGGATATTTTGAAAATGCTCCAGCATCAGAAGTCCCATGTCGCCGTAGTCGTAGACGATTTTGGCGGGACGCTTGGTATTGTTACGATGGAGGATATTCTGGAAGAACTGGTCGGTGAAATTTGGGACGAACACGACGAGGTGGAAGAAGATTTTGAAAAGCTGGACGAGAATACCTACCGCGTGGACAGTTCCGTCAGCTTGGAGGATTTTATGGAATTCTTTGACCTCAAGCTGGAATCGGACAGTGTTTCCGTCGGCGGCTGGGTCATGGAGCAGCTGAATAGAGTCCCCATCAAGGGCGATTCCTTTACCGCTCAGAATTTGGAGATCACGGTCTCCGATCTGAGTGCGTACAGGGTATCCTTCATCACAGTCAGGCAATGCGACGTGTGTTTGACCTGCGAACAATAAAGCAATCGCGCGATTCATAAGGGGTGAGGATGATGTCGGAAGAAATGGTTTGCAGAAAGCGCCGCCTTTCGTCTTTTCAAATTATCATATTGGGCTTTGCCGGGGTCATTCTGTTGGGTGCGCTGCTGCTGATGCTGCCGCTCTCCACAACAGCCGGGTGCGTAACGCCATTTCATGAAGCGCTTTTCACCGCGACCTCCGCTGTTTGTGTAACGGGGCTTGTGGTGCAGGATACCGGCAGCTATTGGTCAAGCTTTGGTCAGGCGGTGATCCTGACGCTGATTCAGATAGGCGGGCTTGGTGTTGTCACCGTGGCGGCATCGGTTGCGCTGCTGTCCGGGCGAAGGATATCTCTGATGCAGCGCAGCACCATGCAGGACGCCATCTCAGCGCCGAAGGTCGGAGGGATCGTCCGGCTGACACGGTTCATCCTACGAGGGACATTTCTGATCGAACTGATCGGTGCGCTCGCCATGCTGCCGGTGTTTTGCCGCGACTACGGATGGCACGGGATCTGGATGGCGGTATTTCACTCCATCTCTGCCTTTTGCAACGCGGGGTTTGACATTCTGGGAACGAACAATAATTTGTATCCGTCCCTTACCGGTTATGTCCAAGATCCGGTGATCAATATCACGGTCATGCTGCTGATCATAACCGGCGGCATCGGATTCTTGACGTGGGATGACATTTGCGAAAATAAGCTGCATTTCCACCGTTATCAAATGCAAAGTAAGGTCATTCTCGTTACGACACTCACGCTGATCGTCCTTCCGGCGCTGTTTTTCTTCTTTGTGGACTTTGATGCCATTCCCCTCGGAGCGCGGGTTCAGGCAGCCCTGTTCCAATCGGTCACGCCGAGAACGGCGGGCTTCAACACAGTCGATCTACCCGCCATGTCCGGCGCATCGCTGGGCGTGATGATCCTTCTGATGCTCATTGGCGGCTCTCCGGGGTCTACGGCAGGCGGCATGAAAACCACAACACTGGCAGTCCTGCTTTCCAATGCTGCCGCGACCTTCCGCCAGCGGGACAGCGCCCAGTTCTTTGGGCGCAGAGTCGATTGCAGCGCCGTCAAAACCGCCGCGACCATCCTGACGATGTACCTTGCGCTGTTCTTTGGCGGAGGCGTTTTTATCAGCGTATACGAGGATCTTCCGCTGTCCTCCTGCCTGTATGAAGCAGCGTCGGCGGTAGGCACGGTTGGACTGACATTGGGTATTACGCCGCAGCTGCATATTCCCTCGCAAATGGTATTGATCGCGCTGATGTATCTGGGCAGAGTCGGCGGGCTTACACTCATTTATGCGGCGGTGTCCAGTAAGAAAAACGGCAATGCAAAGCTGCCGCAGGAAAGAATCACGATTGGATAAGCAAAGAATCACGATTGGATAAGCAAAGAATCACGATTGGATAAGCAAAGGAGCATCTATCCTATGAAAAATGTTTTATTGATTGGAGCAGGCCGCTTCGGGCGGCATATCGCCATGCAGCTCTCTCAACTGGGGCATCAGGTCATGGCAGTCGATACCAATGAGGAGCGGATCAACGATGTGCTTCCGTTTGTCACCAATGCGCAGATCGGCGACAGCACCAATGCGGAGTTTCTGCGTTCGCTCGGTATCGGAAATTTTGACGTTTGCTTTGTGACCATCAGCGGCAACTTCCAAAACTCGCTGGAGACCACCTCGCTGCTGAAAGAGCTGGGCGCCAAATGCGTGGTATCCCGCGCCGAACGCGACGTGCAGGCGAAGTTTCTGCTCCGCAACGGCGCAGATAACGTGGTCTACCCCGAGAAGCAGATGGCAAAATGGGCGGCGATCCGATATACTTCCGATCATATTTTTGACTATATAGAGATCGACGAGCAGCACGCCATCTTTGAAGTGCAGGTGCCGGAGGCGTGGATCGGGAAAAGCGTTGGCGAGCTGGATATCCGCAGAAAGTTCGGCATCAACATTCTCGGCATCAAACGCGCAGGAAAAACGGATGTTTCCGTTACGCCTGACACCATATTGTCCGGTGACATTACGATTTTGGCGTTGGGTGAGTATAAAGCCCTGCAAAAGTGCTTTCGGATTTGAAAAGTGTTCCCATACTGACGGAAAGGAAAAACATGGAGAAAAAACCACAAAACACAGCCGGTAACAGAAACGAAAATCCCACGCCGAGGGGAAGCAAGTGGCCGGATGAGACGATCATTCGCTATATTACCCGCGCATTGGTACTGCTGATTGTATTCGCATGGGCGCTGGTAAACCTTGACGCTGTTTTGCGTTTTCTCGGCAAGGTGCTTGCACTGTTCACTCCGTTTCTGATCGGCGGCGCAATTGCTTTTTTGATCAACGTAGTCCTTCGACCGTTGGAATGCTGCTGGAACAAGGTGTGCCGCAAAGCTCCTGCGAAGCTGGCCCGCCCTGTCTGCCTGACAGCAAGCACCGTACTTGTCCTCGGAATTCTGTTTGCCGTGGTGTTTATGATGATCCCCAGCCTGCGGGAATCCGGCGAAGAGTTTGTCCAAAACATTCCGCTCTATGTGGAGGAAATCGGGCGGTGGTGGACAGGCGTTGTCCGGTTTGCCGCAAAATATAATATTGTCCTGCCCGAATACACCATAGACTCTGACTTATTGATCGAGAAGCTCACCGCCTTGATCAGCGACGAGGGAAGCGGCATTCTCACCGTGACGTGGGGCGCGGCAACCTCTGTCCTGTCGGTTTTGGTGGACGTTCTCTTGGGACTTGTCTTTGCGCTGTATCTGCTTGCAAAGAAGGAAGTCGTCGCGGCACATTTGAAAAAGCTTGTTGTGACAGTCCTTCCGCAAAAGAAGGCGCAGCGGCTGCTGAGTATCGCCTCTCTGACCAACCAGACCTTCACAAACTTTGTCAGCGGTCAGCTTACCGAAGCGGTCATCCTCGGCGTTCTGTGCTTCTTTGGAATGCTGATCCTTGGTATCCCGTATGCCGGTGCAATCTCCGCGTTTGTGGCCGTCACTGCACTGGTGCCGATTTTAGGCGCATGGATCGGCGGCGGTCTTGGCGCGTTCTTGATTCTGCTGGCAGAACCCGGCAAGGCTCTGTGGTTCATTCTCTTTTTGCTCGTTTTACAGCAGGTGGAGGGCAACCTGATTTATCCCAAGGTGGTCGGTAAGTCCGTTGGGCTTCCCGGACTGCTTGTGCTGATGGCTGTCACAATCGGCGGCGAAGCATTCGGCATCTTAGGGATGCTGTTCAGCGTTCCCGTCTGCGCCGTGCTGTACAGTCTTTATCTGGAGTTCATGAAGAAAGCAAGCACCCGGCACTGAATGATTTATAATCGGATGCCTTCTGAACATAGGGCTGTACGCCAAATGCAAAGGGCTTGGGATTATCCCAAAATCGCCGCGTGTACGGACAGCGGCTGTGCTTGCTATTCTCTCAAATCTCAATATCCGCAGATCGTGATGTCCCCGCTTTTTCGAAAGCGGGGACATTTTTTCCTCTCCGATACTTAAAAAACGGCAGAGAAATGACCGAGTATATTGACGAGCTGCGGGCGATGTGGGACAGCGCACTCGCCGAGGCCGTGCGGAACAGGGCAAACAAAAACGCCGCCGAAAACGGCGACGGGGCGAAGTACAGCTTAAGGAGCTATAGCGAGCAGCAACTTCGGAACTGGGAAAACAGCAAGCGCATTGTCGTTTATAGCAGCGAAGCGCAACTACGTGAATTTATCAAGGACGCAAGAGCAGGCAGAATTGGCGGGCGGAAAATGTACTTCGGAATGGTCCCGCAAAATCTAGCGCAAAAGATAATGTCGGAGACGGGAATAAATGTCGATGGTTATAACTGCTCTCTCTCGGCATATGAGATTCAAAAGATTTTCAAAGACCACGGCAACGCCGCCACTGAGCGCCTGCGGGGTCAGCGCGCTGTTACCGAGGACGATGTAGCTGCAATCCCAGAGATTTTACAAGATGCTGATACTATAGTTCTTTCTGACAAGAAGTATAATGGCAAGCCTGCCATACAGTTTACCAAGAACGGGAACGGCAGAGAGAATCTTGTCGCCGTTGTATCCGACAAACATTTGGACTTGTTTGTCCAGACAATGTATGCGGGCATAAAAAAAGGAAACCTTGCTACGCCGACGGGTGAACAAGCCCCCATCAATACGCCCGAAGCGAGCCGCAGTACAGTTTCCAATAACAGTATACGCTCCTCTTCCGAAAATAGCAATACCAAAATTAAAAAATCTGAGAGAGATGCTGAATACCTGAGCGCGGTGAAGCGCGGAGACCTTGAGACCGCAAGGAGCATGGTGAATGAAGCGGCAGAAGACGCTGAATACGACATCACCGCATATCACGTCAGCATGAATGGCACGTTTAACGTTTTTGATAGAAACAGACTGGGCGAAAATACTGTGGGCTATGCGGACGACGCAGCGACAGCGGCAACGGCGTATCTCGGCTTCTGGTTCAGCGATCATGACGTATCGAAGCCAACGCGCAGCTATGGCATGATACCCGGTGACGCGAGGCAGTTCAGGTATTCCATGCGCGATGTGACGACCGGAGACACACGGGAGGAGCTGGCACAGCGCAGAGCGGCATAAGCACCACGAAAGGAGACTTTTCCATGGACAACATCCTCACCGTCCCCATCCACCTCAAAATGACGCTGACCGCCAGAGAAGCGGCAGAATACAGCAACATCGGCATCAACAAGATCGACAGTATGCTCCGCTCGCCCAACTGCCCCTTCGTCTTGTTCGTTGGGACAAAAAAGCTGGTAAAGCGCCGGGAGTTTGAAGAGTACATCAGCCAAAAGCTGGTGATCTGACGGCAAAAGATAATTTGTAAAAACAGCTTGAGAGAAAAGAACCTATCTGCTATAATTATGTTGTTGCAGTAGGCTCTTTTCTCTCTGCGGGAAAGGAGTATACAATGGGCAAAAACTTAAAAGGCAAAGAATGCGGTAAGGGTATCTGCCAGAGAAAGGACGGTTTATATTACGCATGGTTCGTAGATAAAACAGGAAGGCGGCATGAGAAGTATCTTCCGACGCTCCCCGAAGCTCGCAACTGGATCGAGCAGGCGAAATATGCCGACAAGCACATAGGCGTGTTTGTTCCCTCGGACACGACGGTTGACGCATGGTTTTCATTTTGGATCGAGAACATTGTGGGCGATTTGGCACCCAACACGCTGTGAAATTATCGGGAGCGATATAAGCAGAATATCCAGCCCATCATCGGCAAAATGCTCCTTTCCGAGCTGCTTGGTCACGCAAGTATAAAAACAACGATGGACAGATACGTCCATGTCACATCTGAATCCTTGGATCAGGCTGTGCGGCAATTTGAATCAGGCAGGGTTTCCTAGCATATAAGTCCATGCGAAAATGGCGTAAAAATGGCGTAAGCCAAACGCGCCGGATTCCGGAAGCCCTTGAAAATCAAGACATTTTAAGGAGATAGAGAAAACTATGAAATTAGGTATCGTCGGACTGCCGAACGTCGGCAAATCAACCCTCTTCAACGCCATCACGAACGCGGGCGCGGCATCGGCAAACTTCCCGTTCTGCACGATCGAGCCGAACGTCGGCATGGTCACAGTGCCGGACGAGCGGCTGGACTTCCTCGCGGAGCTGTACCAGCCCAAGAAGTACACCCCCGCCGTCATCGAATTCGTTGACATCGCGGGCCTTGTCAAGGGCGCGTCCAAGGGCGAGGGGCTCGGCAACAAGTTCCTCGGCAACATCCGTGCCACCGACGCGATAATCCACGTCGTGCGCTGCTTTGACGACGAGAACGTCATCCACGTTGAGGGAAGCACCGACCCGAAGCGCGACATCGATATCATCGACCTCGAACTCATCATGGCCGACATGGAGATGGTCGAGCGCCGCATCGACAAGGCGCTCAAGGCCGCGAAGGGCGACAAGAAGTTCATGCACGAGGCGGACGTGTTCAAGGCGCTGCTCGAGCACCTGAATAACGGCAAGAGTGCCCGCAGCTTCGAGTGCGATGAGGACGACGCCGAGATAATCGCGACGAGCGACCTGCTGACCTCGAAGCCCATCATCTACGCCGCGAACATGGACGAGGACGGCGTCGCGCACTTTGCAGACAACAAATATTACCAGACCGTCGCTGCCATCGCGGCCGAAGAGGGCGCGCAGGTCCTGCCGATATGCGCCAAGGTCGAGGAGGAGATGGCGGAGCTGGAGCCGGAGGACAAGCTGATGTTCCTTGAGGAGCTGGGGCTTGAGGAGTCCGGACTCGACCGCATGATAAAATGCTCCTACGAGCTGCTCGGTCTGATATCCTTCCTGACCTGCGGCAGCGACGAGTGCCGCGCATGGACTATCCGCCGCGGGACGAAGGCTCCGCAGGCGGCGGGCAAGATACACAGCGATTTTGAGCGCGGCTTCATCCGCGCGGAGATAGTCGCTTTCGACGATCTCAAGGCCTGCGGCAGCATGGCGGCGGCAAAGGAAAAGGGTCTTGTCCGCAGCGAGGGCAAGGACTACGTCATGCACGACGGAGATGTGACCCTCTTCAGGTTTAATGTATAATTTAAGGCTAAAAAATGGCCAAATAGTTAATTCTGCCCAAATCCCGGCGAAAGTCGATTGACTTCCGCCGGGGCTTATGCTAAACTAAGCGCGTTAAAGGGGAGTAGCTTGCGCATATGTGCGTTGATGCGTCGTCATCCCAACCGAAAGGTTCGGCGTATCGGATACATGCTCTGTTTTTCATGTATTTTGCAAGACTTTTACAGCTCACGCTGTAGGGGTCTTTTTTTATTTGCCAAGTCGCAAATAAAACGGCTTCCGCAGGCGAAACTAATATGGGAGGATAGCCTATGAAAACCTATTGCGAAGAAAAGGAAGCCGTCCTTGCCGAGCTTGACAGCTCCGAGAACGGCCTGAGCAGCGCCGAAGCCCAGAAGCGGCTCGAAGCGCACGGCAAAAACAAGCTGAAGGAGCCTGCCAAGGAGTCCCTGATCAAGCGCTTCTTCGGCCAGATGGCAGACCCGATGATAATCATCCTGCTCGCCGCGGCGGCGATAAGCGGCGTGCTCGCGGTCATGCAGGGCGAGAGCTTTGCCGATGTTATCATCATCCTCGCCGTCGTCGTCGTCAACGCCGTGCTCGGCGTGTATCAGGAGAACAAGGCCGAGAAAGCCATCGAGGCGCTGCAGGAGATGTCCGCTGCCACCTCGAAGGTGCTGCGCGACGGTAAGCTCGTCACGATCCACAGCGAGGAGCTTGTCCCCGGCGACGTCATCCTGCTCGAAGCGGGCGACGCAATCCCCGCCGACGGCCGCCTGCTCACCAGCGCCAGCCTCAAGATAGAGGAAGCCGCGCTGACCGGCGAATCCGTCCCCGTGCTGAAGTTCATCGACGCGATAAACCTTGTCGATGAGACGAAGGACGTCACCCTCGGCGACCGCAAGAACATGGTCTACATGGGCAGCACCGTGGTCTACGGCCGCGGTACCGCCGTCATCACCGCCACCGGCATGGACACCGAGATGGGCAAGATCGCCGACGCTCTGGCCACCGCCGAGGAGGGGCAGACCCCGCTGCAGATAAAGATGTCCCAGCTGTCGAAGATACTGACCTGGCTGGTGCTCGGCATATGCGCGCTGGTGTTCGTTGTACAGTTGCTGCGCGCGGGCGGCTTCACGGTCGAGGTCGTGCTCGATTCGTTCATGATCGCCGTCTCCCTCGCCGTCGCGGCCATCCCCGAAGGGCTTGTCGCCGTCGTCACGATGGTGCTGTCCATCGGCGTCACGAACATGTCCAAGCGCAACGCGATAATTCGCAAGCTGACTGCGGTCGAGACTCTCGGCTGCGCGCAGATAATCTGTTCCGACAAGACCGGCACCCTCACCCAGAACAAGATGACCGTCGTCGATTACTTCGGCACCGACGAGAAGAAGCTCGCTTCCGCCATGGCGCTGTGTTCCGACGCGGAGCTGGATGAGAGCGGCAAGGTCACGGGCGAGCCGACCGAGGCCGCGCTCGTCGCATGGGCGAATAAGCTCGGCGCGGATAAGACCACGCTCAAGGCGTGTTTCCTGCGCTGCGGCGAGGCTCCGTTTGACTCCACGCGCAAGCTCATGAGCACCGTCCATGTAAACGGCAGCAGCTTCATTCAGTACACCAAGGGCGCGCCCGACGTGCTTATCGGCAAGTGCGCCTATTATATCGATTCCGACGGCCGGCGCGTCCCGATGACCGACGAGTACCGCGCCGAGATACTCCGCGCGAACAAGGCCATGGCCGACCGCGCGCTGCGAGTGCTCGCATGTGCCGAGCGTGTCTGGGATGCAAAGCCCGTCAACTTCGAGCCGGAGACCCTTGAGCAGGAGCTGTGCTTCATGGGGCTGTGCGGCATGATAGACCCCGTCCGCCCCGAAGTCGTGGACGCCATCGCGGAGTGCCGCGAGGCGGGCATCCGCCCAATCATGATAACCGGCGACCATATCGACACCGCGGTCGCCATCGCAAAGGAGCTCGGCATTCTCACCGACGGCAGCGAGGCCATCACCGGCGCGCAGCTCAACGAGATGAGCGACGAGGAGTTTGAGCAGAAGTTCAAAAATATCAGCGTCTACGCCCGCGTCCAGCCGGAGCACAAGACCCGCATCGTAAACGCATGGCGCAAGGCGGGCTACGTCACCGCCATGACAGGCGACGGCGTCAACGACGCGCCCAGCATCAAGTCCGCCGACATCGGCGTCGGCATGGGCATCACCGGCACCGACGTCACCAAGAACGCCGCCGACATGGTGCTCGCGGACGATAACTTTGCAACGATAGTCGGCGCTGTCGAGGAAGGCCGCCGCGTGTACGGCAACATCCGCAAGGCGATCCAATTCCTGCTCGGCTCGAACATGAGCGAGGTGCTTAGCATCTTCTTCGCAACCATACTGGGCTTCACCATTCTTGAGCCTGTGCATCTGCTGTGGATAAACCTTGTAACCGACTGCTTCCCGGCGCTGGCGCTGGGCATGGAGAAGGCAGAGCCGGACGTCATGCGCCGCCGCCCGCGCGACGCAAAGGCCGGCATCTTCGCCGGCGGCATGGGCTTCGATATCGCGTATCAGGGACTGCTCGTCACGCTGCTCATCATGGTGTCCTACTTCGTCGGCCACTTCATTGAGACCGGTGTATGGGAGATAACCAACAGCGCCGACGGCACGACGATGGCCTTCCTGACCATGTCCATGGCCGAGATATTCCATTCGTTCAACATGCGTTCCCAGCGCGGCAGCATCTTCACGCTCGGCACCCATAACAGGGCGCTGGTGTTCGCGGCCATAGGCTCTCTCATTGCAACCACCCTCGTGTGCGAAGTGCCGTTCCTGGCAAACGCTTTTGATTTCACCGCCGTCGACTTCAACGAGTACCTCATCGCAATCGCCCTCGGCGCCTGCATCATCCCGCTCGTTGAGCTTGTAAAGCTCATCCAGCGCAAAATCGGCAAAAACGATTGACAGGCCGGGGAAACGGTGCTATCATAGCTGCATTGAAACTGGCGTTGACGGAGAACACGGAAGCGGAATACGCGCAGAGAGGACAGTCACCGGCTGCAAGCTGTCCCGGATATGCTTCCGAGTGACCGCTCCTGAGCCGGAGGGCGGAAATGCCCTCACGTATCCCCGGCGTTAACGGGCAATGAGTGAAATCTCAAGGTGGAACCGTGTATTTTTATGCACCCTTGGCGCGATAATATGTCGCGCCAAGGGTGTTTTAATTTAGGAGGACATTATGGACGAGAACAAATACAGCTTTGAAAATGAAGAATACCGCCGCACTTATTGGCACACCTGTTCCCATGTGCTGGCACAGGCCGTGAAGCGCCTGTACCCTGAGGTCAAGCTGGCCATCGGCCCCGCCATTGAAAACGGCTTCTATTATGATATGGACTCTCCCTTCCCCTTTACTCCGGAAATAATGGAGAAGATCGAGGCCGAGATGCGCAAGATCTGCAAGGAGAAGCTGAAGCTTGAGCGCTTTGAGCTGCCCCGCGAGGAGGCCATCAAGTTCATGGAGGAGCGCGAGGAGCCGTATAAGGTCGAGCTTATAAACGACCTGCCCGAGGATGCGCACATCTCCTTCTACCGTCAGGGCGAGTTTGTAGACCTCTGCGCCGGCCCGCACCTTGACTCCACCGGCCGCATCAAGGGCAACGCCATCAAGCTCACCGCCTGCAACGCCGCCTACTGGCGCGGCGACTCCAGCCGTCAGACGCTCCAGCGCATATACGGCGTAGCCTTCCCGAAGAAGGACGAGCTGGACGCATATCTTCAGCGTCTTGAGGAGGCCAAGCGCCGCGACCATCGCCGTCTCGGCAAGGAGCTGGGGCTGTTTATGCTGACCGAGGAGGGACCCGGCTTCCCGTTCTTCCTGCCGAAGGGCATGGTGCTGAAAAACACCCTTATCGACTACTGGCGCGAGGTACACAAGAGATACGGCTACGTCGAGGTATCGACCCCGATGATACTCAACCGCCACCTCTGGGAGACCTCCGGTCACTGGTATCACTACAAAGAGAACATGTACACCACCGTCATCGACGGCGAGGATTACGCGATAAAGCCCATGAACTGCCCCGGCGGAATGCTGGTGTATAAGTCTGAGCCGCACTCCTACCGTGACCTGCCGCTGCGCGTGGGCGAGCTGGGTCTGGTGCACCGCCACGAGCTGTCCGGTGCGCTGCACGGCCTGTTCCGCGTCCGCTGCTTCACTCAGGACGACGCGCATATCTTTATGACCTGGGATCAGATGAAGGACGAGATAAAGAACGTCGTCCGCCTGTTCGATGAGGTCTACTCCCTCTTCGGCCTGCCCTATGAGATAGAGCTGTCCACCATGCCCGACGACCATATGGGCGACGAGAAGGATTGGGAGTTCGCGCAGGAGACGCTGAAGGAAGCCATCACCGAGATGGGCAAGAGCTACGTTATCAACGAGGGCGACGGCGCGTTCTACGGCCCGAAGCTGGACTTCCATCTCCAGGACTCCCTCGGCCGTACCTGGCAGTGCGGCACCATCCAGCTCGATATGCAGCTGCCCGAGCGCTTCGAGCTTGAGTACACCGGCGCGGACGGCGAGAAGCACCGCCCCGTCATGATACACCGCGTTGTGTTCGGCTCCATCGAGCGCTTCATCGGCGTCATCACCGAGCATTTTGCCGGCGCATTCCCGGTGTGGCTCTCTCCGGTTCAGGTCAAGGTCATGCCCATAACCGACCGCGCCGCAGACTACGCCAAGAGCGTCGCCGCAAAGCTTGACGCGGCGAAGGTTCGCGTCGAGACCGACCTCAGAAACGAGAAGATCGGCTATAAGATCCGCGAGGCGCAGATGCAGAAGATCCCGTATATGCTCGTAGTTGGCGATAAGGAAGCCGAAGCCGGAACCGTCTCCGTCCGCACCCGCGCGGGCGTCGACCTCGGCGCGATGCCGCTTGATGAGTTCATGGCGAAGATCGGCGAGGAGATAAGCACCCGCAGCAAGGATTAATTTTTGAACCGAACTGAATAAAACAGGAAGCACCCCCACAAACTATCAAAAAGCTTGTGGGGGTGTTGTTTTGAACTGGAGAAAAAGAATGTGGACGGCGGGGCTGTGCGTGATGCTGACGGTCTGCGCCGTGACGGCGAGCCTGACGGGCGCATGGGGCGACGCGTATAAAAAGGGCGCGAGCGGCGCCACCGTGACCGAGATACAGACGCGCCTGAAAAACTGGGGCTATTATTCCGGCGAGGTCGACGGCGTGTTCGGCAGCGCGACCGAGAAGGCGGTAAAGTATTTTCAGCAGAAGAACGGCCTGACCGCAGACGGCGTCGTCGGCGCGCAGACGCTCGCGGCGCTGGGCATAAACGGCGGCGGGGGCGATTCGTCGGGCGGCA
>OLRQ01001734.1_pt1 | contig 15517 bp, 13 predicted proteins | sample 1671971 | NCBI WGS metagenome assembly OLRQ01 (sample SAMEA3136631, study PRJEB25190) | human gut metagenome | biome: human gut; feature: human-associated habitat; material: faeces | place: Austria | collected 2013 | reverse complement strand
GCACAAGCATCATCGAACGGTCACTGCCCATATCATCGCCGGTAAAATTAATCGCCTGACTGCCATAACGCGGAATATAATCGGTCAGGGTCATGCCCATCCGTTTTGCCAGCACATCCACAAAGTCATCTGACTGCTCCTTCTCTGATTGCTCATCGGCCGGTTTTTCATCATAGGTAAACGAATAACGGTATTTTAAATGCGCCGTTCCAAATGCATCGAAGCCCTCCTTTGTCATCAGTCCGACGCCAAACTTTACTGCATCAAACATCATATCGCTGTTGTTCTCGAACAGACAGCTATAGTCAGAAAATGCCACCAGTCCGCAGACCGATAAGGTCCGGTTGCCCAGACAGATCTCGTCTCCGACCGACAGCCGGTTGTTATCCGCATACATCCGGTCGATTGCGATCTCGTCCTTCGATTCCGGCAAATTGCCTTTCATCAGGCATACGAGATCGATTTCGTTACGTGGTCCGTAAATGCGCAGCTTGCCAAGGCTCTCTTTCGTATCATCCTTCTCGGACTCTGCCACATCCCCCGGCTCCCTGCGCTCTTCTTCCACAAAGAAATTTTCATAAATCTTCACCCCTGCATCCACAAGGTGCTGCAGCTGTGTATCACTTGCCTTTTGGGACAGGGTAAAATTGCCATCCTCTATGTTGTACTTTTCAAAGCTTTCGTTATACGCGGCCAGCATACTGTCATCCGCTACGAGAAATCCGGAGACGAATCCGATCGTAGCTGTCATGAACAGAAAAATCACAAGATATTTTCCGATATCGCCAATCAGTTCCCGCGGAAGCCGCTTCATCAATGGATTCTTCATTGTCGCCTCCTCTGTCACCAGTCCAGATCGCAGGCTGCAATCTTTTCTTCATTTACATAATTTTTCCGGATCTGCCCGTCGCGCAGCTTTACGACCCGATCTGCCATATTTTTAATTGCATCGTTGTGTGTGACCATGATAACCGTATTGCCATAGCGGTGATTGACCTCCTCGATCAGCCGCAGAATCTCTTTCGACGTCTGATAATCGAGTGCGCCGGTCGGCTCATCACAGAGCAGGATATCCGGATTTTTGACGATCGCACGCCCGATTGCCGTCCGCTGCTGCTGTCCTCCGGAGAGCTGATTCGGCAGCTTGTTGCGATGCTCATACAGTCCAAGTGTCTTCATCAGCTCATTGATGTTCAATGCCCGATCGCTCAGATAAGCGCCCACCTCTATGTTTTCCTTCACATTCAGATTCGGAATCAGGTTGTACATCTGGAATACATAGCCCAGATGACGTCTGCGGTAGCGGGTCAGTGATTTTTCATTCATATCCACCGTCCGCTCCCCATTGATCGCAATGTATCCCTCATCCGCATTATCAATTCCTCCGATGATATTCAAAAGTGTCGACTTTCCGGAGCCTGACGGTCCGAGCAGCACACAGATTTCTCCTTTTTCCACAGAAAACGAAGCGTCCTTTAATGCAAAAATAGCGTTTCCAGAAAAATCAATGCCCTTTAATACTTCGGTCCGGTTCGCCTGTGTTCCGAAGCTCTTTTTCAGATTTTTAATTTCAAGAAACATCTCTTCCCACATCCCTTCTCTTTGTGTTAGAGTTTGCTAACTGGTGTTATCATACTGCAATTGCATAAAAAAAGAAATGGCATTTACTGAGTATTTTTCTCAATAAATGCCATTTCTATCATTTCTGTCTCAGATGAGCGCCGCGTATATTACTCGGTCACTGCCTCCGTCTCGCTCTCAGCGGTCTCGGTCACGCTCAGGGAGCAAACGATATTGGTTACATAAGCCTCTGCATTCTCGATATCCTTCGGTCCTATCTGAACGTTGTACATGATACCCGCATCATCCAGGAATGCGATACCATACGTTGACTCGGTCGTAAAGCTGACGGCCGGAATGCTATTCACAATACCAAGCTCAACATCAGTATTACCTGCCTCTTCCAGTTCCGCTTTGACTTTCGACAGATCATAATCGGTTCCGATTTCCGTTGCGGTCACAACCATATTCAGTCCGGAATCCGACGGATCCTTTGCCTGGAACATCATACCCTTCTCCTGATCCTCCTCGGAGATCTCAAGTACATCCCAGTCAGACGGAATATACAGATCAAATCCACCTGCAAAGGATACCCAGGTTCCTTCATAGAGGTCTGCATCCATCATATCCATCGTGATCTCCGGAATCGCTTCGGAAGAAGCCTCCGTCGTCACTTCCGTCTCAGTTTCTGCCGCAAATACACATGCAGAGCTTCCGAACGTCATCAATCCTGCCAGCATCAGTACAAATAATCTTTTTTTCATATCGTTTATCCACCTTTCTCCCTGCACAGGGACCTTCCATCCTGTCTGTTCCATTTTTCAGTCACAGGCGTTACTTAAAAAAGCTATGTCTATTTATTTATCAGAATCTTTCTCCCTTTTCAACCGGTCTTGCGCAATGCGCAGATTTTTTGCGCAATCCGCAGATTCCTGGCGGCTATTTCAGACTTTTTTCATCTGACGGATCGTGCTATAATAGAGATCTGTGGATTGTTCCGTGCATTGCACAGAGCAGCAGATTTTTATCAAAAAGAAGGGATTTTCTATATGAATATTGCCATTGTGGATGACCTCGCCTCTGACCGTCTGCAGCTTATCGGAAAGCTGCAGACTTATATGCAGCAGGCACGAATTCCGTTTACCTTATATGAATTTGACAGCGGAGAAGCATTTCTCGAGGCATTTTCCCCTGGGCGGTTCTCCATCGTGTTTTTGGATATTTATATGGGTGGAATGACCGGAATGTCGGTGGCACATGCCATTCGGGAACAGGACTTTGACTGCCGCCTGATCTTTCTGACGCAGTCGGAGGAGTATCTGCGGGAGGGCTACTCGGTCAATGCCGTACACTACCTGATCAAGCCGGTATCCGATCCGGACTTTACACAGGCCATGCGTTTCTGCCGTCTCACCTCGTCTCCGCAGCCGGTCTATCTGGATGTCATCTCTTCCGGCACTCCGATTCACCTTGATACGTCCAATATTGTATATATCAATCTTCAGAAACGGATCGTCCACATCCACACCCTGAAGCATACGCTTCCGGTCACCGGCACCTTTACGCGCGTGACAGAGCCACTTTTATCTGACCCGCGTTTTCTGCTCTGCATTCAGGGTGTCCTTGTTAATATGGATATGATCGTAGATCAGCCCGGCAGCACGTTTCTGATGAAAAACGGTGACGCTGTACAGATCAATCTGCGCAAAAAGCGCTCAATCGTACAGGCCTACCGCCAATATATTTTTGTAAGTATGAGTGAAAACAGATGAAAAAAGACATAAAGAACCGTTGGAAATATCGGCTCGGAAAACTGATGTGTGTGATGCTCGCAGCCACAACGTTAGGCGGAAGCATTGATGCAAAAACGCTGGCAGATTTTCAAACGGAAACACACGAAACATCCGAAGCGGAATCAGATAAAGTTGCAGAAGCAACATCCGAAGCAGAATTAGATAAAGCTGCAGAAACAACATCCGAAGCAGAATCAGATAAAGCTGCAGAAGCAACATCCGAATCCGTTAAATCAGCGGAGACCGAAACAGAAACCGAATCGTCCGAAACATCGGAAGTAACAGGCACGTCTAAAGCAAGCCAGACACCGGAAATAAAAACCGGCACAATTCTTGAAATTCTGGATTCGGATGCACTCTCCGCTCTCGATCCGGTAGTCATCGTGCAGAACACGAGTGAAAACAATGACGCACTGCTGATGCGTATTCTTCAGCTGCAGTCTGTCAGTGCCCGCGTGCGTACGGCTGACGGTGAGGAGACAATCATCCGGCTTTCCGTTGACTGGAATGTCGGACGGCTCGATCTACCGCAGATCGATGTCTCTGTCGCCGGCGAATACGAAGAGCTCGGAACGATCGTCTTCCCGGACGGCTACGCATGCGCGGATCATATACTACGCACGCTGCGGCTTCCGGTCCATGTCGTGCTCCCGGACAGTCCGGTCGTTCTGACAAAGGTCGATGCGTGGACCGCCGAAGGAGAAGCCTACGCTATCGCGACCGGAAGTGATCTGTCTGCTTTCATAAGCACAAACCTACCCGGGCTCTGGAGCTGCTATGATGCATCCCATACTTTGTATCAGGCGAATATCTGCTGGAATACGGATTCCGTTAATACCACGACGCCCGGTCTTTACTGGCTGACCGGCACCCTGGCCGCTCCGGCCCACACCGTTTTTTCCGAGACTCTCGCCGTCCCGGTGCTGCGTGTGCCGATTTCCGTACAGGATCCTAAACATCCGGATATCAATTTCATTTTTCCGGCACGCGGCAAGCTCTGTATCCCGATCGCCGGTCTGCCCGGTAATCCGGCGCAGATACGCATCCGGCTTTGCACACACGATGGTATCTGGCAGGATATCACAGATTCCGGCGCTTGCCAGGTTTCCTCCGATGCCATTTATCTGTCCAATTTCCTGTTTACACCGCAGGAAACCTATAAGCTTCAGGTCACCTATGAAGGCGGAAAGACCGGAATCCTGACCTTTCTCTTCGATGAGACGCTTGAGCATTTCCAATATTCCGGCGGCGACCGCGATGGCGGCGACTCCGACACCGGAAAGGAGGATGACCGGATCCAGCCCGCACCGGAACTGCCGGAAACAGAGCAAACCGAACCGGAACTGCCGAAAACGGAGCAAACCGAACCGAAACTTCCGGAAACGGAGCAAACCGAGCCGAAAGTGCCGGACACCTCCCAGACAGAGACAAACCTGACCGAAACCAAGACACCAGGATCCTCATCCCGGCCGTTCAATCCGTCTGCCGCTGAACAGACGGAAGCAAATTTCAAGAGCAGTCAGGATTCTGACCGGACGGAATATTTCACATCCGACTATGATCGGATCTCCGGAACGCGCCTTTTGCTGACACTTGAGACGTCCGGCTGTGCCCAGTTCTCCAAGCACGGAATCAGCATCTCCATCCCGGAAGCGACTCTGCATGCGCTTTCGATTGCCTGCGAGGACTTTTTCCGCATCACGATCCTGCAGGCATCGGATGATACATTCTCCTTTTTCTTTGAAAAAAATGAGACTGTCATCCCGGCACTCCCCGGAGTGCAGATCATGCTTCCGTGGTCCGGAGATGACAAGTATGGACTGCTCCTGCTTGATGAGAAGCGATGCATCATCTCCTATGGCAGCTGTGATCCGAATTCTCATATCGCATCCTTCGTTACCGATCAGACCGGAACCTTTCAGATTGTCCCGGATGATGGAACGGTGTCCACACTTGTCAGGCTTATCGATGACTGCCGCAGTTCCTTTTTACAGCAGGTATCCCGATATTTCTTCTGGCTTCTTAGTATCTAAATATGTTATGTGTTGTAACGCATATCTCGCAGCAAAAATGTCGGGGCATTCTTGAACTAAGTCATCAAAAATGCGCTTAAAGGAGGTCTCCCCTTGAAAATATCTATCCGCAGGCTGCTTCCGCTTTTTCTCGCAGCCCTGCTCACCTCGTTCTTTTGTCTGGCGCTTTATTTTTTCAATAACAAATATACCCGACAGACGGTCCAGCCGGCAAATGGACTGATGGTCGTCTCAGAACAGGACCTGGATGAACTGCTCTACCTGATTGATGGCTGGGCCTTTTATCCGGATGTTCTTCTGACGCCGGACGATTTTGCCAGCGGAAGCCCAAAACGCTATATGGTCTATACAAACATCGGGGATCATACCCGTTTCGACACGCCCGGCGAGCCGGATACCCCATATGGCTGCGGCACCTATGTGCTTCATCTGCTTCTTCCGGAGCAGACTGCCGTCTACGGACTGGAGCTGCCGGAAATCTTTTCTGCCTACCGGCTGTTCATCAATGGAAAAAATGTCCTCTCCGTCGGCGATCCGGATCCGGATACTTATAAAGCGCGGACACAGACCCGGATGGCCACCTTCGAAGCTTCCGGCCGGGCCGATCTGCTTTTGCAGGTCAGTGATTACTCGCACTATTACAGCGGTATTGTCTACGCGCCCGCACTTGGAAAGCCGCTTCTGATCAACCAGACACGCGCCATGCGTCTCACCCTCATTCTCATCTGTGACACAATCGGTCTGATGCTGATGCTGTTTTCTTTCTATGCCGCAATCCGGATGAAGCAAAGGCATGCACTGCTCTTTTCCCTGCTTTGCTTTTCCATGTGTGTCTTTACCTCATACGGGTTCATTCACGTACTGTTTGAGCTTCCGGTCTTTCCTCTGTACACACTGGAGCTTTTTTCCGGCTACCTGCTCATTTTTCTGACGATCCTTCTGCAGAACTATCTGTGCAAAACGGACTGGTTTGCCTCCCGCATCTCCTCTGCCGCTGCGCTTGTGTTCTGCCTGCTCTCGCTGCTCTACGGTATCACCTCCGCAGCATCCCGGATCACAAACTGGGAACGTGACGCATTCTCCATACTCGTCATCGCATATAAGGCTGCTGTAGCTGCTTATCTGCTGATTACTTCCTTTCTGGCCTTCCGTGCAGGAACGGTACGCTCCCGCGCACTGCTGCTGGCGAATGTCGTCTATGGCGCAACCTTTGTATGGGACCGCCTGCTCCCTTCCTACGAACCGGTTCTTGGCGGATGGTTTACAGAATGGGGCAGCTTCGTGCTCGTACTTGCAACCGGCTACACGATCTGGCGTGACATCATCACTGCCTATTCCTACAATCTGGCCTTCGCCGAGGAACACCACCAGATGACTAGGCAGCTTGCCATGCAGACCGTCTACGCAAAACAGATCGCTGAACAAAATGAAAGCCGCCGGAAACTGACACATGATTTCCGACAGCATATTCACACTTTAATGACTATGGCCACACAGCTTCAGCAAATGCCTCACTTAGATGAAAGCGACGCACTTCTGGCTGAGCTGATGAATTATCTCTCCCACATCGAAACTTCCCCTATCCGGCTGCGCACACAGGGCTCCTTTTGCAGCAACGTGGCGGTCGATGCCCTGCTGCAGTATTATGCAAATGCCGCAGAGGAATCACATATTCAGATAAGCTTTCAGCTGCTGCTTCCTGCTCTTCTGCCACTCACAGATGTGGAGCTGTGCACCATGCTCGGCAACCTGCTGGAAAATGCACTTGACGCCTGCCGCCGGATGGCACCTGCAACGGACGCTTCTCCTCGCACCATCCGCCTTTTCACAAAAGAGACCGGTATGCTTTTCTTCCTCTGCGTGGAAAACTCCTACGACGGAATCGTTCTCTCCGACAAAGGGCATTTTCTCTCACGGAAGCGTAACGGCAAACGCTCCGGCATCGGCATCTCCTCCATCCGCGAAATCGTCGAACGTCACGGCGGCAGTGTGTCCGTCTATCCGATGGAGCATCTCTTCCGCATCGGAATTACGTTGCCGATGAAATAGGATCAAACGGATATTCGCAATCCGCTTCGCTACTTGCTTGATTCGGTTAAATAATCTTCCTGCAAATATCTGCCAGACAGCACCGCTCACAATGCGGCTTCGTCCGGGCAGTACAGACCTCCCGTCCATGATAGACGAGCCGATGACAGAAATCACTGCCCTTTTCCGGAGGAATGATATCCCAGAGCTGCATCTCGACTTTCTTCGGATCCTTTGTTCCGTCGACCAGCCCCATCCGGTTCGTCAGACGAATGCAATGCGTATCCGTCACGATAGCAGGCTTTCCAAATACATCGCCCATGATCAGATTTGCACTCTTGCGCCCGACACCCGGAAGCTTTAAAAGTGCATGAAAATCATCCGGTACTTTCCCACCGTATTCATCGCGGAGCATCCGCATACAAGCACTGATATCCCGCGCCTTACTTTTTCCAAGTCCGCACGGACGCACCAGTTCCTCAATCTCCTCCGGGTCAGCCGCTGCGAGGGCTTCCACATCCGGAAATTTCTCATAAAGCTTTTCTACTACTACATTTACACGGGCATCCGTACACTGCGCCGCAAGCCGCACACTCACGAGTAGCTTCCATGCATCATCATAATCCAGAGTACACCCGGCATCCGGATACTCTTTTTCCAGCCGTTCGATGATCTCACCGGCCAGCCTGCGCTTTTCCTGCAGTGCTGCATCATCCGGATGCCCTTTTCCTGCTCTGTTCTTCTCTGTCACCTGTATCTCCTCTGAACTCATACTGATTTATTCGCAGTGGCCTCTGAATTGCTGTACTCCTTAAAGAAGTCGCTCAGTGCATCTAGCGTCTTCACCAGCACCGGGAGCTCCTCCTCGTCGAGCCGTTCCAGCACAGCCTGTGTCATCCTGCGGTGATAATCCTCGTGATGGCGATAAGCGGCAATCCCTTTCTCAGTCAGCTTTACGAATACCACGCGGCGGTCCTTTTCACTTCTGCGCCGCTCGACATACTGCTTTTTCACCAGATGGTTCATTGAAGTCGTCAGGGAACCTGTCGTGATATTCAGCCTGCGTGCCACGCAGGACATGTTATTACCTTCTCCAAGCCCTACCGCTTCTATGACGTGCATATCATTATTCGTCAGATCTGCGAACTCTTCTGTAATAATTGCCTTTCCCTCCAGCTCCCAGATTTCATTAATCAGGCTGACGAGTATGTAATTAATCTTTTTATATGCGCCGTCCATATATTCCATGTGCTCCTGCCCTTTCGCCTCTCCTTCATGTACGCCCGGATCCTTTCTGTGCTCGATGTTCAGGAGAATTTCAGACATACATATTATGCTACAGTGCTTATTATACCCCTTCCGCCTGCGTAAAATCAAGTAACAGTTCAGAATTTCCGAAAGCGCGCATAGCGGCATTTCAACCGCTCTTCGTCCGTCTGCCTGCTCTGCTGCTGTAAAAACTGTTCCATAGCAGCACCAAGAAGCTCCGTCACCGGTTCCATATGCTCCCGCGTGTAGTGCTCTCCTTCCGGAAATACCCGTTCGATAATTCCCTGCTTTTGCAGATCCTGTGCAGTCAGCCGCATCACGTTTGCCGCTTCCTTCGCACGGGAAGCATCCTTCCAGAGAATGCTCGCAAATCCTTCCGGGGAAAGAATGGAATACACTGAATTTTCCAGCATCCATACTTCATCTGCCACCGCTAGGGCGAGTGCGCCACCGCTTCCGCCCTCACCGGTAATGACGGTCAGCACCGGTGTGCGCAATCCGGCAAGGGTAAATAAATTGCGGGCAATTGCTTCTCCCTGCCCGCGCTCCTCTGCTTCCATGCCGCAGAAAGCTCCCGGCGTATCAACAAAGCAGATGACCGGCCGGTGGAATTTCTCTGCCTGCTGCATCAGCCGCAGTGCTTTACGATACCCCTCCGGCTTCGGCATTCCAAAATTGCAGGCAATATTTTCTTTCGTCGTAGTGCCTTTCTGCTGCGCGATCACCGTTACCGGCTTTCCGCGAAAATATGCAATGCCGCCACGGATCGCCGCATCATCCCCGAACTGCCGGTCGCCGTGCAGCTCTATGAAATCCGTAAACAGTGCTTCTATATAATCCATTCCGACCGGACGGTCTGCGCTTCTTGAACACTGTACCCGCTGCCAGGCATCCTGGCTCTCCATTCGTTCTTCCGGTTTGCCTACCGATTTTTTGCAGCTTTTTTTCAGAAGTCCAACTGTAAAACTTCGCTCAGAGGACACTTTACAGACCGTCGACTGACCGCTTTCGTTACTTTCTTTCTCGATAGTGTTACACCTTGATTCAGTAATCTTCTGAACCACTTCTGCCTCTGCCCCACAGTTTTCACTATGCAGTCTCAGAAACTTCCCAAGCTCCCGCTTCATCTCCTGCCGCTGCACGATCGCATCCAGAAACCCGTGCTCCAGCAAAAATTCTGCGCTCTGAAATCCTTTTGGCAGCTTCTGCCGGATCGTCTGCTCAATCACGCGCGGTCCGGCAAAGCCGATCAGCGCACCCGGCTCTGCAAGAATCACATCTCCCTGCATTGCAAAGCTGGCCGTCACACCACCCATTGTCGGGTCAGTCAGCACGCTGATATACAAAAGACCCGCGTCACTGTGCCGCCGCAGCGCCGCTGACACCTTCGCCATCTGCATCAAAGATACAATCCCCTCCTGCATCCTGGCTCCACCAGAGCAGGCAAGGATCACGACTGAAATCTGTTTCTCCGTCGCACGCTCGATACAGCGTGTCAGCTTCTCTCCGACGGTTTCCCCCATACTTGCCATCAGAAAACGTCCGTCACATACCGCAATCGCAGTTCTATATCCTTCGATATGACATTCTCCTGTTATGACCGCTTCTTTCAGTCCTGTCTTCTTGCGCAGCTGTGCAAGCTTTTCCTGATATCCGCGGAACTGCAGTGGATTGCCGGCCGGCATCTCCTTATCCCATTCCTGAAATGTGCCCGGATCTGCAATCATTGATATTCTTCGATTTGACGGAACATGAAAATATCCGCCGCACTTCGGACAGATATAATATTGCTCCTCTACCTCCCTGGCAATGATCGCCCCATGACATTTATTGCACCTCCGCAGCAGACCTTCCGGTACTTCTGGTTTTCCGGCAGATGCACCTCCCCTTACCGCTGCAGCGGGCTTCATCTTTTTAAACATATTGTCCAGTTTCATCTATCTCTCCTCTATCGTACCGGGCGGATATTCGCAATCCGCTTTGCTGCTTATTGCTTCATCTGCTCTATGCAATGGAAGCAGGAGACTTGCCTGATTCGGTTAAAAACTCCACATCAAATTTTCCGCTGCAGTAGTCCGGATCCTGAAGAATTCCATATTGATAATCCACGTTTGTCTCGATCCCCTCAATGATGATCTCGCCAAGTGCACTGCGCATCCGTTGAATCGCTTCTTCTCGATCCTTTCCCCATACGATCAGCTTTGCCAGCATGGAATCGTACCAGGGTGGAACCGTATAGCCGCGATAAACCGCCGAATCGATCCGCACACCGTTTCCTCCCGGAAAATAGACGTCCGTGATTGTCCCCGGCGACGGGCGGAAGTTCTGTTTCGGACACTCTGCATTGATACGGCACTCGATCGCATGACCGCGCAAAACAATCTCATTCTGGGTAAACCCAAGCGGCTCTCCGGATGCTATCCGGATCTGTTCCTTGATCAGATCGATACCTGTCACCCATTCCGTCACCGGATGCTCCACCTGAATCCGTGTATTCATCTCCATAAAATAGAAGCGTCCATCGCCATCCAGCAGAAATTCAATTGTCCCTGCGTTCACATATCCTGCAGCTTTTGCCGCCTGTACGGCGGCCTCTCCCATTTTTTTACGAAGCGCCGGTGAGATTGCATCACAGGGAGATTCTTCGATCAGCTTCTGATGATTTCTCTGAATCGAGCAGTCGCGCTCTCCCAGATGTACGACATGCCCATAAGCATCTGCCAGAATCTGAACCTCAATATGTTTCGGATGCTGTACAAAATGCTCAATATACATCGTGTCATCCCCGAACGCCATCCGGCTCTCCTTCTGGGCCATGGCAAAGCAGCGGTCAAACTCTTCCGGTGACCACGCAGTACGCATGCCTTTTCCGCCTCCGCCAAGTGCCGCTTTGATCATCACCGGATAACCGATCTGTTCTGCCTCAAGCTTTCCCTCACTGGCACATCTGATCGGTGTATGACTGCCCGGAATGACCGGGACACCGGCACGGCTCATCGTATTTTTAGCCTCCTGCTTATTGCCAAGGCGCGCGATGATATCTGCATCCGGTCCTACAAAGGTAATCCCGCACTGCTGACACAGACCCGCGAACCGACTGTTCTCCGAGAGAAATCCAAAGCCCGGGTGGATTGCATCTGCACCTGAGGTAATCGTCGCACTGATCAGCTGTTCCATAGACAGATAGCTGTCCTTTGCCGCTGCAGGTCCGATACAGATCGCCTCATCCGCCAGCTTTGTATGCAGCGCATCCCGATCCGCCTCTGAGTACACCGCCACAGACGCAATCCCCATCTCCCGGCATGCCCGGATGATCCGCACTGCGATCTCTCCCCGGTTCGCAATCAATAGTTTTCTGATCATAATATTCCCCTATCCTACCATAAATGTCAGCTCTGCCGTCGCTACGACCTTTCCGTCCACGGATGCCGTAGCAGCTCCGATGCCGACCGGTCCCTTCTGGCGGATGATTTTTGTCTCCAGACGCAGCTTATCGCCCGGGACAACCTTTCCGCGGAAACGGCAATCCCGTATGCCTCCAAAATACGCCGTCTTTCCTTTGTTTTCCTCCATACTCAGAATCGCCACGGCTCCGGCCTGCGCCAGTGCCTCGATTGTCAGCACTCCCGGCATAACAGGCTCTCCCGGAAAATGTCCGGCAAAATATTCTTCCCGGTACGATACGCATTTATATCCGATGGCATACTGGCCCGGCTCATAATCCTCAATATAGTCGAGCAGTAAAAACGGATGGCGGTGCGGAAGAATTTCCTGTATTTCTCTGATATTTAAATGTCTCATACTACCTCTTTATCCGATCCGGAACAGCGGCTGGTTATACTCTACATTCTGTCCATTTTTTACCAGAATTTCCGTCACCGTTCCATCATATTCACTCTCTATGTTATTCATCAGCTTCATCGCCTCGACAATGCCGAGTGTCTGTCCTTTTTTTACACGGTCGCCGACCTGCACGAACGGCGCTGCCTCCTCCGACGGAGCGGCATAAAAGACACCAACGAGTGGGGATACGACCAGCTGCCCCTGCCCGTCCTTTGCCAAGTCCGTTTTCATCTGCCCTATTTCTTTGTCCGATCGCTTTGAAGGCTCCTCAGGCATCAGGAATTCCACTGCATTGCCCGTCACCTGTTCCTTCTTTTTTGTAAGATGGACGCGCACACCGCCTTCCTCATATCGAAATCCCGTCAATGCAGAATCCGACACTGCCTGAATCAGTCTGATCAGATTTTCTGTATCCATATCCCGTTCTCCTCCAACCTGGATGTTCTTTCTCATTTTTTATAGCGCTTCAGCAGCAGAGAAGCATTATGTCCGCCAAAGCCGAGAGAATTTGTCAGTGCATAATTGATTTCCATCTGCACCGGCGCACCAATCGTATAATCAAGATCACATTCCGGATCCGGTCTCTTCGTCCCAACCGTCGGATGGATCCAGCCATCCCGGATTGCAAGCACCGTCGCCACCATCTCCACACCGCCTGCACCTCCGAGCAGATGACCGATCATCGATTTTGTCGAATTGATGTGCAGCTGATGAGCTGCATCCCCGAACGCCCGGTGGATCGCCCGCGTCTCGAACAGGTCATTGTGATGTGTCCCGGTTCCATGTGCATTGATATAGTCTACCTCGGATGGCAAAATGCCCGCCTCCTGCATTGCAAGCTGCATCGCACGAGCCGCACCGGCTCCGTCCTCCGCCGGCGATGTAATATGGTACGCATCCGCGGTCGCTCCGTAGCCACAAAGCTCCGCATAAATTTTTGCGCCACGCTCTTTTGCATGATTCAGCTCCTCGAGCATGACAACTCCGGCACCTTCGCCCAGCACAAAACCACTGCGATCCTGATCAAACGGAATCGAAGCCCGCATCGGATCCGTTTCCGTCGAAAGCGCTGTCAGGTTCATAAAGCCTGCCACCCCGGTTTCACAGATGCAGCTCTCCGTACCGCCGGCCAGCATCATCACGGCATCGCCATACTGAATAGCCCGCAGTGCATCACCGATGCAATGTGTCCCGGATGCACAGGCCGTCACAACGTTTGTGCATTTTCCTTTAAATCCAAGCTGAATAGATACATTTCCGGCTGCCATATTTGAAATCATCATCGGAACAAACATCGGGCTGATACGGGTCGGTCCCTTTGTCAGCAGTCGGCTATATTCCCGCTCCAGGGCAGGTAAGGATCCTATACCGGAGCCGATGATGACACCCGCATCATATGGATCTTCTTTTGAAATATCCAGTCCGGAATCCTCATATGCCTGCCGCGCAGCTGCGACTGCATACTGGGAAAATAGCTCCATTCTCCGTGCTGCCTTCGCGTCCATATAATCTGCTGCCTTAAAATCCTTCACCTCGGCAGCCAGTTTTACCTTATAGTCCGACGTGTCAAAGCTTGTAATCGCACCAATCCCAATCTGTTCTTTTTTTATACCATCCCAGAATGCATCCACCGTATTACCGATCGGCGTCACAGCTCCAAGTCCTGTAATCACTACCCGTTTTTTCATCTGTTTCCTCCTGGTTCTACATCACCATGCCACCGTCAACCTGCAGCACCTGTCCGGTCATATAAGAAGCCGCGTCCGAAGCCAGAAACGCCACCGTCTCTGCTACCTGTTCTGCCGTCCCGAAATGTCCCATCGGAATCTGTGCGGCTGCCGCATCGCGTGCCTGACTGGAGAGCGCTGCCGTCATGTCCGTTTCTATAAAGCCCGGAGCCACTGCATTTACCGTAATTCCCCGCGATGCCAGCTCCTTCGCTGCGGCCTTCGTCAACCCGATCACACCGGCTTTCGACGCGGCATAATTCGCCTGTCCTGCATTTCCTGCGATTCCGACGACGGATGCCATATTGATGATCCGTCCGTATCGCTGCTTTAGCATCTGTCTGGATACGAACCTCATCATATGAAAAGCGCCCTTCAGGTTCGTGTCCAGTACCTGGTCAAAGTCTTCCTCCGCCATACGCATCAGCAGTCCGTCCCGCGTGATTCCCGCATTATTGACCAGAATATCGATGCGTCCCCATGTCTTTAAAACATCTGAAACAAACGTTTCACAGGATGCAAAGTCTGCCACATTGCACTGGTAAATTTCTGCCTGTCCGCCCGCTTCCCGGATCTGGCGCTGCACCTGTTCTGCCTGTTCCACTGAACCATTATAATTAATGATGACCCGAATCCCCTCGCTCGCCAGGCGACAGGCGATTGCCCGACCAATTCCGCGGGAAGCCCCGGTCACAACTGCTATTTTTTCTGACATACGGCTTTAATTCCTTTCTTTTATGCACTTCGCCACAGCTTCTTATCTCGGGCCTCCAGCTTTGCGATCACAATCTGTGCTTCTTCCCACGTCGTCACCGGATAGACATTCACATTCCGATCCAGCTTGCGCAGAAATCCTGCCAGTGTTTTCCCGGCACCGATTTCCACAAATGTATCCACGCCGTCTGCCAGCATCCGCTGCATGCTCTGCATCCACCGCACCGGCGCACAGATCTGCCGCGCCAGAAGCGCCCTGATTGGTTCCTTTTCCGTCACCGGCTGTGCTGTCACATTTGTAATATACGGAATATCCGGATCTGAAAATGGGGTCTGTAAAAGTTCTCGTTCAAGCTCTTCTGCTGCCCCGGCAAGAAGCGGCGAATGAAACGGACCACTCACATTGAGCATGACTGTCCGCCTTGCTCCTGATGCACGCAGCGCCTCCGCCGCCTCCTCGACTGCTGATCGCACACCGGTGATCACCAGCTGACCGGGACAGTTATAATTTGCGATAAACACACCTTCCTGCTCTGCAAGCACTTCCTCT
>OLRQ01001728.1_pt1 | contig 15562 bp, 17 predicted proteins | sample 1671971 | NCBI WGS metagenome assembly OLRQ01 (sample SAMEA3136631, study PRJEB25190) | human gut metagenome | biome: human gut; feature: human-associated habitat; material: faeces | place: Austria | collected 2013 | reverse complement strand
CTGCGATCCGCAGATTCATCAGCGCGGATGACACACAGGTTTTAAGGGACAATCTTGATATGCTAGGTGAGAAGAACCTGTATGTATATTGTGATGATAACTCGATCATGAGAGTTGATGGCGATGGACAATTTTTTTGGATAGGTGGACTGATTGGTGCTGCTGTAAATGTTGTGACTGGAGGAATTGCTGCTTCTGTAACAGGTCAGAGATATACTATAGTAGATATGGTTGCTGCTGTATCTGGCTTTTTTGCAGGCGGTCTTACATGTTTTTCACCAGGTATAGTTAGTATGATTGGAGGTTGTATTAGTGGTTCATATGCTGTATATTGCAGTTTGAAGAGGGGGGATTCCCTATTAATGATTGCTTTAAATGTAGGCATTGCTTTTGGGGCAAATTCATACATTGGAAATCTAACTGGTTTTTCAGGACTTCCTGAAGTACCTACAGTCATTAGTAGTGCTTGGGGATTTACATATGGTTTGGGTGCAAATCTAATTGCGGCTGGTGTATCCGCAGGAACTTCGGTATTTGACACATCTGGAAATAATATTTTAAGTAACATGGTAGCCATATCTCATGTTCAAGTGCCTGTTCCAAAGGCAGCTATTGGCCAGAAACGTAGTTATAATGGAAAAACAAAAAGCTATAGAACTTCTTTTATTTATCGAACTCCAAGTGGAAAATTAGCTTGTAAGAAAAGGAAGAGTTACCATTCGAGAAATGCTTGCACAGTATGATAAAAGTGAGAGGTGTATATGAAATTTAAGTCTGTATTTTGGTCGAATCATTTAATTTTCTTTATTATTATTCTAATTGGCATTTTTGCTGGATGTAACAGCAATGAGTATGGAGCTGTTAATTTGTTTCTATGTTGGAGTGGATTTTATGCGATATGCGTTTTCATTCCTGATTTAAGGATGATTGAATTAACAAAAGAAGGGTGTACTGTCCATTTATTTCGATTAAAGAAGCAACATAAGTGGAAAGATATCTTATATATTCATAGAGATATTGTATCATCAAGGAATGCTGCTTTTGAAGGCATATTTTTTTCGACAAAAGCTACGAGAAAAAATGGAAAAGAATTGACCGCTCGAAGAATTCATTCATCACTGGATCTTTTTAATTCCTTTTGCATTTTCTGGAAAGATGAAAAAGAAAAAGAAAAAGTTTTGAACCAGTTAAAAGAATGGGGCGTAGAAGTAATTACAAGTCCAAAACTTGCAGAAAAGGAAGCATATGAACAAAAATTAGCAGAGAAGATTAATCTGCGAGAACAGCGTAAAAAGCTATACAAAAAAAGAAATAAATAAGTTCATAAAATTTAATTTCATATACTTTTCCAAGCTAGTGTAAATCAAAACCACAGGGGATGGTTGGTATTTTCGACTAACCATTCCCTTTTTGTACTCTTTTTTGAAAGAAGGTGAAAAATGAAGTACCGAATTATAACGATCATAAGCTTTATCGGCAGCACCGTCATTTCTTTGCTGGGCGGATGGGACAAATCCTTGCTTATGTTCTGGTAGGCGCCCAGTTAGATTCCCTGATGGGTACAGAATATGTTCGTGACGCTGTATGCATCGGATTTATCTGCAATGAGGCACTTTCCATCATAGAAAACGCCGGTCTCATGGGCATGCCCCTCCCTGAAATCCTCCTAAAAGCGAGAAAAATACATAGAAAAACCCATCTGTAAAATATTGTCCTGAATATATGACTTACAAATTTGCTTTATATATTTTTAATATATTTCCTATTCCCAAAAGGCCCAGACTGTGGTAAGATAAACACAAAGCATATTTCTTTCAATTATCAAGGTGCGTTGGCACTATCTATCATCTAAACACATTTCAGAAATCTATGCTTTTAACCCTAAAAACATTTAAGAGCAGGAGATTTCGGAATAAGTGTATTCAGGTCTCCTGGGAAAGGAGTACCTATTATGATGGAACTACAAGCTGACAGTGGAGTACAGGAGGAGCAGAGAGCCTGCATTGGAATTGAAGGTCCTGGTGATCAATATCAATGAAGGCTACAACCAAAAGTTGATGGAGAGCTGCCAGATCCTGAAAGAATATGCCCAGTACGTGTCAAAAGTAAGAACATACAAGAAAACGCTGAAATTAAATGAAGCGGTAGAAAAAGCAGTGGAGAAGTGCATTCGGGAAGGAATTCTACGGGAATTTCTTCTGGCAAACAAAGCAGAGGTGGTTGCAATGAGTATATTTGAATATGACCGGGAATGGGAAGAAGAGATTTTACGAAAAGAAGAATTTGAGGCCGGGAAAGAAATGGGAAAAGAGCTTGGAGAAAAACTTGGGAGAAAACTTGGCAAGGAAGAAGAACGGAAGAATACAGAAAAAGAACGCCACCGCGCAGACTCAGAAAAAATGCGTGCAGATTCGGAAAAAATGCGGGCTGACAATGCAGAAAAGGAACTTTTGCTTCTGAAAGAAAAACTTGCTTTGTTGGAGAGGAAGTAAGGTGTGACATTTGAGTTTATAGAACCAGGGAATGACAGTGGTGAGACTGATGGATTCCCTGGTTCTGTTTTACGGATGTTATTGATAAAAGTGCTGCACGAAACGTAAGAACTGTTTTACGTGGGGCTTGAGGATGCGGTTTTTGCTGTAGACGATGTAAAAGGTACGCATGGCCTTTTCGTGGTTCAGAGGGAACATGAGAATCTGGTGTGTGGCAGCCAGGTCCTGGGCGGAGCAGGCGGATAAAATGGAGATGCCAAGTCCTTCTGCCACAGACTTGCGGATGGCTTCCAGATCGTTCATTCGTGCCACAACATGCAGACTGGTATCCGGAATATTATGGGATTCCAGATAACGGTCAATTTCCTTTTTGGTACCAGATCCGCTTTCCCGCATAATAAACGGCTCATCCAGAAAATCAGAAAAATCCAGAGTACCAAGATCTGCCTTTACCTGATATTTCAGGTAATGCTCATTCACAGGCGTGGCAATTACCAGTTTGTCCGTTCGAAAAGGAATGAAGCAGCAGTCTGGTTCCTCGAAAGTATTTCCCACAAGTGCCAGATCCACGCTTCCGTCCAGCACCCTGGACACGGCCCCCAGGCTGTCCGACTGCCAGGAATGGAAATAGACATCCGGAATCTGACAGGTAAAAGCACTGAGAATCTCCGGAAGCAGATAAGAGGAAGGAATGGTGGAAACTGCTAGATCTACAATCTTTTTATTGATTCCAGTAAATTCTTCTATAATATTGCTGCGCATATTCAGAATGTTGGAAGCACAGTCATAAAGCTGAAGTCCTCTTTGGGTGATGGTCAGCTTCTTGGTGGTGCGGATCAGCAGCCGGGAGTTTAGTTCCTGCTCCAAGGACTGGATGTGTGCACTGATGGTAGGCTGGGTCAGATTCAGCTGCCTGGCCGCTTCGGAAAAGCTTTTATTTTCAACTACAGCCACGAAGGCTTCTAATTGTTTAAATTCCATAGAGTTATGAGTGCGAAGATCTCGCAGTCCTTTCCTAAAATTAAATATCCAGAATTTTCTTTAGCCCATCAATTGCCGTATCCAGTTCTTCCTCTGTATTTTCTGGTCCAAAGGAAAAGCGGATGGTTCCGGCAGGATAGGTGTCAAGCGTTTTGTGGGCGTTAGGGGCGCAGTGCAGCCCAACTCTTGTCATAACACTGTATTCACTATCCAGTCTCCAGGCAACCTGTGCCAAGTCCTGCTCTGGCGTCTGAATGGAAACAACAGCAGTTCGATCCTGCAGATCATTCTTTCCCACAATACGGATATGCTTTCCGGTATCATCAAGTTCCAGCAGTTTTTCCAGAAAATATCCGGTCAGCTTCATTTCCCTCTGGTACAGCTGTGCCATATGAGTTTCAAAATTTTCCTCTCCGTTTTTCAAAAATAAAAGTGCCTGATGCAGTCCATAGATTCCCGGAAGATTGGGCGTTCCGGATTCAAAACGATCCGGCAAAAAATCCGGGATTTCTTCTGTATGGGATACGCTTCCCGTTCCTCCGGAAATCAGCGGTTCCATTAATTCTGCTATTTCCTGTGTAACCAGAAAGCCCCCTGTGCCTTGAGGCCCGCGAAGCCCTTTATGACCGGTAAAAGCCAGGGCATCAATGTGAAATTTCTCCATATCAACAGGCAGAATCCCGGCTGTCTGAGCAGTATCTACAATGAAAAAAAGGTAATGCTTCCGGCAAATTTCCCCAAGTTCTGCCAGGGGCATGCAGGTTCCGCAAACATTGGAAGAATGAAGGGTGACGATGGCTCTGGTGTTGGGGCGGATCAAAGGTTCCACCTGTTCCGGGATCATAGAGCCGTCTTCTCTGCAAGGAATACGATCGAAAGTAATTCCATGGGAGGTCAGCTGCACTACAGGACGCATCACCGCATTGTGTTCCATGGCGGAAACTAGAATGTGATCACCCGGTTTTAGAAGTCCTTTCAGGATAAAATTCAGGCTGGTGGTGATATTGGGGGTAAAGATCACATTTTTACATTTTGGAAAATGAAACAGCTGGGCGAGAAGCTGGCGGGTTTCATAAATGACCTCTTCTGCGGAGTATGCGCTGGAATAGCAGCCGCGGTTTACGTTGGCTCCGTTTAAAGTCAGGTAATCCATCATGGCCTGGGCCACCCCAGGAGCCTTTGGAAAAGAGGTGCTGGCATGATCGAGATATATGCGGTTCATAGTGACGAAATCCTTTCTTGAAAGTTTTTATTTGTATCCTATCATACCATAATCTATCGAAAATATCTATAAATACACAAAATAATCCCCCATAATCAATTAGAGTTTTCTGACAAAAAATGTTAAAATAAAGGAAAGATTTGACACTTGTACAAGGAGGAAAGAGTATGAAAGAAAGTTTGTCAAAGAAAGAGACGCCTATGATCATTGGAGCGGGCGTCATCATTGGAATCATTGCAGTGGCTCTGGTCTATTTCGGAAACCCTGCAAATATGGGTTTCTGTATTGCATGTTTCCTGCGTGATACCACAGGTGCCCTGGGATTTCATTCCGCAGCGGCAGTGCAGTACATACGTCCGGAGATTGTGGGACTGGTTCTTGGTTCCTGCATCCTGGCCCTTGCAACCAAAGAATTCAAGCCAAGAGGCGGCTCTGCACCTGTCACCCGTTTTGTCATTGGAATGTTCGTTATGATCGGATGCCTGATGTTCCTTGGTTGTCCGTTCCGTATGATCCTTCGTCTTGCAGGCGGTGACTGGAACGCCATTTTTGGGCTGATTGGATTTATTGTTGGAATTCTGGCTGGCGTATTTTTCCTGAAAAAAGGATACACTCTGAAACGTTCCTATAAGATGCAGCCGGTTGAGGGTGTCATTTTCCCGGTCGTGGAAATTGGAATTCTGGTACTTCTGATCGCGGCACCTGCATTTATTCATTTCACAGAAGCAGACGGCGGCCCTGGCGCAAAGCATGCGGCAATTGCCATTTCCCTGATTGCAGGACTTGTAGTTGGTGCCCTGGCACAGAGAACCCGTCTTTGCATGGTTGGCGGTATCCGTGATGTAGTTCTGTTTGGAGAATGGAAGCTGCTTCTTGGATTTGTTGCAATTCTGGTAAGTGCCCTGATCGGAAATATGATTCTTGGATATTTCCATCCTGGATTTGCAGGACAGGCAATCGCGCACACAGATGGTCTGTGGAATGCACTTGGAATGGCACTGGCTGGATTTGGCTGCGTGCTTCTTGGCGGCTGCCCACTTCGTCAGCTGGTACTGGCAGGAGAAGGAAATACAGATTCCGCAATTACTGTATTTGGACTGATGGCTGGCGCAGCTGTGGCTCATAACTTTGGGCTTGCTTCTTCTGGCGAAGGCCCTACAGCAAATGGAAAGGCAGCAGTTATAATTGGATTTGTTGTGCTGTTTGTGATCGCGGCAGTTAACTCTGCACGTAAGGCAGAGAGTTAAAAGGCAATAAAGTCCAATATGACCTTGGATCAAAATCCTGTCAACCAATACAGATAAGAGATTATTCAGTTGAAACGCAGCAGAAATTTCATCTTCAAAGAAAGGGGATTTCATTTATGAAAACAGTAGACGCAAGAGGCCTTTCCTGTCCGGAGCCTGTGATCCGCACCAAGAATGCTCTGGCATCCGGGGAAAAGGCATACACCGTAATGGTAGATAACGTAACCGCAAGAGAGAACGTATCCCGTTTTGCCATGCATCAGGGATATCAGGTTTCCTGGAAAGAGGACGGGGAAGATTTCATTCTGACCCTGGAAAAATAATGGAAGACTATATTGCCACATTTTTTTCCCATTTCGGAGCGATGGCATTTAAGAAAAAATGTGACAAAGAAGGCTACCCGGCTGTGATCATGCCGGTGCCGAGAAATTTAAGCTCCTCCTGCGGAACCTGCGTGAAATTCACCGGAACCGCAGAGAAAGCCCGGAACTGGAACTCAGATGAATTAGAACAGCTGGCCCAGGTTCTGGAAAACGGAACCTTTCAGGTAATCTGGCATAGCTAAAAAAAAGAGAAGCAGCGCGCCCTCTATCATCTTTTACAAAGTGATAGAAAGGCAGCGCTGCTTTGTGGTTTATGGGTATATTTGCATATCCATATAAAGTTTGCTAGAATGGAAACCAATGAAACGAAATCAGAAAGAAGGTGTATCTTTGAAAGAAACAGAGAAATCCAACTATGACCAGGTAATCGAGAACTGGCGTCTGAAATTCCTGGAAATGGATCAGGAGAAACTGACCCGGAAGTTTCATCTGGAGGCGGACGAAGAGGCGCTGTATATCGTATATTTTTCCAGGAAGCTTCGGATCGACCGGAAGAGCGGAGTGATTACGGATCAGGGGGTGCATCCGGGCTTTGACACCGTGATGAATATTTACAACACCTTTTATTATGCATCCGAACATCCCGTTGCATCTGGAAATCTGGTGGCCTTCCGCCAGGTAAAAAGAGTGTATCCTTTCGAGGCTGCCTACCGAAGAACTATCATTTCCAAACTGCAGACCATCTTTTCCGGGAAAACACAGGAACTGAAAATGGCATGTGAAGCCCTTGGCGGCACGCCGCTTCCACAGGGAGATGTAGGTTATATGCTGCCTGTTTTCCCGTTTTTAAACATAGCCGTTCTTTTCTGGGATGGGGATGAGGAGTTCGATGCCCAGGCAAACATGCTGTTTGATTCGGAAATCACAGAGTTTATGCATGAAGAAAATGTAGTCTGTGTGGCAGCTGATGCAGTCTATTATCTGACCCTGGCAGCAGGCCTTCCCGGGGAAAAAATTTACGCAGAGTAATAAAATCCATCCAACCTTACAAAATCGTAAGTTTCCCACCGCATTTTGTAACCTGATTCGATGGCAGTGACCTGATTTTTTCACTATACTGTCAGACATAGTAAAGAAAGAGAGGACATAAAACATGCCATTGCTTGAAGTTACAAACCTGAAGAAAATATATACCACCCGCTTCGGCGGCAATAAAGTACAGGCCTTATCCAACGTAAATTTCTCCGTGGAAAAAGGAGAATTCGTTGCCATCATGGGAGAGAGCGGTTCCGGAAAAACCACCCTTCTGAATATTCTTGCGACTCTGGATAAGCCAACCTCCGGAGAGATTCTTCTGGACGGAAAAAGCCTGGTGCACATTTCCGACAAGGAGGTTTCCGCATTCCGAAGAAAAAATCTGGGATTTGTATTCCAGGATTTTAATCTTCTGGATACCTTTAGTTTAAGAGACAACATTTACCTTCCGCTGGTGCTTGCCGGGGAAGATTACCGGGAAATGGCACAGAAAATCCGCCCCATTGCCCAGGCCCTTCACATTACCGAGCTTCTGGAAAAATATCCCTATGAGGTATCTGGCGGTCAGAAGCAGCGCTGCGCAGTGGCAAGAGCACTGATCACAAACCCACGACTGGTGCTGGCAGATGAGCCGACAGGCGCCCTGGATTCCAAGGCAGCCAATGCTCTTCTGAATGTATTCGGAGAAGTAAATAGGCAGGGACAGACTATTCTTATGGTTACGCACAGCGCACAGGCAGCAAGCCGGGCTTCCAGAGTCCTTTTCATCAAGGACGGTGAGGTATTCCATCAGATTTACCGAGGGGAAAAAACAAAAGAAGAAATGTACCGGATGATTTCCGATACTCTTACCATATTGATGACAGGCGGTGAATATCATGCGTAACGGACTTTTTGCAAAGCTGGCACTGGTAAACATAAAGAAAAACCACCAGACCTATGTGCCTTACATTCTGGCGAGCCTGTTCGATGTGGCAATGCTGTATATGATGCTGTTTATCAACAATAATGCAGGAATGAAAAGGATCCGCCATAGTGGGGATGTGCTGATGATCACCAGCATGGGTGTGGGAATTATCATTATTTTTTCCTTTATTTTTCTTCTGTACAGCAACAGTTTTCTAATGAAGCGAAGACAGAAGGAACTGGGACTTTACAATATTCTGGGTCTGGAAAAAAGGCACATCAGTATTGTGATGAGTATGGAAACCGTGATTACTTCTTTGATCAGTTTAGCAGGAGGAATTCTTGTAGGAATTCTGGGAAGCAAGCTTGTCCTTTTGCTGCTTCTGAAGCTGATTCGGCTGCCGGCTGCGTTTGGATTTGAAATAGGCATTCAGGCAATCATCACTTGTCTGGAAGTGTATGGCGTTATATTTGCAGTGATTCTTCTGGTAAACATACGGAAAGTATATAAGGCAAAGCCAATTGAACTTCTTAAGGCAGAAAATGCAGGAGAGCGGGAACCAAAAGCAAAGTGGCTGATGGCCCTGATTGGATTTATCTGCCTGTTTGCAGGATATTATATTGCAGTTACCACGGAATCCCCTTTGTCTGCCCTGGCACTGTTTTTTGTTGCCGTCTTGCTGGTTATGGCAGGAACCTATCTGCTTTTTACAGCAGGAAGCATTGTAATTCTGAAAATCATGCGCTGGAACAAGAAATTTTACTATAAGGCAAAGAATTTTACTGCCATTTCCGGTATGCTTTACCGAATGAAGCAAAATGCGGTGGGACTTGCAAGTATCTGTATTTTAAGTACCGGCGTGCTTTTGATGGTATCCACTACGGTATGCCTGAATTCCGGAATTGATGACATTATTAATCTGCGCTGTCCATCAGATGTGAGCGTGATGTACAAAGCGGATTCAAAGGAACAGCTGGAAAATATCAGAGCGAAGCTTTTGCAGGAAATTGAGGATCAGGCTTCTTACGAAAAATTAAATACGGAAATTAATTTTTCCAGCACTCTGGTTAAAGATGGGAGCGGCAACTGGAGATTTGAAAAATCAGATGGGAGTACCTTTTCCGAACTTCAAAACCAGCTGGAGACCCTTACCGTTGTTCCCCAGGAGGAATATTCCAGAATTACCGGTGAAGAAATTTCTCTTGAACCCGGTGAAGTCCTTGCTTACAGGGATGGAAAAGCAGGTGAAGATGCTCTGGAAATTCATGACAGCGTTTACCAGGTAAAAGAATGGCTGAAGGATTATGAATATGTGGGAGATAATTTTTCTTCCATGGATTCCATTAAGCTGATTGTAAATGATGAAGATTTCCAGAAGCTATATGAGGAACAGGCCGAGGCTTATGGAGGCGTTTCTTCTATGGCATCCATGGAGATGGATGTTTATCTTAATGGAACAGAAGAGGAAAAAGAGGCTGATGCGTCGAAAATTCGTGACCTTGCCATGGAATTTTTTGATGGACAGAAGGAAGCGGGAAATCTCCCGGCAGAAAGCTATTGTATGACCTCTGTGCGGTACGAACTGTATGAAAGCTTCTACAGCTTGTTTGGCGGAATTTTGTTTCTTGGAATTTTCCTTGGCCTTTTGTTCTTAATGGGTGCAGCCATGATCATTTACTACAAGCAGGTTTCCGAGGGCTATGAGGATAAAGACCGTTTTGAAATCATGCAGAAGGTGGGTATGACCCACAAAGAGGTGAAATCCTCCATTCACAGACAGATCCTTATGGTATTTTTCCTTCCGCTTGGAATGGCGGCTCTTCATATTGCTATGGCATTTCCTATGGTAAAAAGACTGTTGGCGCTGTTCAGCATGACCAATATTGGTCTGTTTGCAGGATGTACGGTGATTACCATTCTGGTATTTGCTGTGATCTATGGAATTATTTACGGGCTTACAGCCAGAACCTATTATAAAATCGTAGAAAGAAGATAAGGGCAGGGTTGTATTTACCAGTGTAAAGTGTTACAATGAGATAGCCTGGGAGGCAAAAGAATGCTTCCCAGGCTATTTATGCGAAAAAAGCCTGACTGGTATTTCTAAAAAAGCAGACAGGCAGAAGAAACCGGAGGAAATCTCTCATGAAAAAAGAGAGCTTTAAGCAGGGAATTACAGATGGAATCCCCATTGCCCTGGGGTATCTGGCAGTTTCCTTTACGTTTGGCATGATGGCGGTGCAGGGCGGACTTACCATCTGGCAGGCAGTTCTGATTTCCCTGACCAATCTTACGTCAGCGGGACAGTTTGCGGGACTGGACATTATCATAGCAGGAGGATCTCTGTGGGAGATGGCACTGACTCAGCTGATCATCAATTTGAGATACTGCCTGATGTCCTTCTCTCTTTCCCAGAAGCTGCGCAGGGATGAACCCTGGGGACACCGCTATGGAGTGGCTTTTGGCGTGACAGACGAAATTTTTGGTGTCAGTGCCAGCAAGCCTGGCAAGGTCAGTGCTTTTTACAATTATGGCGTGATGAGCGTGGCTATTCCAGGCTGGACATTTGGCACCCTGCTTGGAGCGGTTTCCGGCAGTCTTCTGCCTGATTTTATTATGAGCGCACTTAGCGTGGCAATTTACGGAATGTTCCTGGCTGTGATCATTCCTCCTTCCAAGAAAGACAAAGCGGTGTTTCTGGTAGTGCTTGGAGCCATGGCAGTGAGTGCACTGTTCGCCTGGGCTCCGGTTTTATCAAAGGTATCATCCGGATTTGTGATCATTATCACTACCATTCTGGTTGCCGGAATTGCGGCTGTGTTTTGCCCGGTTGCAGAAGAAAACGAGAAGGAGGAAGCTCATGAAGCCTAATGTTTATATTTATATACTGGTTATGGCGGGAGTGACATACCTGATCCGTATGCTTCCCCTGGCATTGGCGAAGAAGGAGATTACCAATCCTTTTGTAAAATCTTTTCTGTTTTATGTGCCTTATGCCTGCCTTGCAGCGATGACCTTCCCGGCCATTTTGTCAGCAACGGCAAGTGTGGTCTCTGCTGTAGCCGGATTTATCGTAGCGCTGATCGCAGCCTACAGAGAAAAAAGCCTGCTGACTGTAGCCCTTTGGGCTTGCGCTGCAGTATTTATTGTAGAAAGAATAATGGCCTTTGCGGCGTAAGCATTTTGCAGTGCTTACGGTTCGCAAGGGCCATTTCTTTTCCGTATTTATTCTCCAAGAAATCCTAAATCAATTTCTCCGTCAAATACAGTAGTTGCCGGACCGGTCATGTAAACCTGATCGTCGCTTTCATCCCAGAAAATATTCAGGTCGCCGCCAAGAAGCTTCACAGTAACCGGCTGATTCCTGTCAACCAGTCCGTTTAAAATAGAAGAAACCGCAACTGCACAGGCTCCTGTACCGCAGGCAAGTGTTTCGCCGGAACCGCGCTCCCACACCCTCATCTGGACAGTGTGACGGTCGATTACCCTGACAAACTCTGTATTCACACGGTCCGGGAAGTTCACATGAGATTCAAAAGACGGTCCGATTTTCTCAATATCCAGTCCGTCTACATCATCCATGTAGACAATGGCATGAGGATTTCCCATGGAAACAGCTGTGAAACGGTAGGTCTGTCCGTTCACTTCGATCGGTGCATCGATCACCTGCTCATCCTCTGAAACAACAGGAATGAGAGATGCCTGAAGAATTGGTGCCCCCATATTTACCTTTACCATGCTGACCTTGCCGTCGCGGATGGAAAGATCCAGATATTTCACGCCGCTTTTGGTGGCAACGCTGATGCTGGTCTTGTTTACAATGCCGTAATCGTAGGCATATTTGGCAACGCAGCGGATTCCGTTTCCGCACATGGCACCCTGGGAACCATCCAGGTTATACATATCCATCTCACAGTCTGCAATGTCAGAGGGCTTGATCAGGATCAGCCCGTCAGAGCCAATGCCGAAATGGCGGTCACTTACAAACTTCGCCACCGCTGACGGGTCTTTCACAGTTTCTTTGAAGCAGTTCACATATACATAATCGTTTCCGATACCATGCATTTTTGTAAATTTCATAATAATTACCTCCTTGTATCCGGCGGGTAAACGCCTTGTTTTTATACTCCTCATCACGTGTCTCTATCTTATCATACCACAAGTCTGTTATGAAAAAGTGAATTTTTCCAAATTTTCTCAGAAAACAGGAAGCAAAAAAATAAGGAATCTTATGGAAAGTCTTGCATTTTTCACAAAAGCTGATAAAATGGGGGAAAGATAGATGAATGAATATGCGGGAACTATGCATAATTATTCCTGCATACAATTAAGAGGAGGAAAAAATATGAAAAAATTAACAGCTTTAGCACTTGGCACTGTAATGGCAGTTTCCATGACAGCTGGCGTATCCGCTGCAACTGTCGAGTCCAAGGATGACCTTAAGAACGCTACCATCGGCGTACAGCTTGGAACCACCGGTGATATTGAAGCAAGTGAATATGAGAAAGACGGCGCAACTGTTAAGCGTTACAGCAAAGGAAGCGAAGCAATCCAGGCACTTCTGGCAGGACAGATCGACTGTGTGATCATCGATTCCCAGCCAGCTCAGAAATTCGTTGAGAACGCAGACGGACTGAAAATCTTAGACGAGCCATTCGTAGAAGAAGAGTATGCAATCTGCCTGAAGAAAGGCAATGACGAGCTTCTTGACAAGATCAACGGAGCTTTAGAGGAACTCAAAGAAGACGGAACCGTTGATGATATCATGAATAACTACATCGGTGACAACATTGGTGAGACACCATATGAGTCCCCGGAAGATGTTGACCGTTCCAATGGAACACTGATAATGGCTACAAACGCTGAGTTCGAGCCATATGAATACCGTGAGGGTGACACCATTGTAGGTATTGATGCGGATATCGCACAGGCAATCTGCGACAAGCTTGGATATGAGCTTGAGATCGACGACATGGAATTCGATGCAATCCTTGCAGCTGTACAGTCCGGAAAAGCTGACTTCGGTGCTGCCGGAATGACTGTTACAGAGGACCGTCTGGAGAGCGTTGATTTCACAGACACCTATGCAAACGCAAGCCAGGTTATCATTGTAAAAGCTGACTGATAGAAGAAATACAGTATAAGCTGCCCTGATCATGAGTCACCCTGAACGGCAATCCGCGAAGAACTGCCCCGGGGTGGCTCATCTGGTGTTATTGAATGCTGTGAATTCTGTTAAAGTAAAAAGGAAAAAAATATGTTTGAAAAATTTGGACACGATTTTTATATCAATTTTATAAAAGATGACAGATATACTTGGCTTCTGGATGGTCTGAAAAACACCATGATCATCACTGTATTTGCCCTTCTCATTGGTATCTGCATCGGTTTTCTTGTTGCGATCATCCGTTCCTCCCATGACAAATCCGGGAACTTCAAGATTGCAAATGCGATCTGCAAGGTTTATCTGACTGTCATCCGCGGTACCCCGACCGTCATCCAGCTGCTGATCATGAACTTCGTTGTGTTCGGATCTGTCAGCGTCAATGAAATCCTGGTAGGAAGCCTGGCGTTTGGTATCAACTCCGGTGCATACGTTGCGGAAATCGTCCGTTCCGGAATCATGTCCATTGACCAGGGACAGACAGAGGCAGGACGAAGCCTTGGACTTAATTTTACCCAGACTATGCGTCTGATCATTATTCCGCAGGCGTTCAAGAACGTGCTTCCTGCACTGGTAAATGAGTTTATCGTGTTGATCAAGGAGACATCCATCATCGGCTACATCGGAATGATGGACCTGACCAAGGGTGCTATGCTGATCCAGAGCCGTACCTACAATGCATTTATGCCTCTTCTGGCAGCGGCTGCAATCTACCTGATCGTGGTCATGGTACTGACCTTCTTTATGAATAAACTGGAGAGGAGACTGAGAACCAGTGAGCGTTGATAAGAGTAAAGTTTTGATCCAGGTACAGGATCTGAAAAAAGCGTTTGGATCCAATCAGGTTCTGGATGGAATTTCCACAGATATCTGTCAGGGCGAGGTTGTTGCCATTATCGGACCTTCCGGTTCCGGAAAATCCACCTTCCTTCGTTCCCTGAATCTTCTGGAAGTGCCCACAGGCGGCAAAATCCTGTTTGAGGGAACGGACATTACTGATCCCAAGGTTGACATTAACCGTCACCGCCAGAAAATCGGAATGGTTTTCCAGCAGTTTAACCTGTTTCCACACAAAACTGTAAAGCAGAACATTATGATGGCACCGGTTGCCCTGAAGCTGATGACCAAAGAAGAGGCATCTAAGCGTGCTGATGAACTTCTTGCCCGCGTAGGACTTCCGGACAAGGCAAATGCTTACCCGGATATGCTTTCCGGCGGACAGAAACAGCGTATTGCCATTGCAAGATCCCTTGCCATGAATCCGGATGTGATGTTGTTTGATGAGCCAACTTCTGCGCTGGACCCGGAGATGGTAGGCGAGGTTCTGGAGCTGATGAAAGAGCTTGCCAAAAGCGGCATGACCATGGTGGTGGTTACTCACGAGATGGGATTTGCCCGTGAGGTAGCAACAAGGGTTCTGTTCATTGACGATGGAAAAATTCAGGAGCAGAATTCCCCTAAGGAATTTTTCGAAAATCCAAAGAACCCGCGTCTGAAGGAATTTTTATCCAAGGTTCTTTAAATAAACAATAAAAAACGGCAGCCATGCATTCCCTTATGAAATGGGAAGATGTGTGACTGCCGTAATTTTATTCAGGCATTTTTCTTCATTTCTTTGTAACAGTATTTGATGATCTCTTTACGTGTTACGATTCCGATAAAATGATCCTGGTCATCGATAACCGGAACAAAGTTCTGGTTGATGGCCCGGTCCAGAAGATCCTCCATATCACAGTCAACATGAACCGGCTTGTAGGTGGCTCTTCGCTGGATCGCCATAACCGGGATGTCCTCAGCACTCTTCATATCTGTAATGTTCAGATTCTTCATGCCCCAGAGAAGGTCTCCCTCGGAAATGGTTCCTACATATTTGCCCTCTGGATTCAGAATAGGAATACAGGAGAACTTGCGGTGCTCCATTTTCTCAATGGTCTGACGCAGGGTTTCATTCTCGAAAATGTAGGCAACATCATTTTTCGGTGTTAGGAAAAAAAGTATATTCAATTTTAATCCCTCGTTTCGTTGATGGATTTACAGAAGCGGAATTCCGTTCTTTGCAGCTTCCTCCTGTATTTCCTTAGGCCACAGGGAAACATGTACCTCACCGATGTGAGCCTTGCGCAGGAAGAACATACAGATACGGGACTGTCCGATACCGCCGCCGATGGTGTATGGAAGCTCCTTGTTCAGGATG
>OLRQ01001714.1_pt1 | contig 15692 bp, 10 predicted proteins | sample 1671971 | NCBI WGS metagenome assembly OLRQ01 (sample SAMEA3136631, study PRJEB25190) | human gut metagenome | biome: human gut; feature: human-associated habitat; material: faeces | place: Austria | collected 2013 | reverse complement strand
GCCGCGGGAGATGCTGGATTCGCCCGTCGGGATAATACAGCTGCGGGGTGGCCATGGCCGCGCCGGGCTGGGCCAGCAGCCATTCGGCCATCGGCTGCAAAATGTCCCCGGTCAGAACAATGTCGGGGTTTAAGATAAAATGCACGCTGCTGTGCAGTTTGCCAAGCACGGCGTTGTGGCCACGGCCAAAGCCGACGTTCTCCGGCAGGCAGAGCACCTGCACGCGGGGGTCGGCCCAATCGGTGTCGGCCAGCTGCTTGCCGCAGCCGTCGGGGCTGGCATTATCGACGATGTACAGTGTAAAATCCGGCGCGGAGGTAAAATGCAGGATGCTGCGCACCGCGGCGCAGACCTCCTCGTAATCGCAATACGCCACAATACAGGCGGAAATGGTGGGCATGAGTGGTCTCCTAAAATCAGGTATTGCAGTTCTTTGTAGGGAGCGATGACGAGCATCGACCCTTACAGTGAACGGGACATAGGCAAAGCCTTTTCTTATTTTTCCAGCGCTTCCAAATGGTTCAAATCATACGGGGTATCCTGGTAGACGTAGTAGTTCAGCCAGTTGGTGTACAGCAGGTAGCCGTGGGCGCGCCAGCGGAACAGCGGGTCGCGGGCGGGGTCGTCGTCGGGGTAGTAGTTGCAGGGCACGTTGATGGGCTTGCCCGCCTTGACGTCCCGCTTGTACTCGGCGTCCAGGGTGTACTTGTCGTACTCGGGGTGGCCGATGACGAAGATCTGGCGGCCGGATTCGGTGGAGAGTAGCATCGGGCCTGCTGCATCGCTCTCGGCCAGCACGCGCAGGTCGGGGCAGGCGTCGATGGCGGCGCGGTCCAGCCCAGCCCAACGGCTGTGGGGGGCGTAGAACACCTCATCGAAGCCGCGCACCAGCGGGTTGGAGGGGCGGGTCACGCGATGCTCAAACACGCCGAACATTTTTTCTGGCAGATGCACCTTGGGAATGCCAAAATGGTAGTACAACCCGGCCAGCGCACCCCAGCACAGGTGGATGGTGGAGTAGACGTTCTCCTTGGTGTAGTCCATGATGGTACACAGCTCGTCCCAGTAGTCCACATCCTCGTAGTCCAGGTCCTCGATGGGCGCACCGGTGATGATCATGCCGTCGAAGCGCTCGTTTCGTATCTCGTCGAAGCTTTTGTAGAAGGCCTTCATGTGCTCCGGCGGGGTGTGGGTGGTGTCGTGGGTGGCGGTTTTCAAAAAGGTGATCTGCACCTGCAGCGGGCTGTTGGCCAGCAGCCGGGCCAGCTGGGTCTCGGTGACGATCTTGGTGGGCATCAGGTTCAAAATCAGGATGCGCAGAGGGCGGATATGCTGGCTCTGGGCACGCTCGCGGTGCATGACAAACACGTTCTCGCGGCTAAGCTCGTCGAACGCGGGCAGCTCTTTCGGGATGATCAGCGGCATACATGGTTCTCCTTGCCTTACATTATTATATATATTGTAAGGGGTTACGAGGGAAAATGCAAGGATTTTGTTTGGATGCCTTTATGCACGGCATCTATTTCTCTTGTTCACAAATCTTTTGCAATTTACCCTATTGACATTTTGCATCATCGTGCTACAATATTAGCAGTCGAACGGATAGAGTGCTAATACAAAATGAACCCCAGCAGAGAGATGACCAGAACCTGGAAAACGCAGCTGGATGGCACTGACTGCCGGTCGTGTATATAAATGAAATTCTGCGGTATCTGCAAAATAAGGAGGTACGCACTATGAACACCAATCAATTTACCCAAAAAACGATGGAAGCGCTGCAAGCGGCGCAGCGCATCGCTGTAGAGTATGCAAATAACGCCGTCGAGCAGGAGCATCTGCTCGCAGCACTGGCCCAGCAGCAGGATGGCCTCATCCCGCAAATGCTGACCAACATGGGCACTGACCCCAACGCCTTCGCCCAAGCGGCCCTGCAAAAGGTCGAGGCTCTGCCCCGGGTGACCGGCAGCGGCCGTGACCCTAACCAGATCTATATTGGCACTGACCTTGACAGAGCGCTAAACGCTGCCGAGGCCCAGGCCAAGCAGATGAAAGATGAATATATCAGTGTGGAGCATGTGTTCCTGGGCGTTTTGCAGCGCCCCGGCAAGGGTGCGGCAGAGCTGTTCAAGGCGTTCAGCATCACGACAGAAAAGTTCATGCAGACGTTGAGTTCTGTGCGCGGCAACCAGCGAGTGACCAGCGATAACCCCGAGGACACCTACAATGCGCTGAAGAAATACGGCCAGGATCTGGTGGAGATGGCCAAGGCCAACAAGCTTGACCCCGTCATCGGCCGTGACACCGAGATCCGTAACGTCATCCGCATCCTGAGCCGTAAGCGCAAGAACAACCCTGTGCTCATCGGTGAAGCCGGTGTTGGTAAAACCGCTATTGCGGAGGGACTTGCGCAGCGCATCGTTAAGGGCGATGTACCAGAAAATTTGAAGGACCGCACCGTGTTCAGCCTGGACATGGGTGCGCTGGTCGCGGGTGCTAAGTACCGCGGCGAGTTCGAGGAGCGCTTGAAGAGCGTGCTGAACGAGGTCAAAAAGTCCAAAGGCAAGATTATCCTCTTCATCGATGAGCTGCACACCATCGTGGGTGCGGGCAAGACCGACGGCGCCATGGACGCTGGCAATCTGCTCAAGCCTATGCTGGCCCGCGGCGAACTGCACTGCATCGGCGCTACCACGCTGGATGAGTACCGCGAGTACATCGAGAAAGACCCTGCGTTGGAACGTCGTTTTCAGCCCGTTATGGTCAACGAGCCGACCGTCGAGGACACCATCTCCATCCTGCGCGGCCTGAAAGAACGCTACGAGGTGTTCCACGGCGTCAAGATTCAGGACGCTGCGCTGATTGCAGCAGCCACCCTGTCCGACCGCTATATCACCGACCGTTTCCTGCCCGATAAGGCCATCGACCTGGTGGATGAAGCCTGCGCCATGGTCAAGACCGAGCTGGATTCGATGCCCGCCGAACTGGACGAGATGAACCACCGCATCACCCAATTGCAGATTGAGGAAGCGTCCTTAAAGAAGGAGACCGACGAACTTTCCAAGCAGCGCCTGGCTGCTTTGGAAAAGGAGATGGCCGAACTCCGCGACAGCTTCAACAGCAAGAAGGCCCAGTGGGAGAACGAGAAGAACGCCGTCAACAAGGTGCAAAGTCTGCGTGCTGACGTTGAAAACACCAAGGCGGAGATTGAAAAGGCTACCCGTACCGGCGATTATGCCAAGGCTGGCGAACTGCAGTACGGCAAGCTGCCGCAGCTGCAGCGTGAACTGGAAGCCGAGGAGAAAATTGCCGAGGAAAAGAAGGAATCCAGCCTACTGCGTGACCGCGTGACCGATGAGGAAATCGCCCGCATCGTGGCCCGCTGGACCGGCATCCCTGTGGCTAAACTGGTGGAGGGCGAGCGCGAAAAGCTGCTGCGCCTGCCGGACGTGCTGCATCAGCGCGTCATCGGCCAGGACGAGGCCGTGCAAAAGGTGGCGGACGCCATCTTGCGCTCTCGTGCCGGTATTGCTAATCCTAACAGACCTATCGGTAGCTTCCTGTTCCTGGGCCCCACCGGCGTCGGCAAGACCGAGCTGGCCAAGGCGCTGGCGCAATCCCTGTTCGACGATGAGAAGAACATGGTGCGTATCGACATGACCGAGTACATGGAGAAATTCAGCGTCTCTCGTCTGATCGGTGCGCCTCCGGGATACGTCGGCTACGAGGAAGGCGGCCAGCTGACCGAGGCTGTGCGCCGTCATCCTTACAGTGTCGTGCTGTTCGATGAGGTGGAAAAAGCACATCCTGACGTATTTAATATCCTGCTGCAAGTCCTGGACGACGGCCGCATCACCGACAGCCAGGGCCGCACGGTGGACTTTAAGAACACCGTCATCATCCTGACCTCCAACCTGGGCTCCGACCTGATTCTGGAAGATTTGGAAAAGTCCCGTGCCGAGGGCAAGAACGAGCTGTCCGACGAGGCCAGGAATGCCATCGACCAGCTGCTCAAACGGCAGTTCCGTCCCGAATTCCTGAACCGTCTGGACGACATCGTCTACTACAAGAGCCTGACAAAACAGGAAATTGGCAGTATCGTCGACTTAATGCTAACCGACCTGCGCAAGCGCCTGGCCGACAAGCAGCTGAACCTGGTCGTCACCGAGGCCGCCAAGAACTCCATCATCGACGGCGGCTACGACCCGATCTACGGTGCCCGCCCGCTGAAGCGGTACATCCAGTCCCACGTGGAAACGATGATCGCGAAAGAGATCATCGCCGGTGCCCACAGCGCCGGGGATACCCTGATCGTGGACGCGGATGAAAATGGGCGGCTGTATTTGAGGTAAGGGCAAGGCTCCCCTTTAAGGGGAGCCTCTAAGCAGCAACATTCATAAACAGCGAAATCTCCCGCTGATTGGGCGCAAACCCAGTCGGCGGGAGATTTTGTCTACCTTATTATAATAAGGGCGTATTCTGCACCCCTCACAGCCCCCGGCACAGGCCTACGGCTTTGCCCTCGATATGCACCTCGGCCAGCGCAGCGCCGGTGTAGGTCATCAGCGGGTAGGCGGGGTTGAGCGGCTGCAAAACCATCGTCGTGCCGTCAAAACTTACCTTCTTCAGCGTGGCTTCGTCACCAATGCGCACCACCGCGATCTCCCCGTTCTCCACCTCGGGCTGGCTGCGCACGGCTACCAGGTCGCCGTCCATGATCTGCGGGGCCATGCTGTCGCCCCGGCAGGTCAGGATGAAATCCGCGTGCCACTCCTCGGGCACGGCCACCTCGCCCTCAATGTTCTGCTCGGCCAAAATCGGCATGCCGCAGGCAATGCGCCCCACCAGCGGCAGGCGCTTCAGGCGGGGCAGCGGCTTGCACCCCGGGGGCAGGGCAGGGCCGTCCACGCCCATCAGGTAGGCGGTGGTGGTGTGCAGCGCGTTGGCAAACAGCTCCACCTTGGCCTGTGGGATGTCCGCCTTGCCGTTCTCGATCTTGCTGATCGAGCTTTTGTCCTTGTAGCCCAGCTGTTGGGCCAGGTCTTCCGCGGTCAGGCCCAGTTCCAGCCGCCGCGCCCTGATGCGGTCGTAAATAGTTGACATAGCTTCGCTCCTTTTCTATTAGTATAACACAGCGTGGAAAATAATTCAAGAGATTTTGTAAAAATAGTTGACTTTTATTCCACTTTGTGGTAGGATAGGGGTGTGGAATCAGGTTCTACTTTAGGCTGACGCAACTTTTGCGGATTTATTTTTTGTGGGGAAGTGGAACTACATTCAACGAGAACGGCAATCTATAAAAAAGGAGAGAGAACACATGCACAACCACATTTACCCGCAGCCTATCTGCTGCAAGAAAGCGGGGTGAGCGCTTGCTGCTAAAAAAAGATTTGTCGCAGTGCAAAGACCTGCGAACCGTTGAGCATCTAGCCCAGCAGTTTGGCTGGTACGCCGCCGCCTGGACGCCGCAGGAGCCGCACCTCATCTGCTCGGACGAGCAGTTTACCGAATTTGCCAAGGCCCTGGGCAAGCTGGCGGTGACCCAGGATGGCGAAAACCTGCTGTATTTTCTGGCGCTTACCGCAGAAACCGCGCAGGAACGTAAAAACCGCACGGACCGCATTTTGGAGCGCAAGCTGTTTTACGAGACCAGCACCGTCATCACCGAGGCGGACATCGCCCGCTGCCACAACGACCAGCTGGCCACGCCGCCCGGCGTGCGCAAGGCCGACGCGATGGAAACGCTGCACTTTCTGGCCCCGCCGGAGGAGGAAAAACAGGACGATGCAGCGCCAAACGGCATCGTGTCCATCTCGGCCAAAGACTTGCAGGACAAGGAGTTCAAGCCCATCAAGTGGGTGGTGGAGGGCCTGCTGCCCCAAGGTCTGGCGCTGCTGGTGGCCCCGCCCAAGTACGGCAAAAGCTGGCTGATGCTGGACCTTTGCCTTTCGGTGGCGTCCGGACAAAAGTTTTTGGACATGCCTACGAACAAAACCGACTGCCTCTACCTGGCACTGGAGGACAACCAGCGCCGCCTGCAGGACCGCATGAACCGTGTGCTGCAGGGCGAGCGTGCGCCCGACGGCTTCGCGCTGGCCACCGGCTCTCTGGATTTGCAGGACGGCCTGCTGGACCAGCTGACCAACTACCTGAACATCAACCCCGGCTGCGGGCTGGTGGTCATCGACACACTGCAGCGGGTGCGCCGCACCACCGGCAAGGCAATAAACGCCTACCAGGCCGACTACAAGGATGTGGGCATCCTGCAAAAGTTTGCGACTGAACGCGAAATTTGCATTGTGCTGGTACACCACCTGCGCAAGATGAAGGACGAGACCGACCCCTTTGCCCAGATCAGCGGCACCAACGGCATCTTCGGCGCGGCGGATTCTGCCTTCGTGATGACCCGCGACCGCCGCGTGGACGACACGACCAAACTCTCGGTGACCGGCCGCGACCTGGAGGAATTTGAGCTGGCCCTGCGCCTGGACAAGACCCAATGCCGCTGGCAAAACCTGGGCGACGCCGAGGCCCGCGCCCGCGAGCAGGCCCGCAAAGAATACGAAAACAGCGCCCTGGTGCAGACCATCCGCAAGCTGGTAGAGCGCAACCACGGCCAATGGAGCGGCACCGCCAAGGAGATACTGGAGGCAGGCAAGCTGCTGACCAGGCGGTTTATTGCGGAGAGCCCGAAAGATGTTGGCGTACGAGTGAAGAAGTTAGAAAACGAGATGAGGGAGTTTGATGGGATTGTTTATGAGAGAGTGAAGAGAGGCACAAGCGGCGCATTGCACTATTTTTGTAAAGAAAACATGCAGGTTCAAAATGAGGTACAACTTGATTTAAGCAAACAAGTAGCCTAATGTAAATTTACTATCCTATTCATCTTATTCATTATATTCGTTATATTCGTTATATTCGTTGCCACTGTGATGTAATGAATAGGATGAATATAATGAATAGGATGGTGATAATAGTAATAATGAAAACAGCACAGTATAGCACTGGCTACTTTATGCTGTAGAGCATGTAGGGGCGAACATCGTTCGCCCGCCAACCTTGCGCTGCATCCACCTTTGGGCCATGGCTGCGCACTGACCAAACGCCCACGGGCGAACACTGTTTGACCCTACAACGTGCTTTTGGCGGGCTGCGTCTACAAAAAAGCGCCCCGCAAGGCAACAACAACCTTGCGAAGCGTGTCGAATTATGCTATACTGATAACGCCGCCATCGGCGGCAAGGCACTGCACAACAACGGCAGGCGGTTGGCCACACTTCCCGAAAGGGGGTGAGACCATGCGTTTTACATTAACTTTTTATGTCGGCCGCAAGACCATCACATTAAGTTTGGTTGTAAAAAGCAAGAACCGCCACTCGGCAAAGTGACGGCTCTTAGGGCAACCTAAAGCTACATTTTGATCGGGCCAACCGCTTGTCGCAGCGCCTTTTCTACTATTATTATACGCGCTGCCGGTGCGGCTGTCAAGAATTACTGCGGCTTTTTAAACTCATGCATGCCGCGGATGGTGCCGCCGTCGCACAGGATGTCCACGCCCGCCAGGTAGCCGTTGCGCTCGTCGGCCAGCGCCTGGACGCTGTCGCGCTTGGAGGTGTCGCAGCTTTTGGCGTAGGCGGTGCCCCCACGCAGGAAATAATTGCAAAATAGGACTTGACTTTATACCCCCAAATGTGCTAGAATCTTTCTTGCAGTCAAATGCGATTTGCGGAAGTGCTGGAATCGGCAGACAGGCACGTTTGAGGTGCGTGTGTCTATGACGTGTGGGTTCAAGTCCCATCTTCCGCACCAAAAAGAGACCCCGTTGGCGTACCCCGCCAACGGGGTTTCTTTTTGGTATTCGGAGCTGAGGGCTTGAACAGGGCGACGGCACCGAAGTGCCGGAACCAACAGTCCAGTGGACTGTTGGTTAGCCCGCGGGAAAGTCCCATCTTCCGCACCAAACAAAGGTCCCCATGGCGTACCCCGCCATGGGGATTTTTGTTTGGTATTCGGAGCTGAGGACTGGAACAGCACGGCCGCCCGCAGGCGGCAAAAAACAATCCAGTGGATCGTTTTTTAGTGCGCGGGAAAGTCCCATCTTCCGCACCAAAAAGAGACCCGAACTTCGGTTCGGGCCTTTTTTTATATATTTTATATATAAGCGCTATCCTTGCAAACCCTGTCGAATCATGGTATACTGGTAATGCCGCTTCGGCGGCAAGGCGCTGCACAACAACGGCAGGCGGTTGGCCACACTTCCCGAAAGGGGGTGAGGCAATGCGTTTTACATTGACTTTCCATATCGGTCACAAGACCGTTACGCTAAGCTTGGTAGTAAAAAGCAAGAACCGCCACTCGGCCAAGTGACGGTTCTTAGTATAGAATTGATCACAGCAAAAGGCTGACCGCTTGTCGCAGCGCCTTTTTCTATCCTTATTATACCCGTCCCCGCGCCTGCTGTCAAGCCTTGGCGCACGCTGACATCCGGCTTTCACCCCGCTTTTTCCTCCCAAATCCTGTCCCAAACCGCACAAAAACCGCCAAACATCCCACTGCTACTTGCATTTTTCCGCCGCTTTGCTATAATGGGCTTACTACTGTAGAAGTGTGCGCTTTTGGCCCGCTTCTGTCTGACACAAAAGGAGAAAAACTATGAGAATCGTGGTTGTTGGCGCGGGCAAGGTCGGGCGCGTCCTGACGGAACAGCTCGCGGCGGAAAAGCACGATATTGTCGTTATCGACCAGGACACTGACCTGATCGAGAGCCTCGTAAACATCTACGACGTCCGCGGTGTGGTGGGCAACGGCGGCTGCTACGACGTCCAGAAGGACGCCTTTGAGGATGGCGCCGACCTGCTCATCGCCACCACCTCCAGCGACGAGACCAATATTCTGGCCTGCCTTGTGGCAAAAAAGCTCGGTACACCGCACACTATTGCGCGTATCCGTAACCCGGAGTACGAGAAGCAGCTCCACTTTATGCGCGAGGAGCTGGGCCTTTCCATGGTCGTCAACCCGGAGAAGGCCACCGCGCGGGAGATCGCCCGCGTGCTGCGTTTCCCCAGCGCCATCAAGCGCGAACAGTTCTGCCGCCAGCGGTTTGAGCTGGTGGAGTACCGCGTCAACGAGGGTAACCCCCTGGAGGGCCTGCAGCTGAGTGACCTGTACCGCAACATCCGCGTTAAAATTTTGATCTGCGCGGTCGCCCGCGGCCAGCAGACCATCATCCCCACCGGCGCTACGGTGCTGCAAAAAGGAGACAAGATTTACTTGACCGCTAGCGCCCGCGACCTGGAAAGCTTCTTCCGCAAGCTGAACATCTTCAAGGCCCGCGCCAACAACATCATGATCGTCGGCGCCAGCCGCATCGCGTACTACCTCGTCAAAGAATTGCAGGACATCCAGAAGCGGATGACCGTCATCGATTCCAACGCCGCCCGCTGCCAGGCCATGAGCGAAAAGTTCCCCGGCGTGCTGGTCATCCACGGCGACGGCGCCGACAGCGAGCTGCTGAGCGAGGAACGCATCAGCGAAATGGACGCCTTTGTGCCCCTGACCGGCCTGGACGAAACGAACATCATCCTGGCCATGTACGCCAGCCAGTTCCCGAATTGCAAGGTGGTCGCCAAGATCAACCGCCCCAGTTTTGCCGACCTGGCTAACCAGAAGGGCCTTGTGGACAGCGTGGTCTCCACCGCCGCTGTGACCAGCGAGACCATTGCCCGCTACGTGCGTGCGATGCAAAATAGTTTTGACTCTGACAACATCAAGACCCTGCACCGCCTGGTGGGCGGCCGCGTCGAAGCGTTGGAGTTCAACGTCGGCCCCGGCCTACCTTTCATCGGTGTACCGTTAAAAGATTTGAACCTGCGCGAGGGTCTGCTGGTGGCCGGCATCGTGCGGCAGAATGGTGCGCCGGTCATTCCCTCCGGTGCAGACGCCCTGCAGGAGGGCGACGACGTGGTGATCGTTACCACCGACACCACCCTGCACGCCCTGCGCGACATCGTAAAGTGAGGGCGCCAGCATGAATTATAGAATGGTTGCCTTTGTGCTGGGCCGCATCTTTGCAATCGAAGCATGTTTGATGCTTTTCCCGCTGATCTGCGCCATGCTCTACAACGAGTGGTATCTGCTGCCTGCATTTTTGTTGCCTGCCGCGCTGCTGGCGGTGCTGGGGTTCATCACCAGCCGCAAGACCCCCAAAAACACCACCATCTTTGCCCGCGACGGCATGGCCATCGTGGCGCTGGTCTGGGTGCTGATGAGTGCCTTCGGCGCATTACCCTTTGTGATTTCCGGCGAAATACCGTCCTTTATTGACGCTTTCTTCGAGACCGTCTCCGGCTTTACCACCACCGGCTCCACCATTCTGACCGACGTGGAAGCCCTGAGCCACGGCACGCTGTTCTGGCGCAGCTTCTCCCACTGGGTGGGCGGCATGGGCGTGCTGGTGTTTGCCATGGCGGTGCTGCCCATGACCGACGGCCGCGCCATGCACCTGATGCGCGCCGAGGTCCCCGGCCCGACGGTGGGCAAGATTTCCAGCAAATTAAGCGATAGTGCGCAGATTTTGTATGCCATCTACTTCGCCATGACTCTCATCGAGGTCATCCTGCTCTGCGCAGGCGGCATGCCGCTGTTCGACTCGCTCATCCACTCCTTCGGCACGGCGGGCACCGGCGGTTTCAGCAACAAGGGGCTCAGCGTGGGGGCGTACAATAACCCGTACTTTGAAATCGTCATCGGCGTATTCATGCTGCTGTTCGGCATCAACTTTAACCTGTATTATTTCTTGTTGCTGCGTCGTTTCCGCGATACCTTCTGCTCCGAGGAAATGCTGACCTACCTTGGCATCGTGGGCTTCTCCACGGTCACCATCACCCTCAACATCCTGCACCTGTACGACAACGTCGGCACGGCGCTGCGCACGGCGTTCTTCCAGGTGTCGTCCATCATCACCACCACAGGTTACGCGTCGGCGGACTTCAACCTCTGGCCGACCTACTCCCGCATCGTCCTCTGCATCCTCACGTTCTGCGGCGCTTGCGCGGGCTCGACGGCGGGCGGTCTTAAAATTTCGCGTGTCATCATCTTTTTAAAGGCGGCCAAGCAAGACCTGAACAAGATGCTGCACACCCACGCCGTCACCACCGTCCGTTTTGAGGGCAAGCCCCTGGACGAGAAAGTGCTGCGCGGCGTACACAACTACTTCAACATTTACATGTTGCTGCTCACCCTGTCGGTGCTGCTGCTTTCACTGGATGGATTCGACATAGTATCGACGTTTACAGCGGTGTTGACCTGCTTCAACAACGTGGGTCCGGGTCTCGAAATGGTCGGCCCCGTTGGCAGCTTCGCGGACTTCTCGGCCCCGGCCAAGCTGCTGCTCAGCTTTGACATGCTGGCAGGACGACTGGAGCTGTACCCCATGCTGGCGCTGTTTTCGCCCCGGCTGTGGCGGAAGCGGATTTCTTCTTTTAAAGAAGCCAAAGTTTGATTTTAATAGCAGCTTTCAAGACCTGCCGCCTTGCGGCAGGTCTTTCTTTATAGGTTGCCGCAAGATGGCGGAACACCGGAAGCAGCAAGTAAAGTATAATCTCGTCCCCACCTGCATATACATCACCAAACCAAGGGAGGGGATACCATGCGCCGCAACAAAAAGGGGAAAACTGTACCGCAAGATCTGTTCGTTTTTCTGGTGCTGGGGCTGCTGGCGGCGGTGCTGGCGGCGGTGGTGCATCTTTTGTATCACACCGAGTACGCCGAGACCTCCACCCCCAACGATTGCTTTGCCGCCGTCTCGGCCACCGCAACAGGGGAGACTGCCGTGCCCAAAATCGTCTGCCTTACCTTTGACGACGGCCCCAGCGCCCACACGCCGGAAATTCTGGATATACTGGAAAAAGAGCACGTACCAGCAACCTTTTTTGTCTGTGCCCAGGATGCCAACGAAGCGCACCTGGATAAAATTGCCGACATCGCCGCCGCAGGCCACCAGATCGCCCTGCACAGCGCCAGCCACCAGTACAGCAAAATCTATCGCAGTACCGATGCTTTCTGGCAGGACATCAAGCAGCTGCGCCAGGCCATCAGCCCCTACGTGGACGCCGATTCCCTGACCTGGCTGCGCTTTCCGGGCGGCAGCACCAACACGGTCAGCCACAAATACGGCGGCAGCGGCATCATGAAACGGTTGAAAGCCCAGGCTGAGGAGCGCGGCCTGCACTGGATCGACTGGAATGTCTGCGCCGAGGACGCCACCGCCAGCCACCCCAACGCCGCACAAATTTTGCGCAATATCCGGCGGGACGCCGACGGCCGCGACACCTGCGTGGTGCTGCTGCACGACACCAAAGCCACCGGCCAGACCGTGAAAGCCCTGCCTGACATGATCGCCTGGTTCCGGGAGCAGGGTTACACATTTTGTACAGTTTCTCAAATGAATGACTTGCAAAATTAGTTCAAATCAGCTATAATTGAACACGGTAAATCCAAACGCCCAAGGAATCCCAAAGGAGAAACCGCCATGCGCAAGACCGAAAGCCAAAAAATCGCCCTCTGCGGTGTGCTGGGGGCGCTGTCGGTCGTGCTGCTGCTGGTGGGCGCGGCGCTGCAAATCGGCACCTACGCCGCGCCGATGCTGGCCGCGTTCCTGCTCATCCCCGTGCTGGACGAGTACGGCCCCAAGTACGCCCTGCTTTTGTACGCTACTGTGTCGATTTTGTCCGTGCTGCTGGTGCCGGAGCTGGAGCTGGCGTTCTTTTACGTGTTCGTCATCGGCTATTATCCTGTGCTGCGCCAGCAATTGACACGGATAAAAAGTACGCTGCTGCGTTGGGTCATTAAGTTCGCGGTGTTCAACGGGGCCACGGTGCTGGTTTACCTGCTGCTCTTTGCGCTGCTAGGCCCTGCCATCCTGGATGAGCTGCTGGCCGACGGTGTTGGCATGCTGGCCGCCTTGCTGGCCGCCGGCAACCTCTCCTTCTGGCTCTGCGACCGCGCGGTCGGCGCGCTGACCCGGTATTATAGGTTGATTTTGAAGAAGAAGTTGAAGTTTTTGCATTAAAAGCAGATTCATGCAAATTGGTTTGTAGGGGGCGGCGTCCCCGACGCCCCTACGACCGCAAGGCAAGCATGATTCCAACGAAACGGACAAAAAAATAAACGATAATAGGAGACAAACATGTGGTACGATGAAGCTGTAATTTACCAGATCTACCCCCTGGGCCTGTGCGGGGCGCCGCTGCAAAATGACGGCGACCCATCCCAGGCCGACCAGCATCGCCTGCTGCGGGTGCTGGATTGGGTGGACCACATCAAGGCGCTGGGCGCGACCTGCGTGCTGTTCAACCCTCTGTTCGAGAGCGACGCCCACGGTTACGACACCCGCGACTACAACAAGGTCGATGGCCGTCTGGGCACCAACGACGACCTCAAGCAGGTCTGCGCAGCCCTGCACGCGGCGGGCATCCGCGTGCTGCTGGACGGCGTGTTCAACCACGTGGGCCGCGGCTTTTGGGCGTTCAAGGACGTGCAGGAGAAAAAGTGGGACAGCCCCTACAAAGATTGGTTCCACATCAGCTTTGACGGCAACACCAACTACAACGACGGCTTCTGGTACGAGGCCTGGGAGGGCTGCAACGAGCTGGTCAAGCTGAATTTACAGCATCCTGACGTGAAAAATTATCTGTTCGACGCTGTGCGCAACTGGGTGCGGGACTACGACATCGACGGCCTGCGCCTCGACGTGGCCTACTGCCTGGACCTGGGCTTTTTGAGCGAGCTGCGCGGCCTGGCCAACAGCATCAAGCCGGATTTCGTCCTGGTGGGCGAGACCCTGCACGGTGACTACAACCGCTGGATGAACGACCACGCCTGCCACAGCGTGACCAACTACGAGTGCTACAAGGGGCTGTATTCCAGCTTCAACACCGGCAACATGCACGAGATCAGCTACAGCCTGAACCGCCAGTTTGGCAGCGAGCAGTGGTGCCTGTACACCGGCAAGCACCTGCTGAGCTTTGTGGATAACCACGATGTAACGCGCATTGCTACGATTCTGACGGATAAAAACTGCTTAAAGCCGGTCTACGGCCTGCTGTTTGGTATGCCCGGCGTGCCCGCCGTCTACTACGGCAGCGAGTGGGGGATGGAGGGCGACAAACGCAACGGCGACCCCACCCTGCGCCCCGCCGTGGAGCGCCCCGAATCCAACGACCTGACCGCCTGGATCACCGCGCTGGCCCACGCCCGCACCAAAAGCAAGGCCCTGTGCTGCGGCAGCTACCGCAACGTGCTGGTGCAGCCCAAGCAGCTGATTTTTGAGCGTTACGCTGACGGCGAGCGCGTGCTGGTGGCCATCAACGCCGACGGCAACCCCTTTACCGCCCACTTTGACGCCGGCTGTGGTATGGCAGTGGACATGATCACCGGCGCTCCGCACGATTTCGGCGGCGGCAGCGAGCTGGCACCGTACAGTGTAAGCTACTGGAAAATGGAACGGTAAGACGTAAAATATAAAATAAGCATATCCCGCTGGCTGCAACAGGCTGGCGGGATTTTTTAATTGGTTGCACGTTATAAGGGCTCCCCTGGAGGGGAGCTGTCACCGAAGGTGACTGAGGGGTGTCTACTTTAGCCGACCGCATTTGTGTGGATGCAATTACTCTGCACATGGGCCACCCCTCACCGCCTTGCGCGGGACCGCTTACGCGGCCGGGCCCCTCTGTCGCTTTGCGACATCTCCCCGCACAGCGGGGAGACACCCCTCAAGGGGAGCCATTCAAGTGAGCAACAATTTTCAAACTTCCCTCTTGACAAATAAGTGTATTACGCATATAATACACATAAACCATCAATTTCCCGGGAAAGGAGGAGACAGCTTGGTCAACCTCAGCAATCTCCGGTTTGACGACCGCGCACCGGTGTACCAGCAAATTGCCGAGTACCTGAAACGCCAAATCCTGCTAGGCACCGTGCAGGACGGCGACCCCATGCCCAGCCGCCGCGAGCTGGCCGCCCAGACCGGCATCAACCCCAACACCGCCCAAAAAGCCTACCGCTTGATGACCGAAGAAGGCTATGTCGTCACCGATGGCAACAGCGGCAGCTTTGTCCGGCTGACCCCCGCCCTGCGGGAACAAATCAGCGAGGAACTGACCCGCGGCCTGGTGGATCAGTTCGTCACCCAGGCAAAGGCCAACCGGCTAAGCTACAAAAAGGTCATCGCCCTGGTCAGCGACCTTTGGGGCGACGAGGACTAACGAAAACTATTTTTGTACCGTAAGCGTATTACAACGATAATACACAATACAAGGAGGCCCGCTATGAAACACACCCTCACCCTTGCCGCGTGGAACTTCCGCCTGGCGCGGCGCTACCTGCTGGCGCTGTGGGGCATCTTCGCCGCCCAGCAGCTGGCGCTGGTGGTCTTTCGCATCTGCTGGCAAGGCGCTGCCGGCATGGGGCTGGCGTCCCATTATTACGTTACCATGCAAATTTTTACCTATCTTGGGTTTTATCTGCTTACCGGTTTGGAGGCTGGGCTGGCCACCCACAGCAGCCGCCGCGCCCGCAGCGGGTACACCTGGGCCACGCTGCCCGGCACCCCGGGGCAAAAGTTCGGGGCCAAGGCCATCACCATCGCCGCCGCCGAGGTCGTCTTTGCCGCCTGGCAGTTTGTGTGGTACATC
>OLRQ01001713.1_pt1 | contig 15707 bp, 10 predicted proteins | sample 1671971 | NCBI WGS metagenome assembly OLRQ01 (sample SAMEA3136631, study PRJEB25190) | human gut metagenome | biome: human gut; feature: human-associated habitat; material: faeces | place: Austria | collected 2013 | reverse complement strand
TTCAAGCTGCTAATATCAAGCATAGCCTGTGACGCCTGTTGTTTCTGCTGTTTTGCACAAGCCGCTACGGCTGGGGCTGGAAAAACTACACAACCGAAGCCAATACCGGAAAAGGATTAAAAATTAAAAACTGGATGCGCGGCTACATTACCTATATTCTGCCGCTGATTGTGCTTTTTATCTTTGGATTTGGCATTTATGATAAATTTTTTACAAACTAAGGAGGATTTCTTATGTATCACGCAAATGAATCACGTTACGAAACCATGAAATACCACCGCTGCGGCGACAGCGGACTGATGCTGCCGGAAGTATCTTTGGGCTTCTGGCACAATTTCGGAGATACCGGTGTTTATGAAAATATGAGACAGATGTGCTTTACGGCATTTGACCACGGGATCACACATTTTGATCTGGCAAACAACTATGGACCGCAGCCGGGCAGTGCGGAGGAAAATCTCGGGAAGATCCTTCGGGAAGAACTTTCTTCCTACCGCGATGAACTGATCATCAGTTCCAAAGCCGGTTTTGACATGTGGCCGGGGCCTTATGGAAACTGGGGCAGCCGCAAGTACCTGATTGCCAGCCTTGACCAGAGCTTAAAACGGCTCGGTCTGGACTATGTAGATATTTTCTATCACCACCGCATGGATCCGGATACGCCGCTGGAAGAAACCATGGGTGCACTCGACCAGATCGTGCGAAGCGGAAAAGCACTGTATGTCGGTCTGTCCAACTACGATGGAGAAACCATGAAACGCGCAGCTGCCATCTTAGAAGATCTGCACTGCCCGTTTATTATCAACCAGAATTCCTACAATATCTTTAACCGTACCATTGAAGAAAACGGTTTAAAACAGGCCGCAGCAGATGGGAAGAAAGGAATTATTTCTTTCAGCCCGCTCGCACAGGGTATGCTGACCGACCGTTATCTGCACGGCATTCCAAAGGACAGCCGTGTCAATACCGACGGACGTTTTCTGCATGCCGACCAGTTCGATGAAAAGCGGCTGAACAGTATCCGGAGTCTGAATGAGATTGCGGCTGCCCGTGGTGAAAGCCTCGCACAGATGGCACTCAAATGGGTCATCCGTGACGGTGTGGTCACTTCCGTTCTGATCGGAGCTTCCCGCCCGGCACAGATTCTTGAAAATCTGAAAGTGTTAAACTCTGCTCCGTTTACGGAGGAGGAACTGAAAAAAATTGATCAGTGTGCACTTTCTCTCTAGGTAAAACAAAAACCCCGGATATTTATTTCCGGGGTTTTGTCTTTTCCTGCATCTGCTATTTGACTTTGACTTTTAATTTTAAAACTTTGGTCTTTCCATTGTTTAAGGTTACTGTCACGCGAATGGACGCAGTTCCTTTTTTGTTCGATTTTATGGTACCCTTCTTGTTTACAGATGCAATTTTTTTGTTATTGCTCTGATAAGAAATGCTTTTTACATTGTCCATATTTAAGGTGGCTGCCAGAGAAACCTTCTTTTGTTTTCCCTTCTTCACCTGAACGGTTTTATTCTTCAATGTAACCGTTTTTAATATTTTCGTTGTGACCTGATCCATATCTTTCTGATCCATAAGGACATAATCCTTATTGGAATCTGCTGAAAAATTCACATTTCCGGCTTTTGTAACCGTATAACTCTTGTCGTTTACAAGGACATAGGCACCTGTCTTTTGATCTTTTGCACACACATACAGCTTGTTTCCGGTCTGTATGTCTGCTGTATTTACGGTCAGTGTATAGCTTACGTTGCCAGCCGGATCGGTGACCCGGATCGTCACATCTGTGTGTTTTCCATTATTTTCTTCCATGGTTTGTTTTATCAGATCAGCGGTCACCGTTGTTTTGATGGCTTTATTTTTCTGGGTTCCGGTAACGGTCACGGTTGGTGTATTTTGTCCGGCCGCGTTTCCATCGGACGGTGTTTCTGTACCAGCTGTATTTCCGTTAGACGGTGTTTCTGCATCGGTTTTATTTCCGTTGGATGGTGTTCCCCCTCCGGCAGTGCCACCACCCGAAGTATTTCCGCCACCGGAACTTCCTCCGGAAGATGAGCCGCCTCCGGTCGTTCCACCGCCTCCGGTAGATGAGCCGCCTCCGGTTGTTCCACCGCCTCCGGAAGATGAACCGCCTCCGGTTGTCCCACTTCCTCCGGTGGAACTGTCCTCTTTGATTGTAACGGTCGCGGCTTCACTTGTCACTGTTTCGTAATAAGTCTGTCCATCCTTATCATCCGGCTCATATACTGCCTTAAACTGATAAGAACCGCCTTGTTTTAAGCCTGATACAACCGTATCGGCTTCCCCATATACGAGTTTTTCCTGTGCCTTTATTATGGTTCCGTCCTGATAAAAAGAAATCGAACCAAGCGGAATACTACCATTTCGGACTCCATCTACCTGTGCATACAGATGTACGGAATTACCGTTTTCTGTCTCTGCCGTAAGGCGAATCGATGGTTTCGCCGCTGTAATGGTAAAGGTTCCGACTTTTTCCTCTATCACATCGTACTGGTTTCCAGTTACTTTAAACCACACCTCATAGCTGCCCGGCTGCACCGGAACAACATTTTTCCCATCCTGCCGATAGAAAACTTCAGGCTTTACCTGCGAATCTACCGTCTTTCCGTTGTCCGTTCGGACTATATTTACCGTGGAAACAAAACAGTTCTGTTTCAGCCCTGTGTACGCAACTGTCTGCTGGATTGTATCATACTGCATCTTTACGGCAATTGGATTTACCGTCACGGTTTCGTTTGCCTGGGAAGGAAGTGCCCTGTAGTTTTCATTGGCTGCTCCTGCATAAGAAACTGTAATTGCATTTTCTCCCATATGAAATCCGTTTGTCTCTGAAACCGGAATCTTTATGGCTGCCTCTCCGTTTTGAAGCGTGATGCCGGATACTTCATAAGGGGTCTGGTTAATGTATACCGAAAAACCAGCAGACGGCACGTTCTGTCCCTGTAAGCGGCTATCTGTATAGACCGTCTGCACGGTAAGATTCAGTTCATCCTGCATGGACACGGCCGACGATGGTAATCCATTTATCGTAGTGGTTGTTTCCTTTGAAGTAACCGTCGAACCGGATGTATCCGGATCTTTGTTTACAATCAGAATTACGTTCTGTTCGATCTGTTCATCTGCTGAAAATGGACGGATTGTGATATAGTAGGTTCCTTCTTTTACCGTAGAACCCTCAGTCGTGCGATAGCACATGGGTGTGATCGCATTCTTCTCTATTCCCGTTTCGAACATCAAATTAAAATTTGGAATACAAATAAAACTACCTTCATCATTCGTAACCGTCTCTGAAGAAAGTGTTTTCCCGTTAAATGTTACTTCATATTCCATCGGAACAACCCCTAGATCCCGATCATACTCATCCGTTTGCTCCAGCCAGGCTACCTCTGCCAGATATGGTTTTGGATCCTTATTTTTATACTCACCGACTTTTGAAATCTCCGAAACTGTTGTGGTAATTACCGGATTTTTTATGGTCATATTTTTTACCGCAACCGGTTTATCCCCTGACAACTCACTGGTTTTCCAGATTTCTCCGTTTCCAGACGATGTCCGTTCCAGTGTCATTCCCGCCTGTCCGTCTGTCGGTGTAAAAGAAACCGCCGTATCCGCAGCCCTTCCAAGTTCCAGATAGGTGTGACCATACTCCGCAATTCCGGATTTTCCATTTCTTCCATTCAGGGTTTCAAATGTAAGTGCACCCGTAATGGTATCTGTAACATTCAGCTTCTGTTCTTTTCCTAAGATCAGTCGGTTTCCTACTGAATCCGCACTCACAATCGAATGTACCTGTGGAGTTTCCATCTGGGAAAGATCAATCGCACTTGCCCCTTCCAGCCTGACCGTACAGCTGTCCAACGCTGCCGGTGCAAATGTTCCACCTCCCTTTACTGTGAGGTTTCCTACTTTGCCTATACCTGGAATTCCGGTATAGGACTGGTCGGTATCTATGGTCAGAAATGTCTTCCCTGCGTGATTTTCAGATACTCCGTACACCTGTTTCGTATCGGAACCGGTAAGTGAAATTTCCACATCGCCGGAAACCGTATATTGTCCATCCGCTGCCGGTGGATCCGGCTCCTGCGTGGAAAACCAGTCATCCTGATTTACATATGGTTCAATGGCACCGGATGCATAGATTTCCCCATTTTGCGTACCGGAAACGTGCGCAAGCACGATCTGTGTCTTACCGTCATATGTTCCGTTCATGGAACCGGCATAAATATTCCCCAGATTGGTACCACCACCCGTAATCAGAATCTGTGCCTCTGATCCCGGATGATTCCCCATATTCTTTCCATTCTCATAAAGGGATCCGCCAAAGATATCTACATAGCGGAATCCGCTGTCGCACGTAACATTCTCAAGAACAAGTTTATGCCCATTTGCAAAAATTGCATCGTGCAGACGATTGGAAAACCGCAGCGTAATGTTTTTAAATGTCACATCCGTATTCAGGATAAATCCCCCCTTACGGTTGGAAAAAGTATTTCCATTTCCGTTGACGGTCACGCTTTTATCAAAAATAAACGGTTCCGCAGCCTCGGCATTTAAAAAAGCACCACTTCCCAAAATTAAGATTTCATCCCCATTGCCGGCAGCCGCATAGGCATCCTCAAATAAATTGTAGGGATTTCCATAGCTTCCATCTCCGGAATGGGTAGAATTTCCATCTTTAAATTCCGTATAGATCGTTCTTGCCGCTGTCTGCACAGCCTCCTGCGCCTTTACCGGCACGACAGGCTGCACGGTAATACACATGGTGAGCACGATAAAAAATGCCCATAGACGTTTTGCTGCATTGTCTGGTTTCATCTGATTGTTCTTTTTCATCCATTTCTCCTGATAATAAGAACAGGGGGATGAGTCAAAAACTCATTCCCCTGTCACTTCATTGATAGTCTCTACCATCATCCTAACATGGTTTCCAATCATCGTCAACAAATTTATGACCTGTTTTTATACCTATATCATCTGCTGATTTTATATTTTATTATTTCTATCTGTTCTATCTGTGTGATATCAATCTTCTGATTGAAAATATAACGAGCCCCACAATATTTCATTTCACTTGCAGATGCATAGCCATCTCCAAGCTCTTCAAGATCTGTACCATCCATGAAAGAATGTTTCTTTTTTTCAGTTCCTTTTCTGTCATCGGTAAGAGGTAACTCTCCTATGGAATATTGCTTTCCGTCTTTTGTTGTTGCAACTACATGATAAAAACACCCTTTTTCTCTCCAGTCATTGACGGGACAAATACTAACCGTATAAGGTGTAATTTCAACAGGGATTGTTTTTTTTGTTTTCTTAACATCCGCTTTTAACATCTTCTCCTTCATTGGAACAACTTTTCCCTTAACCAAAACATTTTTTAATGGCGTATTTGAATTATCCGGTGATTGAAATCCCTTATATACTTTCGGATTTTTCCACGCAGTATCATCGGAATAAAAGCCGCATACATTGATCTGAATACCATCACCTGTATCTATTACATCCACCTTACTGGTAGTATCTAACCCACCTAACCAATAATTTGTTCCTTCCAAAGATTTTGCGTTCGGAAGGAACACCTTTGCACGCATAACCTTCGTATTTGAAGCAACCTGAATTGATGATATGATTATCTTTTGTTCTTTTCTGCCATCATCTTCTCTACTGTTTGATTTTGCATCAAAATTTTTTCCACACGCACACAGACAATATAGCATTGTAAAAATTAATAAGTACAGACTGATTCTCTTCATTCATAATCCTCCAATTTCTTTTTCTTTAAAACACTAAGGATTAATATGCTTCCTATCACTATAATTCCAATGCCAGCCACATATTTCATCGAACTTCTGCTCTGTACTCCAGCTCCTGTACTTACCTCAGAATCTTCAATATAAGTATCTGAAATCTCCGCTACAGAATCAAATGAATAGACACCGCTTTCCACATTTTGAGTTTCCGGAATTTTCTCCATAACCGGATACTGATACCCCAACGAAATCCAGATACGTGCTGTTTCATCATCCATCCCAAGTGCAACCGGCTGTCTCATTCCCGGTTGACTTCCCACCAGTACTACTCTCGTACAGTCCGATAATGCCTCTCGTTTTTCCAGAAGTATATCATAGTAAGGTTCCACTGTATGTTCTGCTGTCTCTGTAATCATCCACTTTCCAGCATGATTTTTTACTTCTTCCTGTTCTGCTTTTGTCAATACAGACTTTGCTTCTTCACTCAAAGGAAGTCCTTTGGCTACGGTAAACATTCCATATGTCTTTTCCATTTTAAAAGGAATGACCCATACATAATTTGCACTTTCCAGAGCACTTGTGAGTTTTTTCGTATCTGCCGTCTGCAATTTTATAAGATTACAATCCACATATACTTTTAATGCCTTGTCATAATCGATGGTTGCATCCGGCTCTTCTTTTTTCATTTCATCCTGTAAATTACTGATTTCTGTCCAATCGCTGCTCGTTATTAACTGATCCTGATCGGAAACCGGTATTTCCGCGGCATAGACAGCAGAACCTGCTATCGTAAAAATTGCAATCATCATAAGCATTATTTTTAAAATATTTTTCATAGCCATTCCCCCTCTCTTGTGTATACTATACCTCATTTTTCCCATTATTCTTTCTGCATGTTAAAATTGGTTTGATTTTCGTCAAAATCTGCATTAAAAATCCCATAGCATACACCATGGGATTTTTTCAAAGATATAACACAATCTGAACCTCAAATATATTTTCATCGATATTTATAGATTTCCATCCCCCGTATTTGTCTACAACATCTGAAATATTCTGCATACCGATTCCATGCAATGCCTGTTGTTTCTTCCTTGTCAGTAAACGTTCTCCCTGTTTATTGACTTTTCCATCAAACGTATTTTTCACCTGTATACCCAGAATTCCCCTGTCGTATTGTATCCGAATCTCCAAAAAACGATCTTTTATCTGCTCCATTGCCTCAATTGCATTGTCCAACAGATTTCCAAACAAAACATTCCAGTCATATCCATCCACTGGCAACTGGCACGGAATCACGATCTGCGACTGAATCTGACAGGACATTGCCTCCGCTTTTGCCAGTTTATGATTCAAAATCATATCCAGTTCCAGATTCCCCGTATTCACATACTTATGCTCCGTCTGCAAATGCTCACTCATTTTATTTACATATTCCTGTGCCTTATCATACCTTCCTTCATTAAGATATGTCTGCAGAAGATACATATGGTTTTTCATGTCATGCCGCAAAGAATCCAGCTTTTTCTGATCCTGCTGCATGATATGCATCTGCTCCTGATAGACCATCATATGTTCCTTTAAAAGCCGTTGCTGCATTTTATCCTGATAAGCTTCTCCCAAACGGTCATACAAATAGAACATTCCAAGATCTACAACGATCATAATAGCCAGTGATAATACTGTTTTTGGCGAATTTTCGCCGGATACACTCTCAAGAGCATATATCCAGACAATATTTCCGGCTAATACAAGAATCATAAAGTAATAGTTCTGTGTTTCCATAACCCTTCGCCGACATATCACCTGTCTTATTCCCATTGCTATGAGCAGATTGACCATTGCCCCCGTGATGGTTCCCATTGCCCGCCCTTCGGAAAACAAAGAAAAATCTCCCAGATAATAATACATGATAAATTCTATGGTAAGCCCCAGCAATACTGTAAAACAACCTGCCATTATTTTCTGCAGTATACTTCCTTCATACAATATACCTTCTGCCGCCCAGAGAAGCAGTACCATACTCACCGTAGTCCCCATGGCATTTCGAAAACCAAATGCAACAACTGTATTAATAAGCCATACGAGCACATAAACAATATTTGCCATCCGTGGCAGTTTTCTTTTCTTTTCCAGAAAAACATCCGTCACTTTAAAACTTACATACACACTTAATATGTTACATACCGCTTCAAATATTCTTTCTATGTTATTCACCCGCCACACCTCATCTTTTCCATAATTGCATGATCAAGGTTATTTTTCATAGACCGACTGACCGGAATGTCATCCCCATTGATCATGTGTACGCTGTCTTTCTGAAAAGATTCTGCATACCGCAGATTAATGACATAAGATTTATGTACCACGCAGAATAAATGCGGATTCAACGCAGGAATAACCTCCGAAAGTTTTCCATAAACACATAATGTATCATTTGCTGTTACCACTTGAATTTTTCTGGCAAGGCTCTGCAAATAAAAAACAGAATGTTCTTCTATCCGTATCGCATTTCTTCCTTTCCCAATTTCTATAATATGTGGCTGAAACTGATACAGCCTTTCATATTCATCTAATATATAATCTACTCGTTCCTGTTGTATGGGTTTCACGAGGAAATTCATTGGACGCAGATCAAAAAGCTGCATGGCATACATTTCTTTTGCCGATACAAAAACAATCTGCATGGATTCATATTGGATCTGAGATCGAATCCAGTTTCCAACGATAATCCCCGAGCTGTCCCCTAATTCAATATCCAAAAATAACAAATCATACCTTTCGCTTTGCTGCAGTTTTTGAATAAATTCTGCTCCACTTGTATAACCGTCAACATCCACTTTTATTCTTTTCATTTCTGCAAACCGAAAAATACTTTGTTCCAATTTATAAATAAATTGTATATCATCATCACATATTGCTACTTTTATCATTGTATATCCTGTAATTTATTTTCCTCTCTATTTCAGGATTTCCTGCAGCCGCGCATCTGTATGCAGGAGTTCCTTCGCACGATCCCTATATTGCTGCTCATGCAGATACGTATAGCGGAACGGTTTGATCGACGGTGCCAGATCAACTGCTTTCTCAAAATCCTCCCTCCGAAGATCCAGTGTTTTTACATAATCCCAGAACCCCGTCTGCGTAAAAATCGTGTCTACCCTCCGGTAACGATGATCCTGCACAACACTCATCAGATAGGTTGCAATGCCAACCTGAATCCCATGAAGCTGCGGATGCTCAAGCATCTTGTCCAGCGCATGGGAAATCAGATGTTCGCTGCCGCTTGTTGGTGCACTGCTGCCCGCAATCTCATTTGCAATTCCGCTCATCGCAAGAGAATCCAGAAGTTCCTTTAAAAACAGATCATCCTGTATCGAAGTAAACGGTGTGCGCACAAAACTGTTGACTGCTTTCTTTGCAATCATGACAGCAAAATCGTTGACTTTTCCGTACCCATGTTCTTCCTCAAAAATCCAGTCATACAGTGCCGTAATTTTTGATACCATATCGCCGATTCCGGAATATAAAAATTTCTCCGGTGCACTGCGGATAATCCTTGTATCCACCACAATCCCATATGCAAGTTTTGCCGGAACGGACTTGCGGCGTCCTTCTACCAGAAGGGAAGCACTGGCACTTGAAAAGCCATCGCTCGATGCCGATGTCGGAATGCTGATAAATGGCAGATTTCGCAGAAATCCACAATATTTCGCACCATCAATCACTTTTCCGCCACCGATGCCGATGACTGCCTGCGTCTTCGCCGGCATGGAAAATGCAAGACTGGTCAGATCTTCCAACCGCACGGTATCAAGTTCCTGATATTCTAAAATATCAATGTCCTCCTGCTGCAATGCTTCCATAACGGTAGAACCAAACATTTCTACAAGACCGTTTCCAAATAATACAACTACTTTCTGTAACTGTAACTCTTTTAAGTAAATCCCCAGATTGTCCAATGCACCCGCACCGATCTTTAAAAGTGCCGGAATGGAAATGTGTTTTCCTGCCATAATAAATGTTCTCCTTCTCATTCTCTTTTCTATTGATTTTAGTATAAACAAAGGTTCCTGAAATTACAATCAGTTCCCCGAAAAAAAACACACGCTTCTCTTTACAATTATGGGTAAGAAAAAAGACGATTTCCTGCGAAACCGTCTTTTTCTTATTAAAAATTTTGACGAAACTCCTGTAAATTTACTTTGTCACTTTGATCGTCATCTTTACCGTCTTTGTCTTTCCGTTCTTTAAAGTGACTTTTACTTTCACAACTGCTTTGCCAGCTTTCTTTGCGACAATTGTACCATTTTTATTCACTGTTACAACCGGCTTTTTGGAAGATGTATAAGTGATCTTCTTTACATTTTCCATGTTCAGACCCTTATCAAAAGTAACTTTTGCCTTCTTTCCGTTTGCAACCGTTTTCTTGGTATCCTTTAATGCAACACTCTTTAAGATTTTACTGCTCAGGGCTTTTGCATCCTTCTCATTCAGCAGTACATAATCACCGGCATCTTTGGTATCCGCTGTCACAGTTCCGTCTTTGGAAACCTTATAAGTTCTGCTGCTGATCAGGACTTTTTCTCCTGTCTTTTTATCAACTTTTACAAGTGTCAGCTTTTTGCCTGCCTGCAGATCCTTCGCATTGACAGATACGCTGTTCATCACTTTGCCGGAAGCGTTCTTTGTTGTCTGGGTAATCGTGATGTCGCTGGTTCCTGCCTCTTTGACTAATTTTGCAACCACATCTGCTGAAATTGTAGTCTTCTTTGTCTCGGAAGTATTCTTTACTGTTTTTTCCAGCTGTGCCCGGGCATCTGTCACTTCTCCCTTATCGTTCTTTTCAACGGTAAGTGTCGCATTTGTATCTTTTGCAATATTCTCAAATGTTTTGTCCGTTTTCCGGGTTTCCGATGGTTTTGTATCTGGTGTTGTATTTCCGGTATCCGGTGTTGTTGTGCTGCCGGAATTTCCACCAGAGGTACTGCTGCCGGAGGAAGAATTTCCGCCATTATTTCCACTCTGGCTGGTCTGTTTTACCGCAATCAGACCATCGGCATCTGCTTTTGCAGCTTCTGCATCACTGATCATTGTTCCTTTGAACGCATCAAAGTAAAGTACCGATTCCACATCTACCGCGGAACCTGCCGGGTTGGAATTACACCAGAGTCCGAATGCCTGCACATCTTTTAAAGCATCCCCACTAAGTTTTCCACCCATCTTCCCTTTAAAAGCGGAGAATGGAACGGTTACTTCATAGGCATCTTCTGTCTTCGCAAGATTGGTCAGATATACTTCATACTCTTCTCCTCCTGCCTTGATCTGTACAACAACCTTCTGCCCTTTTCCATCAAGTTTTGTCCAGAATTTCAATGCATTATAGGCTGAAAAATCTGTATTGCCCAGACTTGCATTTACCAGACCCGTCCAGACTTCCGAACCGGTTGTTTTTAATTTGTAATTAAATGCAGCACCATATGTACCGTCTGCCTTATGCTCCTGATCCAGCGTAAAGGACGAACTGCATCCAGCGGCAGAATTTCCACCGTAAGCTGCATCCAGAAGTCCATTACTCCCGACATAGTAGTCAAAATTTTCCAGCACACCTGCCGGAGCTTTGTCCTTTTCTTTTCCGATACTCAGATTTGTGATCGTGGACAGTTCTTTTCCATCTGCAACAAGTGTAATGGATGCTACATCTGTTTTTCCGATCTGATCCATTTCCTTTTGTGTCAGCTGCGCCGTATAGAATCCGTCGGAGCCTTTTGCAGCCGGCAATGTCAACTGTTTGCCTTTTGCCGTATCCTTTACAACAAACGATACCTCACCGGCATTGGAAACACTTGCCTTTAACACAGTTGGCTTTAAAATCGTATCCATATCAAACGGTGCTACCATGTATCCGCTGACATCTTTGTAATTATCCGTCTTTACTCCTGCGTACTTATCGATATTTCCATAGAAATTCGTACCGTTTCCAAATACTGAATCCTCATTGTTGTAGTAAGAAATGAAATCATTGATCATTTCCTGTCCCATGGTATCACTGTATTTATACGGCACATAGAAATTGGTATCGCTGAAATTTGCCCATACCATATAATATGGCATGTCGTTTTCCTTTGCGATATCATTCACTTTCTGATACCAGTTCACACCCGACTTTGCCTCACTGACCGGATTATTTTTTACAAGAAGCCCTTCGTTATCACTTCCATCCTTTTTCATCACACGTACACCGGTCTCCGAAATCGCAGCCAGCTTGTTATGCTGTTTTGCAAGCGATGATACAACCTGACAGGTCTGATCCAGATGATCAAAGAATGAAGTATCACTCTCTGCCGGATAAGTATTAAAATCGTTGTAATAATCAAATGCCAGAATATCTACATAGGCATCTCCCGGATAACGCGACATATACTCCGCCTCGGTCTCCAGCGGTCCGTTTGGTGAATACACATAAAGCATATTATGTACCCCTTTGGATTCCAGATACTCTCTGGTATATGCATACAGACTCTTATAACTTTCCGCCGTGTTTCCAGTTCCCCACCAGAACCATCCGCCGGTATTCTCATGCAGTGGACGGAAGATGACCGGAATATTTGATTCCTGTAATTTATTCGCATAGGTTGCAATGGTATCCAGATAAGCCGTAAAGACCTTATTCTTTTCTCCTCCTGGCAGAATCTTTTTTAAGCTGTCCCCGGACAGATCTTTGGATTCGTTGAAATTACAGTCAAAGAAATCGTAGGTTCCATCCCCATTGTCTTTGATCTTCGCGCTTGTGAAGTTTGGCATATGTGCAGATAATGTGACGATTGCTCCATTCTCTGCTGCCTTTTTGCTGTAATTGATGGAATTTTCCAGTGCAGATTTTGCATCTGTTCCACCTGCCTCGCTTCCAAACAGTGCAAGGGAATCGATTCCAAAAATACCGCTGACAGAACCGGTCACATCATGGACATCTCCTAACTCATCCTTTGTTCCAACCGAACGGCTGACATCATTCTGATGACCAAACAGTACCTGATCGCTCTCGGTCAGTCCCTGTAAATATGCATACAATGCCTTTGCGCTATTGCTGGCATCCGGATCTGTCATGGTCAGGATTTTATCTGTTGCTTCTGTTTTTGCCTGTGTTCCGTCTGTATTCGGTGTTGCGGTAATTGTCACAAAATCACCACTGGCATCCTTCTGGGAAAGTATCAGATTATCCAGATAAACATCCCCTGCAAAGGAACTGTTGGCTCCGATAAGTCCGATTGTCAGATCATCCATTGGTGTGGCAGATGGAGAAAATCCTAAAGTAACTGTAACTTTCTTATATCCGTTTCCTGCATCTGCTGCCTCGGACGAATCTATGCTGGTATCTTTATTGATTCCGCTATTGGAGAAAAATTTTATCTTGGAAATATTACTGTTTTCCGGATAAATCAAATCCACACTCACCTGATTATAATTGCTGATATCAGCCGGTGAGAAATATATATGCAGAAAAAAGCAATCATCGCCATGATTCGCCGGAGTTGGCTGTATAATCCAAGCTTACTTTTAATCTTCCGTCTCCGCCATTTGCATCATAGGAACATTTCGGAGCAGCATTTTCTTCTCCACCGTGGAAATACTGATATCCGGTTTCGCCTGCCCACAGATTTACCTGGAATTCATCATTTAAATCAGAAAGAACGGTTGGCTCCTGTTTGGTCAGTTCCTGTTTATCGCTTGATAAATTTGTAAGAACTACATTTGAAAATGTCACAGTTCCCTTAAATCCGGTTCCCACAAGGACGAATTCAACATCCATCAATGTATCCGGTGTTATTCCTGAAAACTTTACTTTCAGATCAGCTGAATACTTCTCCCCATCTTTCGTAAAAGAATCCTGCTGCAGCCACTGGCAATCCGTACTGTTGTTCCATCCCCAATCTGATCCCAGTTTTGTTACACCCTGGATATTCAGATGCGCTTTATCTGCAGCCAGCGACTGATAGGATGCTTCATCCAGTGTTACCTTTGCAGTTAATTCATACTCTTCATTCACATTTCCCAACGAGCCATTGATGGAATTATCATATGCAAAAGTAATTTTTCCTGCACCATTCCAGTCTTCTTCTTGCAATCCTGAAAAATCAATGGTTTCTGTTGTTTTTGCGTTCTCATTTTTGTACAGTTCTGTACGTGTTACTGTTGGTGCTGACGCTTCATTTGTTTCCGCCGCATACACAATCTCATTCTGTAAAAATGTGCATGCCTCCGGTGTCAGTGACCCCATCATTGCTGCTGCCAGCGTGATGGCAACAATCTGTTTTCCTACCCTTCTCATGTTTTTGCTCTACCTTTCCTTTCTTCTCCATTTTAGTTGTAAAAACCTTCCAGCACCCTCCATCTATCCGGTTTCACTTAATAAAAAAGCAATTGCACGCTGCTTCCCATATTTCAGGGAGAGGGTACTGCATACTTGGGGAGTGCAGTAAAAAATATGGGAACCAGTGTGCAATTGCTTAATTTATTTGATAAATTCAGTATATCACAAAGTAATTTTAAGTCAATATTTAGTTAATAGAAAATTAATCGTTTGTAAAGTATTACTTAATTTAAAGTTTTTTAGTCTTTTTTTAGTCTTTTAATTAGACATTTTCACAAGAGACGAAAGTACCAGTTCCTTATTAATTGAAAAAAGCACCTGTAAAACAGATTATGTTCTGCTCTACAGGTGCTAATATCGTGCTAGTTCTTTTAAGCTGCCTTCCAAAGAATAACCCCCTCTTTTTGTACATTCTTATAAAATGGAAGCACTTCCCCCCTCTTTTTCATATTTTCTTCTTTAATATCAATGATAGAAAAAATCTTATCATAACGTATATCCATCTCTGCTGACCAGCAAATAAATTTATTTCTTATTTCTTCATTCATATCATTTTTAGTGATGATTGCTATATCTATATCGCTTTCTGATGTAGCTTCATTTCTTGCAACAGATCCATACAAAATAATCATTGATAAATTTTCATGAAACAGATTAAGTAACCCTTTTACCAATTCGTCTTTCATCATATCCGTTAACATTTATTACACCCCTACAAAAACTCTTTTTTATAGTCTACCATTTTTTCTGCACCTATTCCATATTTTCTTTTTCATAAGATTCCACCAGTCAAAGAACAATTCAAAAATTAAGGGGACGATCAAAACCATCCCCTTAAAAATTTTAAATATAATTAATCAATTTTTCTTAACATTGCCAAGTCAAGGTTACACCAGTCATTTGCTCCTGCTACAGAATAAACCCCGATCTCCAACGTATGATTTGTAACAACAATCTTGTCTATACTAAAAATATTCCAATTAATGTCACTTGTTTCAATCGTGGTATCAAGCTCACTTCCTCCATAATTTTTTGCATAAAGTTGTAAAACATCCTGTTTCCCATTTGTCTTTGCCCAAATTGAGAATTTATATGTTCCATTCGGAATATTTGTATACGTTTTATATACAGAACACGAATACTCTTTATCATCCCAAAATGTTAATTTGTAATCTCCATCATATGCATCACCATATTCTGTTCTTACAGTATTTTCATCTGACGAATCACTTGTCCATACATTCCATCCACTCGGTGAAGTAGTTATCCCATTCTGTTCAAAACTGATATTTGTCAATAAATTTTCACACGGTTTATTAAGCACCTTAATAGAATCTAATGCATTTCCCTGAAAATTAAACAACGTCATGTTATCCCATGTATTACTTGGAGTTACGGTATCATTTTTATACGCAACCCCTGCAGATGTAGCATATGTTCCACCTTCTACAGGTATCCATTCTGGTTCCCAATAAAAATATCCAATACCTTTATCATCTGGTACATTTAAAATGATTGATTCCAGATCATTCATAAATTCAAATTGTCCTTCTACTGTTGCAGGA
>OLRQ01001707.1_pt1 | contig 15757 bp, 15 predicted proteins | sample 1671971 | NCBI WGS metagenome assembly OLRQ01 (sample SAMEA3136631, study PRJEB25190) | human gut metagenome | biome: human gut; feature: human-associated habitat; material: faeces | place: Austria | collected 2013 | reverse complement strand
CGGCGAAACGTCAGTTTCGCGACAGCTAAGCGGCTGCTTTTTCGTTCAGCGAGACAAGCTCGGTGCCGGGGTAGTAGTGCGCGAGGATCTCGCGGTAGTCCGCGCCGTTTTCGGCCATGTATTTCGCGCCGTACTGCGATAGACCGACGCCGTGGCCGTAGCCGATGGTGTGGAAGGTGAGCGAGTCATCAGCGGTCGTGACCGTGAAATTGGTCGAGCGCAGACCGAACAGCTCGCGCACCGCCGTACCCTCGACCGTGACGCCGCCGAGCTTTACGGTTTTGATGCCGCCGGCGTCCGAGCGAACCGAGGCCTTGAACCAGGCGGAGGGCGGGCCGGAAAGATCGGCGGCAGGGAAGGCGGAGCCGACCTTTTCGCGGAAATCGTCCGCTGAAACAGTGACAGCGCTCTCGTAGCCGTCAAAAGCCGTGCCGCCGGGACTGACCACGCTTTGCAGGTAGGGGACACTGTTGCCCCAGACCTCCACGGCGTCCTGGGTGGCGCTGGCGGAGGAGGAGTGGAAGACGGCGTCGATAAGCTGACCATCGTAGAGGATCACTTGGTTGGCCGTGTCCGCGACGGCGGCGGTAATTTTATTGGTGTACTCGATGGCCTTGTCCCCCCAGTTGCTCTGGGCCTGGTCCTTGGCGATCCAGGCCTGGCAGCAGCGGTAGTCGGTACAGAGGTCGGCGTCGGGGTGGTTGTTGGTTGTGCCCCGGTGGAGGGCGTAGGTCCGGGCGGCCACGGCCTGGGCCTTCAGGGCCTCTTCGTGGAACGAGGCGGGCATCTCTGCTGCCACCACGCCCCAGAGATATTGGTTCAGGTCCATCTGGGTGATCTGGCCGTCGCTGCCCTGGATCTTGAGCGTGTGTCCGCTGTCGGGCAGGGCGGCCTCCTGCTGCGTCTCCACTTGCGGGTCCTGGTTCTCCTGCTTCTGGCCCTGGTGGATGAGCGCCGCCAGGACAAATACGGCGGCCGCCGCCAAGATGGCCACGCCGATGATCTTTTTCATGGTTCTACTTCCTCCTTCTGCGCCGGGGGGAGGCTGCAATAGACTTCTCCCGGCTGTGGGTCCTGTCCGCGCTGGGCGAACAATTCTTCCACCGTAACGAGCTGATAGCCCTGGGCCAGCAGTTGGTCCACCGCGGCCAGAGCCGCCGTCACGGAGGTGTCAAAAATATCGTGCATGAGAATGATGTCCCCGTCCTTCACCTGGCGCAGAATATCCGCCGTGATGCGGGACGGGGTGGGGTCTTTCCAGTCCTCGGTATCTAAGGACCAGCAGATGATGGGGGCCTTGGCCCACTGCCGCAGGGTGTCGTCCACAAAGCCGTAGGGCGGGCGGAGCATCAGGTCCACCGGCCCGACGATCTCGCGGATGGCGGCGCGGGTCTGGTCTAATTGGGATGTGATCTGGTCGGGCGTCATGCCCTTCAGGGAGACGTGGTGCCAGGTGTGCAGACCGATCTGGTGCCCCTCGTCGGCCATGCGGCGGACGGTCTCGGCCCGGTCCGCCACCTGCTCGCCCACCAGAAAAAACGTGGCCCTTACGCCCCGCTGGGCCAGGCCGTCCAAAAGGGCGTTGGTGGTACCCGGCCAGGGGCCGTCGTCAAAGGTCAGGGCCACATAGCTCCCGTGGGCCACGCCGCCGACGGGCTGGCTCGTTTGGACGGGAGAGGCCGATATGGTCCAGACCGCCGTCACCGCCAGGGCCAAAGCCCAGCACAACCAAAACCCGCGTGTCCTCCGCGTTCCCATCTGCCGCGCCCCCCTCCGATCATACCGTACAGTCTATGCGCGGCGGCGGGTCCATTAGACCCAGAGGGAGATCACGCCGCAGGAGACGGCGGTCACGATGGCCCCGGCGATGAGCACGCCGATCAGCAGGGCGGGCAGGGCTTTCCGAATGGGGATGCGGAAGATCGTCGCCACCAGTGCCCCCGTCCAGGCTCCCGTGCCGGGGAGGGGGATGGCGACCAAAATGATCAGCCCCAGGATCCGATATTTTCGGACCATGCGCCCCTTGAGATGGGCGCGGGATTCCAGGCGGTCGATCTTCTCCCCCCACCAGGGCCGCTGGCGGAGCAGGCGAAAGACCTTTCGCACGAAAAACAACAGAAAGGGCATGGGCAGCATATTGCCCACCACGGCCAGCAGAAAGACGAGATCTGCCGGCAGACCAAAGGCCAGCCCGAAGGGAATGGCACCCCGCAGCTCGACCACAGGGACCGCCGCCATGCCCAGGGTGGCGGCGCAGTGGAGTAGGTTTTCTTCCAAGATGAACTCCTTTGGAGAATCGGGTGACATCGTTTGCTCTATACAGTATAGTGTCCCCTACGACCCCTGTCAAGCAAAAGGGACCGCCGCAAAAACGACAGTCCCTTTTGCAATCATGCTTCTGTTTTTTCATCCCGCAGCCGGGGGAAGGTCAAAATGGCTTTGAACAGGTCCCCGTCCACCGCCAGGGCAAAGGTCCCGTGCTGGAGCTGGGTGAGGCTCCGGGCGATGGAGAGGCCCAGGCCGCTCCCCTCGGTATTCCGGGAGGCGTCGCCCCGGACAAAGCGCTCCATCAGCTCATCGGCGGAGATGTTCAGCGGTTCCGCAGAGATATTGCGGAAGATGATGGTCACTTGCTCATCGGTGGCCTGGCAGGTGAGATACACCCGCGTGCCCGGCTGGGCGTACTTCTGGATGTTGCTGAAGAGATTCTCAAACACCCGCCACAGCAGACGGCCGTCGGCGGAGATGCGGGGCGTTCCCTCCGCCGGGGTGAGGCAGAGGGTCAGCTGCTTGGCGGCCAGGCGCTCCTCATATTCCCCGGTGGTCTGGCCCAGGAAGACGTTCACGTCCGTGGGCTGGAGGTTGACGGTCAGGTTGCCTGTGGTGGCTTTGGAGGCTTCCACTAAATCCTCCGTCAGCTTTTTCAGGCGGGCAGACTGGCGGTCCAGTACGTCCAGGTATTCCTTGGCCTTCTCGTTGGGCATCGGCTCCTGCTTGAGCAGGTCCACGTAACTCACGATGGCAGTGAGGGGCGTTTTGATGTCGTGGGAGACGTTGGTGAGCAGCTCCGTTTTCATCCGCTCGCTCTTCATCTGTTCCTCCACGGCGTGCTGAATGCCCTGGCGGACGCTGTTCAGGGCTTCGCCGTGGGCGCGGAAGGGGCCGCGGAGCTTTTCCAGCGGGAGCTGGTAGTTCAGGTCCCCTTGGGTCAGCTTTTGGCCGCCCGCCTGCAAGTGGATCAGCTGCAGCACCAGACGGATGAAGAAGATCAGCTCCACGACCTTCAGCAGAAGCCACAGCAGTGCCATCCCAGCCCCACTGTTCCAAACGCCCAGCAGACACAGCAGCTCCAAAAAGCTGAAGCCCACAAACAGCAGGCCCGCCTGCCAGAAGAGGGGCAGCTTCTGCACGGTCTCCCGAATGCCCCCGCCCATCCAGCGGAAGAAGCGGCCGAAGGGGTGGAGAATGCGGCGGAAGAGCAGGTTTTCACCCAGCGCCCCCTCCCGCCCCCGGCGGACCAGGGAGCAGAGGGTGGGAAGGAAGACGAGGCTGCCCACCAGCGCCGCCGCGATCGTATTGCCCGGCATGAATTGGTAATTCAAATCGTCGGAGAGCGCCGCCGCACAGCACAGCAGGACGATCCCGGCCACGATCACCAGCAGATCCGTGGGCACAGCCCGGTCCAGCCAGGGGCGACGGCGGCAGAGGCCGGGCAGATCGCCCGCTTCGTCCGTCTCCTCCTCCACGCCCGGCCAAACGGGGTCCGGCCAGAGCAGGAAGAGCAGGCACAGCAGAGCCAGCACACCACCAAAGATCGTCCCGGCGACAAGAGGCGTTTGATACGCCAGCAAAGTAGCGAGGTTGTTCAAGGTTTCGTAAGCGTAACCCTCATCGATCAAATCAGAGCGCAGAGCACCGTCGACGGTCACGGTGCGTTCTGTCCCATAGGTAGTGCATTGTGCAACGAGAACATAATAGGTGCTTTCCGTGGCATCCTCCGTTGCCGTCTCCTCCATGACCTCAATATCGTCATAATTCTCATAGAGATTGTTCAGGAAATCCTGCATCTTCCGTTCGGAGTCAAAGGTCTGGCGGACCGTTTGAACATCCCGACCGTCGCTGATCTGAATCGTTTCAGACCAGGTGGCCTGAGAAGCACCCTCTGTCCCGCCGGAGGCCAGCACGTTATCGTTCTTGTCCTGGATGGTATAGAAGAAATTCTGATCCTCTATGATGTCGTTCAAACCAGTAAGTGGCATGTTTACACTATAGGCATTGGCAACATCCCGCGTATACTGCACTGTCAAGTCCTGCACAACATGGCGTTGCATATGATGTGCGCCACTGGGCCGAAACGCGCCGCCTTGGGCCAGAATCACAACTTGGCTGCCGCAGGCGGCGAGCAGGGTCAAGGACAGGACACAGACGAGGCCGACCACGATCCTGGCCCAGGGTCGCTGACGTAAGTTTGGTTTCATGGTTTTCCCCCTTCCATCTTGTACCCCTGGCCCCAGACTACCTTAATATAACGGGGGTCGGAGGGGTCGATCTCCAATTTTTCCCGGAGGTGACGGATGTGGACGGCCACGGCGTTCTCCACCCCGAACGGCTCTTCGCCCCACACGGCGCGGTAGATGCGCTTGGGAGAGAACACGGTGCCGGGGGACCCCATGAGCAGGTGCAGGATGTCATACTCCCTGGGGGTGAGCGACACGGGGTCGCCGTCCAGGGTGACTTCCTTCGTCCGGTCGTCCAGGGCGATGCCCCCCAGCCGCAGGGCCGTGGGGCGGACGGTGCCGCCGCCCAGCTGCAAATACCGGCGAAGCTGGGACTTGACCCGCGCCAGGACCTCCACGGGGTTGAAGGGCTTGGTGACATAGTCGTCCGCCCCCAGATTCAGGCCCTGAATTTTGTCCGTGTCCTCGGATTTGGCCGTGAGCAGGATCACCGGCACGTTGGACGCCTCCCGCAGGCGGGTCAGGGCGGCGATGCCGTCCAGCTTGGGCATCATGATGTCCAGCAGGACCAGGTGGATGTCCTCCCGGCGGAGCAGGTCCAGGGCTTCCGTCCCGTCGTAGGCGGGGAAGACCTGATACCCGGCGGTGGTCAGATAGATGGTCAATGCGGACACAATGTCCTTTTCGTCGTCGCAGACTAGGATGTTGTACATGGTCGTCACCTCTTGGGTCTAGCATAGCGTTTGAGGGATTAAGATACAAGGTGGGGGAAGGTTAAGATTTTCTTAAGACGGCAGAAGCTCCCACCGCCGCAGGGGACGGTGGGAGCGGAAAACCAGAAGAGTCAAAGCGAGCAGAGCTTACTTGTATTCTGCCGCCAGCTGTTCAAATTTGTGCAGGGCACGCTGGATCTGCTCGGTCGGCACGCAGTAAGAGATACGGACGTGGCCGGGGCAGCCGAAGCTGTCGCCGGGGACCAGGACCAGGTCATACTTCCTGGCCCGCTCGCAGAAGGCGCGGGCATCCGGCTCTAAGCTGCGGGGGAAGAGGTAGAAGGCCCCGTCCGGCTGGGCGCAGGTGTAGCCCATGTCCCGCAGGGCGTTGAGCAGCAGGTCGCGGTTCTTGTGATAGATCTCGATGTCTGCCGTCTGGCCGGTGCATTCCGCCGCCACCAGCTGGAAGAGGCTGGGGGCGCAGACATAGCCCAGGGCGCGGCCCGCGCCGCACACGGCGGCGTAGACGATGTCCGCATCCTCCGCCTGGGGGGGCACGAGCACATAGCCGATGCGCTGGCCGGGCAGGGAGAGGGACTTACTGTATGAATAGCAGACCAGGGTGTTGGGATAGTAATTGGGCACCCAGGGCAGGGGGGTCTCCCGGTAGACGATCTCCCGGTACGGCTCGTCGGAGATGAGCCAGATCGTGTGGCCGTATTCCTTCGACTTCTCCGTGAGGACCTGCGCCAGTTTTTGGATCGTGGCCTCGGAGTAGACGACGCCGGTGGGGTTGTTGGGGCTGTTGATGATGACGCCCTTGGTGTTCGGCGTGAGGGCTTGGTCAAAGGCGGCAAAGTCGATCTGGAAGTCCTCGATGTCGGCGGGGACCGTCACCAGCTCCGCCCCGGCGCTCTCCACGAAAACCTTATACTCCGGAAAATACGGCGCAAACGCAATAAAGGTATCGCCGGGGCAGGACAGGGCGGACAGGGCGCAGCACAGGGCGCCTGCGGCACCGGCGGTGAGATAGAAGTTGTCGGCAGTGTAGTTCGTGCCGAAGCGGCGGTTGAGATCGTCGGCCAGCGCCCCACGGGCCTGCCCGTCGCCCTGGGCGGGGGTGTAGCCATGGAGCTTGATGGGGTCGATGGCGTCCACCAGTTTGTGGACGGCCTCAGCCACCGTGGCCGGGGCGGGAACGCTGGGGTTGCCGATGGAGAAATCGTCCACGTTCTCCGCGCCCACTTCCGCGGCTCTCGCCTGGGCAAAGGCAAAGGCCTCCCGGATCTCCGAGCGGGCCGTGCCGAGATTTAACATGCGTTGGGATACGTTCGTCATAGGGTAAGTACCTCCCGTCTTGGGGTAAAATGTTGTGTGAGGTCAGTATAGCACAAATCGGGGCGGGGAACAATGAGAGAAAGGCAGTTGACATCGGATGGGGTATCGGCTATAATAAAAAAGGAGATAACCAGGATTCTCCAAAGAACTCACCAAACACGAAACCCCATCGGAAGTCACTACCTTCCGATGGGGTTTCTGTTCCCTTTTGGTTCGTGTGTATACACGGGGTGAGGGCTTAGTTCACCCCAGGCTGGCTTCCATGCGTTTCGCTCCTTACGTTAGCACTCTTGTAAGTAGAGTGCTAACGTTTACAATTTGGACATAAAATCCTCGAATTTTTTTCATAAAATCGCAGTAGTATAGACACCGTAGACAGGAGATTCCCGGGAATACCTGGGGAAATGCCAAGCACTCCTGCGAATCGAGTGAAAAACAAAACGCAGGCCAGAGGCCTTGCGAGAACGTGTTTATGATAAAAAAGGAGCGGTTGCATTATGTTCGGTATGATTCCCTTTGAGCGTCACGATGACAATATGTTTGATATGTTCGATAACTTCCAGAAGAAGTTCTTCAATGATTCCAACGCCAAGCTGCCCGCCTTCCGGACGGACATCCGGGACCAGGGTGACAAGTTCTTGCTGGAGGCAGAGCTGCCCGGCTTTCAGAAGGAGGAGATCTCCCTGGAGCTGAAGGAGGGCATCCTCACCATCAGGGCAGAGCACAAGGAGAGCGAAGAGGAGCAGGCCAAGAAGGGCGAGTACGTCCGCCGGGAGCGCCGCTACGGTTCCTTCGCCCGGACCTTCGATGTCTCCGGCATCGACGAGAGCGGCATCACCGCCGCCTATCACAACGGCATCCTGGAGCTGACCCTGCCCAAGCAGGCCCCCGTGGTGCCCCAGGCACGCCAGATCACCATTGGTTAAGTTTGCATGAAACTTTAGGGCACCGGGTCTCCCGGTGCCCTTTCTCCCGAAAGGAGTGTTGACTTTATGAACGCTGAACGTTTGACACAGAAATCCGCCGAGGCTATCCGCTCGGCCCAACAGATCGCCCAGGAATACGGCAACCCCCAGATCGAGCAGGTCCATCTGCTCTGGGCGCTGCTCCAGGACAGTGAGGGCCTCATCCCTCAGCTGCTCTCCGGCATGGGCGTCACCGTCCCCTCGCTGGAAGCCGCCGTGAAGAACCTGCTGGAGCGCCAGCCGCGGGTGTCCTCTTCCGGCCACGAGGCCGGGAAGATCTATATCTCCGCGGAGACTGAAAAAGCCCTGAACCGGGCCGAGAAGATCGCCGGGGAGATGAAAGACGAATACACCTCCGTGGAACACCTGTTCCTGGGCCTGCTGGAGACGGCCGGCCGGGAGCTGGGCAGCATCTTCTCGGAGTACCGCATCACCAAGGAGCGGGCCTTGCAGGCCCTGACCTCCGTCCGGGGCAACCAGCGGGTCACCTCGGATAACCCCGAAGAGACCTACGGGGCCTTGAAGAAGTACGGCTCTGACCTGGTGGAACGGGCCCGGCAGAACAAGCTGGACCCCGTGATCGGCCGGGATGACGAGATCCGGAACGTCATCCGAATCCTGTCCCGGAAGTCCAAGAATAACCCCGTCCTCATCGGCGAGCCTGGCGTCGGCAAGACCGCCATCGCCGAGGGCTTGGCCCAGCGGATCGTCAAGGGCGACGTGCCCAATTCCTTGAAGGACAAGACGATCTTTGCCCTGGACATGGGCTCCCTCGTGGCCGGGGCCAAGTACCGCGGCGAGTTTGAGGAACGGCTGAAGGCCGTCCTGAACGAGGTGAAGAAGTCCGAGGGCAAGATCATCCTCTTCATCGACGAGCTGCACACCATCGTGGGTGCCGGCAAGACGGAGGGCGCCATGGACGCCGGCAACCTGCTCAAGCCCATGCTGGCCCGCGGCGAGCTGCACTGCATCGGTGCCACCACCCTGAACGAGTACCGCCAGTACATCGAGAAGGACGCCGCCCTGGAGCGTCGGTTCCAGCCCGTCATGGTCAACGAGCCGACGGTGGAGGACACCATCGCCATTCTCCGTGGTTTGAAAGAGCGCTATGAAGTCTTCCACGGCGTGAAGATCACGGACAGCGCCATCATCGCCGCAGCCACTCTGTCCAACCGGTACATCACCGACCGATTCCTGCCCGACAAGGCCATCGACCTGGTGGACGAGGCCTGCGCCCTGATCCGCACGGAGATCGACTCCATGCCCACCGAGCTGGACGTCATCCAGCGGAAGATCATCCAGCATGAGATCGAGGAGGCCGCCCTGAAAAAGGAGAGCGACCACCTCTCCCAGGAGCACCTGGCCGAGATCCAGAAGGAACTGTCGGACATGCGCGAGGAGTTCAAAGCGAAGAAGGCCCAGTGGGACAACGAGAAGGAGGCCATCGGTAAGGTCCAGCAGCTCCGCGCCGATTTGGAAGCTGCCAACGCCGAGCTGGAAAAGGCCCAGCGCGAGTATGACCTGAACAAGGCCGCCGAGCTGCAATACGGCAAGATCCCCGCCCTGAAAAAATCCCTGGAGGAAGAGGAGCAGATCGCCAACGAGGGCAAGGCCCGCTCCCTGCTGCGGGATAAGGTCACCGACCAGGAGATCGCCCGCATCATCGAGCGCTGGACCGGCATCCCCGTGGCCCGCCTGATGGAGGGCGAGCGGGAGAAGCTGCTCCACCTGGAGGACATCCTGCACAAGCGGGTCGTCGGCCAGGACGAGGCCGTGCGCCTGGTCTCCGAGGCCATCCTGCGCAGCCGCGCCGGGATCGCCGACCCGGATAAGCCCATCGGTTCCTTCCTCTTCTTAGGCCCCACGGGCGTGGGCAAGACGGAGCTGGCCAAGACCCTGGCCGAGGCCCTGTTCGACTCTGAGAAGAATCTGGTCCGCATCGACATGTCGGAGTACATGGAGAAGTTCTCCGTCTCCCGGCTCATCGGTGCCCCTCCCGGATATGTGGGCTATGAAGAGGGCGGTCAGCTGACCGAGGCCGTCCGCCGCAAGCCCTACTCCGTGGTCCTGTTCGACGAGGTGGAGAAGGCCCACCCGGATGTGTTCAACATCCTCCTGCAAGTGCTGGACGACGGCCGCATCACCGACAGCCAGGGCCGGACCATCGACTTTAAGAACACCATCCTCATCCTGACCTCCAACCTGGGTTCTCAGTATTTGCTGGACGGCATCGATGCCAACGGCGAAATTTCCCAGGAAGCCAAGGACCAGGTGGACCAGCTGCTCAAGCGGTCCTTCCGCCCGGAGTTCCTGAACCGTCTGGACGAGATCGTCTACTATAAGCCCCTGACCAAGGAGAACATCACCTCCATCGTGGACCTGCTCATCGGCAGCCTGAACAAGCGCCTGGCCGACAAGCAGCTGACCGTGGAGCTGACCCCTGCCGCCAAGACCTACGTCATCGACAACGGCTATGACCCGCTGTACGGTGCCCGTCCGCTGCGCCGGTTCTTACAGCACACGGTCGAGACCCTGGTGGGCCGCAAGATGATCGCCGACGAAGTGCTCCCCGGCACCACCCTGGTGGTGGACTGCGAGAACGACCAGCTGGTCGTGCGGTGAGCTTCTTCCCCGGTAGATCCTAAACAACAAACGAATCCCCCTTGCCGCGGCATGGTTCCATTGCCTGGGCAAGGGGGATCTTTTTTTACAAAACGACCCCGGAAGTGTGAAAAACTCTTCCGGGGTCTTGCGTTTATGACAATTTTAAGGAAAAACTTTCCATCAATCGAAGCCCAGGCCCAGGTAGGCGTCTTGGGTGCTGCAATACTTGGCGTGCAGGTCTTGGTCGTACCATTTGATCATGCCGAAGGCCTGGGTGTAGCTGCCGGACAGGCCATCCCAAAAAGCTGGGGTGCGGATGTGGTAGCGGGAGGCCTCCATCTCCTTGGCGATGGTCTCCACGGCCTTGCCCATCTGGGCGTGGGGGATGAGCAGCTCTTTGGCCAGCAGGCGGCGCTTCTGGACATACTCAATGGCCGCGCAGCCGACCACGCCGTCCACCTCGATCTTGTACAGGTCGCCGTAGGCCATATGGCTGCCGATCTGCTGGAAGGTGATCATGTTGTCGCTGTAAGTCACGTGGAACGTGTCTTTGAGATAGCTCTCGCGGATCTCGTTGTACTCGCGGGGGGCAACGGGCGTCATGACGCCGCCGCCGGTGTCACCGGTGAGGGAAGAGGCGAGGAACTCGACCTTCCGGGTGGCGAAGCACTCGTCCATGCCCACCGTCTCGAAGAAGCGGTGGAGGGAGGGGGAGGCGGGAACCAGGATCATGGCCTTGTCGCCCCGCTTCTGGAGGTATTCGTCGGCATACTTGAGCAGCTGGCGGGCGTGGCCCTTGCCCTGCATATAGGGGTTGGTGGCCAGCGCATAGACGTAGCCCACGGGGATGTCGGTGCCATCCGGCAGGTGAACGGTGCCGGGCAGCATGGCGGCCATGGAGTCCAGCTCCCCCACTTCATCTACCACCAGGACCTGCTCCACGGGGCAGAACTTCTGATAGAAGATGTCGACATAGGTGCTGGGATCGCCAAAGCATTTGCGCCAAAGGTCCTTCAGCTGGGGCAGTTCTTCGGGAACTGCGGGGCGAATGGTGATCATGGGGATTCCTCCTTCTCCGTATTCACTGGGCCGCCGGGATCAGCTGACAGGACGGTCCGTTATCCTTCCGTCTTGGGACGGGAGGTCAAGTCGCAGCGGATCTCCACTGCGCTAAAATTAACTTCCAGGTAATCGGGATAATAGGATTCCTTGGCCTTGCGCAGGCCGGGCAGGCCCATATCATCCTCCCGGTCCAGGTAGCGGACCTGGGGATACTTCTCCCGGATGTACCGGGCAAAGGAGCGGTTCACCGCTGGGTAGGCCCCTTGAATGTCCCCTCTGGCCCGCTCGAAGTGCACGTCGAAGACGTTCTCCGTGAGCAGGGCGCCCAGGGTGAAGCCCAGGATCTCCTCCTGCCAGCGCAGGACGATGCCGTCTAAGCCCAGGGCCTCCCGGTTTTCCAGGGCCAGGACCAGGGCGCGGTGCTCGTCGTCCAGGGTGGACAGGCCGCCTTCGGCGGCTTCGCGGGTCAGGGCCTCCTGGTGCCAGGCGGCGTCCATGGCCAGGCAGGGGGCGATGTCGGCCTGGGTCATGGGGGTCCAGTCCCAGCCGGGATAGGCCTCGTCCAAGCGGTGGATATGGTTGCGCTTGGCGTGGAGCTTCTTGCCAGGCAGGTCGGCCAGGCGGTCGATGTCGTAGAGATAATCGAAGCCGTCCCTCGCCTCCTCGAAGGCGAAGCGGTCGGGGTAATTGGCTTCCAACCAATTCTTGTGGTACTGGGTGAGGGCGATCAGGCGCAGGGGCTGGCCCTCCTCCCTGGCGTCCTGGGTGATGGCATCCAGGGCGGGCCTGGGGTCCCCTTCGCCCACGGGCCAGAGATACGAGTGGCCCAGGGAGCTGGTCAGGCGGGTGAGCAGCCGGTCGCCCTCGCGGGCGTACCGGAAGTCGTAGGCGTGCTGCCAGCAGAAGAGGACGGGGAAGCTGTAATTGCACAGGGCCAGTCCCTCTGCGTTGAGCAGGGGCTTGACCCAGGCGGCATCGGTTGCTTTGGGGAATTGAAATGGTGTCATAGGCGCGTTATTTCATTCGTCAGGTCAAAGGGTGATGGTCTTTACATCGTAGCGGTTGTTGCGGATGATGCCGTCCAGGCGCACGTCATCGGTCACGGAGGAGATGAGGTTATAGGCCTTCCCCTGGTGCTTGGCGCGGCCGGTCCGGCCGATGCGGTGGACGTAGTATTCCCCTTCTTCGGGAATATCATAATTGATGACGCCGTCCACATCGTCGATGTCCAGGCCGCGGGCGGCCACGTCTGTCGCCACCAGCACCCGCAGACTGCCGGAGCGGAAGTCGGACAAGACCTTTTCCCGGACCTTCTGGCCCAGGTCGCCGTGGATGCACTGGGCGGCGATGCCCTTCATCTGGAGCAGGCCCGTGATGCGGTCGGTCGTGTTCTTCGTGTTGCAGAAGACGATGACGCGCTCCAGATGCTCCTTTTCCAGGATGTGGGCCAGCAGGTCGACCTTGCCGCCCATGTCCACTTTGATGCGGAACTGGCTGATCTTAGGCTGGTTCTCCTGCACGGGGCGGACGACGATCTCCACCGGGTCCCGCTGGTAGACCCAGGAGATGTCCATGACCTCGCGGGAGATGGTCGCGGAGAACATGCCCAGGTTCTTCCGGTGGGGGATCTGCTTGAGAATATGGGTCACGTCTTTGATAAAGCCCATGTCCAGCATCCGGTCGGCCTCGTCCAGCACGACGGTCTCGACCTTTTGCAGGCGGACGGTGCGGCGCTTCATGTGGTCCATGAGCCGGCCGGGGGTGGCCACGACGATCTGGGGGCGTTTTTTCAGGACATTGATCTGCCGGTCGATGGGCTGGCCGCCGTACAAGCAGGCCACCCGGATGCCGGGCAGATAGGCGCACAGCTGGCGCAGTTCATCCTGGATCTGCATCGCCAGCTCCCGCGTGGGGGCCAGGACCAGGCCGGTCACGTCCGTCCCCTCCGGGTCGGTGTGCTCCACCATGGGGATGCCAAAGGCAAACGTCTTGCCGGAGCCGGTGGGGGCCTTGGCGATCACGTCCTTCCAGTCCTTAAAGCAGGGGATGGCCCGGCCTGGACGGGGGTGGCCATGGTGAAGCCTTTTTGGTCCAGGGCCTTCAAAATGCCCTGGGAGAGATTCATTTCGCTGTATCGGAGGTCAAGCTCGACCTCAATGCCATTGATTTCCATAAAACTACGTTCCTTTGCCCACTGAGCAAAGGCCAGCGGGTCCTACTTAAAATACTTTATGATTAGATTCCATCATATCACAACCGGGGGTAGGTTGCAAGAGGGGAGTGCGGGTCTGTCATCGGGTTTTCCTCCGGGACGTCTCACGACAAAAGGACCCGCCGCAGGAAAAGGAAAGCGGATAGAGCTTCAGCCCCAGGATCAGGCGGTCTGTCAAGCACTCTCTCGTTTCATTGACTGCTTTACACAGAAGTCTCCTTGACCACAGGGAATAATTCCGATATAATTCAGGTAGAATAAAGTACTCGGAGGTGTGTCGTGCTATGATGATCCGTTCTGCAACGTCCTTGCGTAATGACTACGACGGCATGGTCAGATTATCAAAAGAAAAGCAGGAGCCGATTTATCTGACCAGAAATGGCGAAGGCGAAATGGTATTTCTCCCCATTGATCTTTGGGAAAAGCGGGAAGCCGAGCTGTCGCTGCTGGCCGAACTGCTCCGGCGGGAACAAAATCGCTTAGCCGGTTCCAAAACATACTCTGCCGAAGAGATTCGGGCTGATGTGGAGGAACTTCTTCGTGAAGATTGAATGGCTCAGTGAAGCGCGCAATGAGCTGCGCGAACTCCTTTATTATTATCGAACAAACGTAGGAAACTCCTATGCACAAAAGTTTGCAAATAAAATACTTCGTGCCATTGAACGGCTGGCAGATTTCCCTGAAATGGGTGTCTTAAAATATGACACTCTACTGGGGAAATACGGTTTTCGCGCTCTGTTTATCGGTCAGTACGTCTGTATCTATAAAATTGAAAACAACACCGTTTTCATCTATCATCTGGCCGATGCCAGAAAGAATTACATCTACCATATCTTCGGCTTGGAATAAACAAGGAAACTCATCAAAATTCCCTGCCAAGCCTTGAAAATGTTGACGGTCTGTGCTATACTTGTAAGCTATATTGTTATCTACAAATCCTGCCACGCAGAGACCCGGAGGAATCGACTTTGAGACAGACTGTGACCATCCCGCCGGCGGAGATCGACCGCCAGCTGGCCCTTTGCGACCAGATCCATACCCTGCTGGAGGACCACCCCGGCCAGAAACTGGCCTTTGTGGACACCTACGGCTGCCAGCAGAATGAAGCCGACTCCGAGCGTCTGCGGGGCTATCTGGCCCGGATGGGGTACGCCTTTTCCGACACGGAAGAGGGGGCCGACCTGGTCCTGCTGAACACCTGCGCCGTGCGGGAACACGCGGAGCAGCGGGTCTTTGGCAATGTCGGCGCCCTGTCCCACACGAAGCGGCGGCATCCGGGGCAGATCATCTGCGTCTGCGGGTGCATGGCCCGGCAGGAGCACGTGGTGGAGCGGCTGAAAAAGTCCTTTCCCTATGTGGACCTGGTCTTTGGCCCGCAGCTGCTGTGGCAGTTCCCCGAACTGCTGATGAAAAAGATGACCGAGGGCAAGCGCGTCTTTGCCGCCGGGGATGAGATCGGCACCGTGGCCGAGGGCATCCCGACGGTGCGCCAGAACCGGCTCAAGGGCTGGGTGTCCATCATGTACGGGTGCAACAATTTCTGCACCTACTGCATCGTCCCCTACGTCCGGGGACGGGAACGGAGCCGCCAGCCGCAGGAGATCCTGGACGAAGTGAGATCCCTGGTGGACGCCGGGTACAAAGACATCACGCTTCTGGGCCAGAACGTCAACTCCTACGGGAAAGACCTGGACCTGGGCGTGGATTTCGCGTGGCTGCTGGAGCAGGTCAACGCCATTCCCGGTGAGTTCCTCATCCGGTTTATGACCAGCCACCCCAAGGACGCCGGCCCCCGGCTGTTCGACGCCATGGCCGCCTGCGAAAAGGTCGCGCCGGTGCTGCACCTGCCGTTCCAGTCGGGCAGCAGCCGGGTGCTCAAGGCCATGAACCGGGGCTATACCAGAGAACATTATTTAGAGCTTATCGCGCAGCTGCGCCAGCGCATCCCCAACATCGTGCTGACCTCGGACGTCATCGTGGGATTTCCTGGGGAAACCCAGGAGGAATTTGAGGAGACGCTGAGCCTCATCGAAGCAGTGCGCTACGACGCGCTGTTTACCTTTATCTTCTCCCCCCGCCGGGGGACCCCTGCCGCCAAGCTGCCGGACCCCATGCCGAAGGAACAGAAGAGCGCCAATTTCCAGCGCCTGCTCCGGCGGCAGAATGAAATTTCCGGGGAAAAGCACCAGGCCTACATCGGCAAGACCTACCGCTGTCTCGTCGACGGCGAAGGGGAGGACGGCCTGCTCACCGCCCGGACCGACGGCGGGCGGCTCATCCACCTCAAAGCCGACCCCAGCTGCATCGGCACCTGGCAGCAGGCCAAGATCACCGGAGCCTCCACCTGGGCGCTGTTCGGCGAGCTGGCATAATTTCTTTTGCATCGTAACTTGTTTTATCACTTTG
>OLRQ01001686.1_pt1 | contig 15868 bp, 14 predicted proteins | sample 1671971 | NCBI WGS metagenome assembly OLRQ01 (sample SAMEA3136631, study PRJEB25190) | human gut metagenome | biome: human gut; feature: human-associated habitat; material: faeces | place: Austria | collected 2013 | reverse complement strand
TATATTATATATTAATAACTAATTGAGGTCAAGGCAAATGACAACTATCTACATGATCCGCCACGCCGAGGCGGAGGGAAACCTCTATCGCATCGTGCAGGGTCAGCACAACAGCTTTATAACGCCGCGCGGCCACAGGCAGATAGCCTGCCTCGCGGAGAGATTCAAGGACGTGCAGCTTGACGCGCTGTATTCAAGCGATCTGCGCCGCACGGTGACGACGGCAGGCGCGATAACGAAGTATCACGCATTGGAAATGCAGCTCACCGAGCGCCTGAGGGAGATAAACCTCGGCGTGTGCGAGGGCATGAGCTTCGGCGATATGTATAAATTTGATCCTGTGCAGATGGACAATTTCAACAATGATCCTGCGCAGTGGCGCGCTCCGGGGGCTGAGACCTTTGCCGAATGCACCGAGCGCATAGTTTCGGCCGTTACCGAAATAGCGGTAAAAAACGACGGCAGGACCGTCGCCGTCGTCAGCCACGGCATGGCCATCCGCTCGCTGCTTGCGCACATTCTCGGCGTTGCAAGCCGCGATATCCCCTCGCTTCCGCACGGCGACAACACCGCCGTGAGCAAGCTCACATTCGATAACGGAGCATTTTCCGTTGAGTATTACAACGATAACTCCCACCTGCCGCCCGAGCTTTCGACCTTCGCCCGGCAGAGCTGGTGGAAAAAAGAGACCCGCGGCGCGGACCCCAACAATTTGTATTACGAGCCGCTCGACCCGAACCGCGAGGGCGAAACATACAAGGAGTTCTATGCGGCCTCGTGGAAGGCAGCGCACGGCGATCTCAAGGGCTTTTATCCGGAAACCTATCTCGCCTCGGCGCGCAGGCATTTTGCCGCGGATAACAAGGCGATACTCAAGGCCTACCGCTCCGACGGCGAGCTTGCGGGCATCGTCGAAACGGACACGGAGCGCTCAAAAGGCGCGGGCGTGGGCTGGATAAGCCTTGTGTACATAAAAGAGCCTCTGCGCGGAGTCGGACTCGGCACGCAGCTTGTCGGCCGCGCGATAACAAACTACGAGATGCTCGGCAGACAAAAGGCGCGGCTGCACGTTTCGTCGGAAAACGCCTCGGCGATAAAATTTTACGAGGATCTCGGCTTTGAGATACTCGGCAGCGAGCCCGGTGCCGGCGCTCCGCTTTACCTCATGGAAAAGAGATTTGAATAAGCAATGTCAATGTGGAACATTAATGCGCGTGTGCAGAAGCTTGACACGCGTGATCGGCGTATCATCGCCGTTTCGGATATACACGCAAACATGCCCTATTTCAGAGGGCTTCTTGAGAAAATAAGCTTTTCGGACGCAGACGAGCTCATCATTGACGGCGACTTTCTCGAAAAAGGCGAAAAAAGCCTTGAAACGCTGCGCTTTATAATGAAGCTTGCCGAGCGCGGCAACTGCCGTGTTGTCTGCGGAAACTGCGACACATGGGCCGATGTGCTCGACGCCGAGCGGCAATACTGGAGTTCGCGCATCGTAAAATACATGCTGTTTAAAAAGAGCGGCCTTATATGGGATATGCTCACGGAAATGGGCGTTGAGATACGCGAGGATATGGACTTTGAAGGCCTCATCCCGGAGCTTGCCGAAAGATTCAAGCCCGAGTGGGACTTCCTGCATGCCATGCCGCACGTCATCGAAACGCCGCACTATATTTTTGCTCACGGCGGCATAAAGCCCGATATTCCCATCGAGCGGCAGCGCGGCGGCGACTGCATGAAGTTTGACGCATTCATGGATTACGGCTACACTTTCGATAAGTGGGTCATCGTCGGACACTGGCCGGTGATGCTGTATCTTGCCGACCATGTCTGCGCAAACCCGATAATCGACCGCGAGCACCACGTCATCTCCATCGACGGCGGCTGCTCGCTCAAGGACGACGGGCAGCTGAACGCGCTTATCATCCCATATGAGGGCAGCGAGAATTTTTCCTTTGAAGCGTATGACCCATTCCCCGTGCGCCGGGTGAAGAGCGCGCAGTGCGGCGGCGGAAAGAGCTATTACATCCGCTGGGGTGACAATGACGTGCAGGTGCTGCGCCGCGGCGAGGAGTTTTCCCTCGTGCGCCATGTCCGCACGGGCTATGAGATGGAGATACTCACGAAATATCTTTACTCCGACGAGGAGTTTTGCAAATGTAACGATTCGACCGACCTCGTGCTTTCGCTTGAAGCCGGCGACGAGGTCAGCGTTGTCGAAGAGACCTCGCGCGGCTATCTTGTCAAGCACAAGGGCACGTCGGGCTGGTATTGGGGAGAGCTGATATGATTGAAGATCAGGATTTTTTGCCTGTTTCGCAGGATGAAATGCATGAGCGCGGCTGGTGGTGGTACGATTTTCTGCTCGTAACGGGCGATGCGTATGTCGATCATCCGAGCTTCGGCCCGGCGGTGATAAGCCGCGTTCTGGAGGCCGACGGCTTCCGCGTTGCGGTGCTCGCGCAGCCGGACTGGCACTCGGCGGCGGACTTTGCGGCCTTCGGCAGACCTCGTCTTGGCGTTTTGATCGGAGCCGGAAACCTCGACTCCATGGTCGCGCACTACACTGCGGCCAAAAAGCGCCGCAGCGAGGACTTTTACTCGCCCGGCAAAAAGGCCGGACTGCGCCCGGACAGAGCCACGATAGTCTATTCAAACCGCGCGCGCGAGGCCTTCGGCGCGGATGTGCCGATAATCATCGGCGGCCTTGAGGCCTCGCTGCGGCGCTTTGCGCACTATGACTATTGGGACGACAAGGTGCGCCGCTCGATCCTCGTCGATTCGGGCGCGGACATGCTCGTTTACGGCATGGCAGAGTACGCCGAGCGCGAGATAGCAAGGCGGCTTAAAAAGAAGATCCCCGTTTCCGAGATGCGCGATATCCGCGGCACTGCGTTTTTGGCGCACGACGCAGCCGAATGCGAGTTTGACTCGGTGACGCTGCCCTCGTTTGCCGACGTTTGCGACAGCAAGCGCTTTTACGCGGACGCAACGCGCATAGAATACGCCGAGCACGACCCCGTGCGCGGCAGGGCGCTGATACAGGAGCACGACGGCAGATATCTCATCGTAAATCCCCCGGCGATGCCGCTGGAAACAAAGGAGCTTGACCGCGTGGCCGAGCTTCCGTACACCAAGCAGTATCACCCGATGTACGAGCCGCTCGGCGGCGTTCCGGCCATCGAGGAGGTCAAGTTCTCGGTCATACACAACCGCGGCTGCTTCGGCGGCTGCAACTTCTGCGCGCTTGCCTTCCACCAGGGCAGAATGGTCACGAGCCGCAGCCACGAAAGCATCATCCGCGAGGTCACGGCGCTCACTAAATTCCCCGATTTCAAGGGCTACATCAACGACGTCGGCGGCCCATCGGCAAACTTCCGCCATCACTCGTGCAAAAAGCAGGCAAAGTGCGGCATGTGCGCCGACAGGCGCTGCCTTGCGCCCACGCCCTGCCCGAACCTTGACGCGGATCACTCCGACTATCTGGCGCTGCTGCGCAAGCTGCGGCAGATACCGGGCGTGAAAAAGGTCTTTGTGCGCAGCGGCATAAGATACGACTACATGCTTGAGGATAAAAACGATGATTTCTTCGCCGAGCTTGTCAAATACCACATCTCCGGCCAGCTCAAGGTCGCGCCCGAGCATTGCATCGACGGCGTTCTCGACTACATGGGCAAGCCGCACATCGACGTGTACGAAAAATTCATGGACAAGTACAAAAAGATGAACAACCGCTTTTCAAAGGAGCAGTACGTCGTGCCGTATCTGATGTCCTCGCATCCGGGCAGCACGCTCGCCGACGCGGTCGCGCTTGCCGAATACCTCAACAAAAAAGGCCGTCAGCCCGAGCAGGTGCAGGATTTCTACCCCACCCCCGGCACGGTTTCGACCTGCATGTATTACACGGGCATTGACCCGATGACGATGAAATCGGTCTACGTCGCAAAAAGCTTCCGTGAGAAGGCGATGCAGCGCGCGCTTTTGCAGTGGAAGCGGCCGGATAAGCGAAAGCTCGTCATCGAAGCGCTCAAGGAAGCCGGGCGCGAGGATCTCATAGGCTACGGGCCGGAGTGCCTTGTGCGTCCCGACCGTCCTCCGCGCCAAAAGGCTCCCGAGAAGCCCAAAGCGCCCGAAAAGCAGCAGATAACGAAAAAAGCCGGCTACGCCAAGGGCTGGGCAAAGCCCAAGCCCAAGAAAAACGCAAAGCCCAGCAGCAAGAAGAAAGGAAAGTGAACCGCATGAAGTACAAAAGATTCGGAAACACGATAGTCGCACGCATCGACCGCGGCGAGGAGATACTCGATAAGATACGCGAGCTTGCCGAAAGCGAGAGCATTAAGCTTGCCTCCGTCTCGGCGCTGGGCGCAACGAACGATTTCACCGTCGGCGTTTTCAACACAGCCGAGAAAAAATACTACTCAAACGAGTTCAAGGGCGCGTTCGAGATCGTCTCCCTCACCGGCACCATAAACACCATGGACGGACAGTTTTACACGCACATCCACATGTCCGCCGGCAACGACAAGGGCGAGGTCTTCGGCGGCCACCTCAACCGTGCCATGGTATCGGCGACCTGCGAAATGGTCGTCACCGTCATCGACGGCGAGATCGACAGATACGCAGATCCCGACGTCGGACTTAACCTGTTTAAGCTCTGATGCAGTACCTTACCTATTATCTGGCAGCGATAAACGTCGTTTTGTACGCCCTGATGGGGCTTGATAAGCTGTTTGCAAAGCTGCAAAAGCGCCGCATTCCCGAAAAAACGCTGTTTGCCTTCGCCGTTCTCGGCGGAGCGCTCGGCGGCACTCTCGGCATGTACGGCTTCCGCCACAAAACGCTGCACAAGACCTTTGCCATCGGCTTTCCGCTTCTGACCATAGTCCAGATCGCGGCAGTCGTATTTTTAGTAATCAAATTCGCTTAGAAAGAAGTTTCCCGCAATGAAAGAAAAGATCAAGGGACTGCTGCTGTGCTTTGTCATAGCGGTCCCGGCATGGCTGCTCGGCCGCAAGTTTGCCGTCGTCGGCGGCCCCGTTATATCCATCCTGCTCGGCATGATCGTCGGCATGTTTCTCAAAAACCGCGCGCCGTTTGACGCCGGCATCAAATTCACCTCGAAAAAGATCCTCCAGTGGGCGGTCATTCTGCTGGGCTTCGGCATGAACCTGACCGTTATCGGACAGACCGGCGTGCAGTCGCTGCCTATAATCCTCAGCACGATAACGACCTCGCTGCTGGTTGCGTTCATCCTCTGCAAGGCACTGAAGATACCCTCGAAGATATCCACCCTTGTCGGCGTCGGCTCGTCCATCTGCGGCGGCTCCGCAATTGCTGCCACCGCCCCCGTCATCGATGCAAGCGACGAGGAGGTCGCGCAGGCGATATCGGTAATATTCTTTTACAATGTCATTGCCGCGCTCGTCTTTCCGCTCATGGGCACGCTCCTCGGCTTTTCAACCACCTCCGGCGAGGCCTTCGGCATTTTCGCCGGAACTGCGGTGAACGACACCTCGTCCGTCACGGCCGCCGCCTCGACCTGGGACAGCATGTGGGGGCTCGGCTCGCAGACGCTTGATAAGGCCGTCACCGTGAAGCTCACGCGCACGCTTGCCATCATCCCCATAACGCTCGTCCTCGCGCTCGTACGCTCGAAAAAATCGGCCGGAGAAGCCGGGAAAAAGGTCAGCCTCAAGAGCGTTTTTTCGATGTTTATCCTCTATTTTGTGCTTGCCTCGGTCATAACGACCGTCGCGCAGTCGCTCGGCGTTGACGCAAGCGTGTTCTCACCGCTCAAGGAGCTGAGCAAGTTCATGATCGTGCTCGCCATGGCTGCGGTGGGGCTTAACACCAACCCAGTCAAGCTCGTCAAAACCGGCGGTAAGCCGCTGCTTCTCGGCTTCTGCTGCTGGCTCGGCATAAGCTGCGTTGCCCTTGTAATGCAGCACGTTCTGGGGCTTATCGCGTGATGAAATGGCTGATTATCCCGGCCGCCGCAGGCGCTTTGACGCTTGCGGCGGCTTATGCCGCGGTGCGCATCGGATGCTATGTTCCGCCGCGCTGCGACGAGGACGTTTTCTCAATGCCCGATACGGAGCAATATAACGTTTTTCGCGCGCAGTCGGAAAAAATGATCCGCGACACGCTGAGTATACCGTACGAGGATGTGTTCATCACGTCCTTTGACGGGCTGCGCCTGCACGCGAAGTTCTATGCCGCGTCCGAGCGCAAAGCGCCGGTGCAGATCATGTTCCACGGCTACAAAAGCTCGGCCGAGCGCGACTTCTGCGGCGGTCTGCGCGAGGGCATCGACGGCGGCTTCAACGTGCTGCTGGTCGATCAGCGCGCCCACGGCGAAAGCGAGGGCAAGTACCTTACCTTCGGCGTGAACGAGCGCTTTGACTGCCTTTCGTGGGCAAGCTACGCCGCCGAACGCTTCGGAAATGATGTTAAGATATATCTATACGGCATCTCGATGGGCGCTGCGACCGTTCTCATGGCCTCGGCGCTGCCGCTGCCGAAGTCGGTGTCCGGCATTGTCGCCGACTGCGGCTACACCTCGCCGAAGGCTATAATCTGCTCCGTTCTGCGCGATCATCACGTTCCGGCAGCGCCGGTTTACGCAGTCGCGTGCCTCGGCGCAAGGCTCTTCTGCGGCTTTGATCTTGATGCGGCCTCCGCACCGGATGCGCTCAGCCGCAGCCACATACCCGTTTTGTTCATTCACGGCGATGACGATCGCTTCGTGCCCTGCCGCATGAGCCGTGAAAATTTCGAGGCCAGCGCCGCCGAGCATAAGAAGCTGCTCATCGTCCACAACGCCGGACACGGCCTGAGCTATATGCTCGACCGCCCCGCCTACCTCTCCTCCCTCCACAGTTTTTTAGAGGCGAATTTTTAGAGGCGAATTGAGGCTGCTACGGATACGGTGATTTCCGGTAGCCCGGTATCGAAGTTACCGCCAAAACCGTAGTTGCCTCGCGTAACATGAGTGCGCTGCTGAATTTTGTGCCGCACTACAATGGCTCTCAGCTGCGGCAAAGCCGCACGGTTTCCTCCGCATATTCGAACCGGGCTACCGCAATATGCGTATTCGTAGGTGTGGCAAATCGCAACTAAAAAGCTCCAAGGCATTTTGCCTTGGAGCTTTACGTTTCGTTATATCAGGTGAAGCTGGAGATCATGCTGATGGGCCAGCTCAGGATATCGCCGACGAGGCGAACCTTGCTCTGGACGAACAGACGAGTGTCTTCATCGGTGACCTTGTCCTTGATCTTCTGGGCTACGTCCTTGGGATTGATCTCAAGAAGCTTGCCTGCAACGCCGAGGATCTTGCCTGCGTCGAGGTACTTAACGGTCTCAACGAGGTTATCCTTCGCAGCCTCGTAGTCAAAGTTGGCGATTGCCTTAATGCACATGTTGTTTTCCTCCCATATTAATCTTTGTTGTTCAGATGCAGTAACTATACCACATTAAGCTACATTTTGTAAACCGTATTCCATCATACAGTGTAAAATATTTTAGCACAAAGTGTACGATATGTCAAAAAGAAAAAACTGCAAGCTTATTATTTATGCACAAATGCGGAAACGAGCGCGCGCAGGCCGCCTTTCTCGCGGTTTGCCGCGCGCAGCAGCGCCTTGACCTGGACCTCGGTGACGGCGCCGGTGAAGCGAGCAAGGCCGCGATACGGCAGGTTCAAGGCAAACTCCGTGTTGTTTGCGCCCTCTGTGTTCCCGGTCATGCGGAAGAAGCCGTAGACAAGGCGCAGTGCGCGATAAAGCAGTCTTCCGATGCCGGGTCGGAAAGCGCCCTGCACGAGCGCGGAATTAAACTCCAGCGGCTCATCCCTGTTCCACAGATGCGGCGGTATCTCGCGGCCGAGCAGTGCGGCAAAGCTCTCATCCGGCACCGACTGCACCGCCGCATGGCGGTACGGCGCAAAAACGGGGTCGGTGTATGGATCGGGCGCACCGTCGCCCGGCTTTTCAACGGCGCCGCGCAGGCGGATATCGCGCGAGGATGCGCCGATGAGGATCTCGTACCTGCCGCCGGCGATCGCCCAGCGGTTTTCGGCAACGTTCCAATACTGATACGCGCGCTCGGGCAGCCGGACGAAAACGCGCTTTGTCTCGCCGGGAGCGAGAGCAACTCGCGCAAAGCCGCGCAGCTCCTTCTCGGGGCAGAACACGCCGCCCTTCGGCGCGGCAACATAGACCTGGGCTATCTCCGCGCCCGGCACGCTGCCGGTGTTTTTTATCGTGAAGCTCACGCCGTCGGGCGTAAGCTCAAGGCCGGTGTACTCAAAGCTCGTGTAGCTCAGACCAAAGCCGAACGGATACTTGACCGCCTTATTCGCCGTGTCGTAATAGCGATAGCCGACGAAAATGCCCTCGCGGTATTCGCTCGTGCGCTCGGCTCCGGGATAGCGGATAAAGCACGGCGTGTCGGACAGCCTGAGCGGCATGGTCTCGGCAAGCTTGCCGGAGGGGCACGACTTGCCGGAAACAAGGCGCGCTATAGCCTTCGCTCCGGCCTGACCGCCCAGATACCCGTGCAGCAGCGCCTTGGCGTGTTTATCCCAATCCGTTTCCACCGGGCTTCCGCAGGACAGAATGACTACGACGTTGGGATTAGCCTCGCTCACCTCGCGCAGGAGCCGTATCTGGTTTTCGGCGATGCGCATATGCTGCCTGTCAACGCCCTCGGCCTCGCTGCCTTCGTCAAGCCCCAGCCACATGAGTACGGTGTCCGCACTCTCGGCAAGCTTACAGGCCTGCTCGCGCAGCCTGCGGCTCTCGCCGCCGCTTCGCCTGAAGCCGGGCGCAAAGCCTATGACGTTCACACCCTCGGCGAGCAGCGCGTCAAGGCCGCATTCGAGCTTGGTCGGCTCGATGTGCGAGCTACCAGCGCCCTGATAGCGCGGCGTTTTCGCAAAATCGCCGATAACGGCGACGCGCGCGCCGGGCCTGAGCGGCAGAATGCCGTCCTCATTTTTCAGCAGCACCGCACACTCCTCGGCAAAGCGCGCGGCAAATTCATGATGCTCGGCCATGTCGCAGCCGGGCGCGTTCCCGAACGCCTCCTCGGCATCGGAAACAAGACGCAGCAAGCGCGCAACGCGCTCGTCAAGAAGTTCACGCTTAACCGCGCCGCTCTGCACGGCCTCAAGTATCTGCCGGTCGGTCTCACCGCCGGTGCCGGGCATTTCAAGGCTGTTGCCGGCGATCAGGCCGCGGACTCTGTCGTTATCGCCGCCCCAGTCGGTGACGATGAGGCCGTCGTAGCCCCACTCGCGTGTGAGGATATCCTGCAAAAGGTGCTCGTTTTCGTTGGTGTACTGCCCGTTTAGCATGTTGTACGAGGTCATGAGGCACTTAACGCGCCCTTCCTTGACCGCGATCTCGAACGCCGGCAGGTAAATTTCACGCAGGGTGCGCTCGTCCATGACCGAGTCGCTGGTCATGCGCAGCGTCTCCTGCGAGTTTGCGGCAAAGTGCTTGACGCAGGCGGCGACGCCGTTTGACTGCACGCCGCGGATGAGCGCTGCGGCGCATTTTCCGGCCAGCAGCGGATCCTCGGAGTAGTATTCAAAATTGCGGCCGCACAGCGGACTGCGCTTGATGTTGACGCCCGGGCCGAGGATCACGCCGACGCGCTGCGCGCGCGTTTCCGCGCCGAGACGGCGGCCCATCTGCTCGATCATGGCCTCGTCCCAGCTGTTTGCCGCCGCGGACGCGGCCGGGAAGCATGTCGCCGGGTACGCCGCGTTCAGGCCGAGGTGATCGTTCTTGCCGATCTGCTTGCGCAGGCCGTGCGGCCCGTCGGTCAGCATCATCTGAGGAATGCCGAGGCGCGCAACGCCCTTCGTGTGCCAGAAGTCCGCGCCCGAGCACAGCGAGGCCTTCTCCTCGTCCGTCATTTTCGATATCAGTTCTGTATGATCCATCGCTCTTCTCCTTTTTTAGTGGCGAATTGACGCACCTACCAATACATCTATCTCTGGTAGCCCGGTGTCGAGACTGCCGACAAAGCCGAAAAACTCTCGCGCTACACAAGTGCGGTGCTGAATTTTCCACCGCACCACATTGCCTTCCCCTGCGTAGCTTGAGGGGAAGGTGTCACCTTGGTGACGGATGAGGTGTTATTAAATCATTTGCCGTCAGGCAAACACATTATTAAAACGGGCGATCAATGCTCGCCCCTACGGCTATAATGAGGCGGCTAACGCCGCAATTTGAATTACACCTCATCTGCCGCAAGCGGTTTTTTAGAGGCGCGTCAGCACTGATACCGATGCGTTTATTGCGTCAGCCCGACCGGAAAGTGCCGACAAAACCATAACATGCGGAACGGATAAATCCGTTCCCTACAAGGTGCGGAGCAAAACTCAGCAGCGCGCTAACGTATGGCGGCAGTTTCCCGGTTTCCTCCGCACCTTCGACACCGGGTACCGGCAATATGCGTATCCGGAACTGCGGTAATTCGCCTCTAAAACTACATTTCTTCGACGGCGAAGACGTTGGGGAGGGCGGTAATGGCCGGGACAAGCTCGGTGCCGCCGAGCTTCGGCGTTGTCTGAACCGACAGCAGCGCGTAGTAGCGGTGCTCCTCGTCCTCGCCCTGGGTGCGGCTGACCTCAAGGTTCGAGACCTTGAGCGAGCGCTCGCTCATCATCTCGAGCACGGTCTGGATGGTGTCGGGCTTTGTGTATTCGATGTACAGCGTGCAGAGCCTGCTACTTTTGGCGAACTTGAATTCGAACTTTATCAGCACGATCTCGGCGAAGAGTATGACTGCGGTCGCGAAGACCGCGCACTCGACGAAGCCTGCGCCGCAGGCAAGGCCGACGATGGCCGAGGCCCACAGTCCGGCGGCGGTGGTAAGGCCCTTGACCTGACGGCGGCCTGTGACAATGATCGTGCCGGCGCCGATGAAGCCGATGCCGGCGATGACCTGCGCTCCGAGTCTGCCGACATCGGTGTAAAGCCCGAGGCCGAGCAGCAGGTACTGGCTGGTCAGCGTAGTTATTGCCGCGCCCAGACAGATCAGAATGTGCGTGCGGAAGCCGGCCGGGCGGCGCTTGATCTCGCGCTCGGCGCCGATGACCGCGCCGCATATGAACGCAAGCAGCAGGCGCAGCGCCATGGCCAGCGTTGTGGATTCCCTTATAAAATCAAAGCATGAAAGCATGGCTGCACCTCCTTTACTGACTTTCCTCGATCGAAACCGTGCCGCCGAGCGCCGCAAGCTGCGCGAGAAGCTCGGTATGGTTCAGGCCCTTCGGCAGATACACGCTCAGGTGTACGCCGAGCTGCGCGCGCCTGTCCTCCGGCTGCTTGCTCAGGTCGATGTCGAACACAGTGACGCCCTGCTCGCGCAGTGCAGCCAGCACGCCGCCGAGGCACTCCATACCGTCAAGCTCGGCGAGGATGTTCATGTACCGCGAGCGCTGTATCAGCCGGTTTTCCAGCGCAGGGAACGCATACATGCACACTAAGATCAGTGCGACCGATACGAGCACGCACTCGTAATAGCCTGCGCCGATCGCAAGGCCGAGGCATGCCGAGGCCCAGAGCCCGGCAGCGGTGGTCAGGCCTTTGACGCGCTTGCGCCCGGTCAGAATGATCGAGCCTGCGCCGAGGAAGCCCACGCCGTTTATGACCTGCGCGCCGAAGCGCGAAACGTCGTGCGTTGCGCCGACGGACTGAGCTGTTGCTGCCCACTGCGTTGACAGCATCAGGTCGATATACTGGCTGAGCATTATGGTCATCGACGAGCCGATGGCCACAAGCATATATGTTCTGAATCCGGCCGGCGAGCTGCGCCGCTCGCGCTCAAGCCCGAGCAAGCCGCCCACTACGACCGCCAGCAGTATTCTCACTGCCACAGACAAAAAACTCATCTTTTTAGTGGCGCTTTAACGCCGCTCCTTTACATTTATGTTGGTGCCCGGTTCGGAACAATGGTGGAAACCATATTGTTTCGCATTCCGGGAGATTGTGCTATATTAGTGCAAAATCTGCGTCCGCACCCTGTAGGGAACGGATTTATCCGTTCCGCTTTTTTAATAGCGCTTTAGCGCTTCTCCTATACGTTTATTGCGGTAGCCCGGTATCGAAACAATGGCGGAAACCATATTGTTTCGCATTCCGGGAGATTGTTCTGTATTAGTGCAAAATCTGCATCTGCACCTTGTAGGGAACGGATTTATCCGTTCCGCTTTTCAGCGCCGCTTTCTTCGCATTCTGCGGCTGCGGCGGACGAGGAGCAGGATGAACACCAGCAGCAAAAACACGGCGATCGAGCAGACTATGACCGTTGCGAGCTTTTGCTCGCGGCTCAGCTCCTGCGGCTGAACGGTCTGCGGCTCGGGCTCTTTAAACCGCGCCTCGCCCTGAGAAACGAGCGTCACGGTTCCGTAGACCGCGCCGTCACCGGGGTCTGAAAACGTGACCGTGCCAAGCTCCGTGCCCTCGGCCGGAACATCCGTCAGCGTCTCCGCATAAAGCGTGACCTCGCTTTTGAGCGTTGCCGCGTCCAGCGCCTTTTCCGCAAGCGCGTTTATCTCCTGCGAGCACACGAGCGTTATCTCGCCGCGCCTGCCGTCCTTTTCGATCGGCTGCGCCGCGGCAGGGTAGCCGCGCTCAACGATGCTGCGGTAAGAATAGTTTTCAAAGCACCAGTCGAGCAGCGTCACCGTGTCGGCAAAGCTGTCGAATTCTTTTGCTGCCGCGTCGCCGTCCGCGCCGAGTACGACGGCAATGACGTTCACGCCGTCGCGCTGCACGGCGCTGACCAGGCAATAGCCGGCCTTTTCGGTGTAGCCGGTTTTGATGCCGACCGCGCCGGGGTAAACGTACTTGTCCGAATATGGCGAGTCGGGCGTTATGAGCGCGTTCGAGCTTTCAAGAACGCGCGCCGGTGAATCGTTGGTCGCGCTCGTCGTGTATTCGCGGCAGCCGACAAGCTGAGCAAAAAGCTGATGGCGCATGCCCTCGCAGGCGATGAGGAAAATATCCCTCGCGGTGGTGTAATGGTTATCGTCCGGCATGCCGTGGGTGTTTGCAAAATGCGTGCCGGAGCAGCCAAGCTCCGCTGCGCGCGTGTTCATGCGCTCGACAAAGGCGCTTATCGAGCCGGAAATGTGCTCGGCGATGATGTTGCACGCCTCGTTTGCCGATGCAAGCGCCGCGCAGTATAGAAGATCGCGCAGGCTCATCGTTTCGCCGCGGTCGATATACGCGGTCGAGCTGTCATGCTCAAGGCCGGTCTTGCACGCCGCCGAGGCCGTCACCATGTCGTCGGGCGAAGTCGTTCCGGCCTCTATCGCCTCGACGGCCAGCAGAAGAGTCATTATCTTCGTAAGACTTGCCGGTTCGCGGCGCGAGTATGCGTCGATGTTGAAAAGTATCCTGCCGCTGCCCATATCGCCGAGCAGCGCGCACTGAGCGCTTTTGAGCTTCGGCGCGCCGTCATCCTCGGCGAGGGCGCAGGGGAGCGCCATGCCCAGCACAAGGCTCAGGCATAGGGTGAGTGCCGTTATGCGCAGTTTCATCATTATCTATTCCCCACAGCTTCCGTTTATACCATATATTATAGATATATTTTGCTGCCGGCGCAAGCGGTAATCGATGTTGTTTTATACGTTTGCAAATTTGCAAAGCTGTGTTATAATAAAGTTTCAGACAAGAATATTATATAGGAGGTAATAACCTTGACTAAAATAGACATTTTCTCCGGATTTCTCGGAGCAGGAAAGACCACGCTCATCCGCAAGCTCATCGCGGAGGGCTACAAGGGCGAGAAGCTCGTCCTGATCGAAAACGAGTTCGGCGAGATCGCCGTTGACGGCGGCTTCCTGCGTGATGCGGGCGTTGAGATAACCGAGATGAACTCCGGCTGCATCTGCTGCACCCTCGTCGGCGATTTCACCGCCGCGCTGCAGAAGGTCATTGATAAATATCACCCCGACCGCATCCTCATCGAGCCGTCGGGCGTCGGCAAGCTCTCCGACGTGGCAAAGGCCGTCGCGAGCGTGCCCGGCTGCGAGATCGGCGCAAAGGTCACCGTCGTTGACGCCGGCCGCTGCCGCATGTACATCCGCAACTTCGGCGAATTTTTCAACGATCAGGTTCACAATGCCGACGTTATAGTCCTCAGCCGCACCGACTCCGCCGCCGACGGCAAGGTCGTCACCGCGACCGCTATGCTCAGCCAGCTCAACCCCAACGCGACCGTTATCACCACTCCCTGGTCGGAGCTTGACGGCAAGCAGATAGTTGATGTTATGGAGCACATCGACTCCCTTTCCACCACCATGCAGGAGATGGAGCATCACGATCACAACGAGCATCACCACGATCACGATCACGACCATGACCACGAGCATGATCATGACCATGAGCACGGCGAAAGCTGCTCCTGCGGCTGCGGACATGACCATCACCACCACGACGCAGACGAGGTGTTCACCTCCTGGGGCGTGGAGACTCCGAAGAAGTTCACCGAGGAGGAGGTCAGAAAGGCGCTGGGCGAGTTTGACGAGGACGCAAGCTACGGCACGATCCTGCGCGCCAAGGGCTTTGTCGATTCGACCGACGGTCAGTGGATCTATTTCGACTACGTTCCCGGCGAGGCGGACATCCGCCGCGGCGGCGCTGCCGTCACCGGCCGTGTGTGCGTCATCGGCTCGAAGATAAACGAGCAGGCTATCAAGGAGTTGTTCGGTATTGAGTAAGGTTAAAGAAGTTCCCGTTTTTCTGTTCACGGGCTTTCTCGAGAGCGGAAAAACCAAGTTCATTCAGGAAACGCTTGAGGACAAGCGCTTCAACAGCGGCGAGAGAACGCTGCTGATCGTCTGCGAGGAGGGCGAGGAGGAGTACGCGCCCGATAAATTCTCCGCGCCTAACGTTTTCATGGTAAATGTCGAGGAGCAGGCCGAGCTTACGCGCGCCAATCTGCGCAAGTGGCTCGACGAGCACGACTGCGAGAGATGCGTCATCGAGTACAACGGCATGTGGATGCTCGACGATCTGTATCAGGCGCTGCCCGAGATGTGGATGGTGTATCAGGAGTTTTTCTTCGCCGATGCGCGCAGCATCCTCAGCTACAACGCCAACATGCGCAACCTCGTTTACGATAAGCTCAAAAGCGCGGAGCTGACGGTTTTCAACCGCTATGACGATTCCATCGACAAGATGGAGCTGCACAAGCTCGTTCGCGCCGCCTCGCGCCGCAGCGATATCGCCTATGAGTACGCCGACGGCACCGTCAAGTACGACGAGATCGAGGATCCCCTGCCGTTCGACCTTGACGCGCCCATCGTCGAGATCGGTGACGACGACTATGCCGTGTGGTATCGCGATATGTCCGAGGAGCCGAAAAAGTACGAAAACAAGGTCGTTCGCTTCAAATGCCGCTATTTAAAGCGCAAAAAGGTCCCGGCCGGAAACTTCATAGTCGGCCGCCACGTTATGACCTGCTGCGCCGAGGATATCCAGTTCGCCGGGCTGATCTGCCAGTGGGAGGATTCCGACAGCATCGTCGGCGACTCCTGGCATGTGCTCACCGCGCGCATTAACTTCAAGTTCAGCCGCGCCTACGGCAAAAAAGGCCCCGTGCTCACCTTCATCGAGGACTCGCCCTGCGAAGTCCCCGAGCAGCCCGTCGCCACATTCTTTTAGAGGCGATTTGACGCACCTACGGATACGGTCATCTCCGGTATCCCGGTGTCGAAGATACCGACCAAACCGTAAAACTGCCGCGCTACGCAAGGTTGTGCTATATTAGTGCAAAATTTGCGCCGCACCTGATTGTCTTCCCCTTGCGGAGCTTGAGGGGAAGATGCCGCTTGCGGCAGATGAGG
>OLRQ01001672.1_pt1 | contig 15931 bp, 19 predicted proteins | sample 1671971 | NCBI WGS metagenome assembly OLRQ01 (sample SAMEA3136631, study PRJEB25190) | human gut metagenome | biome: human gut; feature: human-associated habitat; material: faeces | place: Austria | collected 2013 | reverse complement strand
GTCCCAGAAGAACCAGATGGGGAGCAGATTGACCCCGTTGTACAGCAGGCTCGCCACCGTCCAAGCGGCAGTCATGCGCTTGGGATCGCCGCAGGCTCCACGCTTCCACAAAACTACCTCGCAGATGATGCCCGTAACGATAAAGTAGGGGAGCAAAAACCAGTTGCCCATCAGGAGAAAAATCACGCCGAGCAGCGTCATATAGATCAGCGTCACAAAACGCTTTCCGATCCGGCTGACCATGAGCATATAGACCGGCGCGCAAAGGAACATGGTGATCCCCACCGACAGCACCATGCTGACAAAGTCGTTGGCCATGCAGACCATATTGACGACGAGCTGGATCACGATCAGTATCGCGGAGAGCAATACCGTTGTAATAACATCCTTAACCGTCCACTTTTTCTTTTCGTCCATAAATCCATTCCTCCGTTTTCTGTTATTGTCAGTCTGAAATCACAGCAGTCTCCGCCTTGACCGAGCGTCTTTGTCCGTCCCCATTTGAGCTTTGGGTGCATATGTCCGTAGGCCTCGTCATCCGCGCGGCAAAAGCCGGCTACAATCTCCGGGCAGCCGTATTTCACACAGGTATCCTGATAGGGGCAGGCCAGCATGTCGAAGCACATTTCCTCTCGCTCCGTTCGTATCCAATTAGCCCGAAAACCGCAGTCCTCTCCAAAGGAGCTTTTTGTCATTTTGGCAAAGAACTTCGGCATCAGCTTATACAGGCCTGGTATCCTCATTGCCCCTCGGATTTTTGCACCAACGCCCGCTGCCCGCTTTTCATAATATCTGTTCAGAAAAGCCGCCGCTTCCTCCCGGGAGATTCCGTTGCCCGTCATGGCGTCAAAGGCGGCGATGGCAGGATAGATGCGTTTCCGCGTATGCATATACATCTTTTTCGGCTCGTCGGCGTTTTCATCCACGATTTCCGCATAACGCCTCCATGCATCTTCTATGATCGCGTCTGTCTTTTCCGCGCCATATTGTTTTTCCATTGCAGACACCGCTCCGGTCAGGTATCTTTTGTCTAACCTTCTATCCATGTGCTTTCCCTCCTTTCAGCGTCCAGCCGATTGCCTGGCTGCGCATTTCCACAAAGCGCCTGTACAGGCCGTCTTCGCGCATCAGCTCCCTGTGGTTTCCGCATTGAACGATCCTGCCGTTCTCCAGCACGATGATTTGATCTGCCGTGCGCACGGTGGACAGACGGTGGGCAATCATCAGGATCGTTTTGCCTTTTGTCAGCTCCCGGATGGCCTTTTGCAGCTCCTGCTCGTTTTCGGGATCCACGCTGGCTGTGGCTTCATCCAAAATGACGATGGGTGCGTCCTTCAGAATTGCCCTTGCAATGGAGATTCGCTGCTTTTCTCCCCCGGAGAGGCTGGAGCCGCCTTCGCCGATCTTTGTCTGATAGCCATCGGGCAGCGTCATGATAAAGTCATGGCAGCAGGCTTTCTTTGCGACCGCTATGATTTCATCCTCGCTCGCGTCCGGTCTGCCAAACCGGATATTGTTCTCGACGGTGTCCTCAAAGAGATACACATTCTGAAATACGATGGCGAAATTCTTTAGAAGGCTGCCGCTGGTATATTCCCGCACATCCCGGTCGCCGAGCGTGATCTGTCCCTCGTTTACATCCCAGAAACGGGCAATCAGACCGACCAGCGTGGTTTTTCCGGCGCCGGAGGGACCAACAATGGCGCAGGAGCTTCCCTGGGGTACGCTTAAGCTGATTTGATGTAATACCTCCTTTTCCCCGTATCCAAAGGACATATTCTTCACTTCAATATTGAAATTTTCCGGCACAAGATCAGCCCCCTTTTCGTCCAGGGATGGAATGTCCATGATGTTATCCAGCCGATCCAGGGAAGCCTCCACCGCGCGGGCAATGGAGGACATACTGCCCGCCACCTCCACGGCGGCATAGATCATGAAGCTGGACACAAGAAGCAGCAGGCACTTCTCCGGCGTGATGCTTCCTCCTATCAGAAGATAGGGTGCAAAAGCCAGAATAGCCGCCCGTGCGAGCTTGAACACCGTCTGATAGAGCGCTGTCATTTTTGAAAACGCCTTTTCAAGCACGATATTTGCCTCTTTGCTTTCCTCAATTGCGGCGTCAACTGCTTTTCCGGTGCGTTCCGCCAGCCCAAACGCCTTGACTACGCCCATGCCCTGCACATATTCCAAAACGGCAGTGACCAGACCAGCCTGGGCGGCCTGACGGCGGGGCGCGTATTTCCTGCCGACCTTGCCGATAAACGAATAAACAATGAGCGCCACGGCAAGTCCGGCCAAAGAGATCAGCCCGATCCGCCACTCATAGATCATAAGCCAAACGCCAATCACAATGGCGTGGATAAACCCGCCCGCCACATTTTCCATAATGGTAACGGACTGCTGCTCCAGATCGCCAAGGGTGGTCGTCACCGCCGCAGTGATATCACCGAGCCTGTTTTCATTGAAATAGCCCATAGGCGCCCTCTTCAGACGTTCGCCGATCTCCATGCGCTTTTCCGACCCGAACGCGAAGCTGCCAAGAGTTCTGGCATTGGCAGAAAGATTGACAAATACAATTCGCCCTACAATGGAAACAATCATGATGCCAAGCGAAATCCAGATCGTGCTTTCAGGCATAACATCGCCGGAAAGCTGCTTCAGGATTCCTGTGAGCACCGTTAGAATGGCTATGATTGGGATCATCTCAAAGAATGAGCTGACAAGGTATGCAAGGAAAGAGCGGATAAGACGCTTCTTCTGTAAGCCAGAGAACAACAAAAGTCTTTGAAATAACCTTATCATCACTCCACCTCCTCTGCGGTATCTTTGCCCTGCATATGGGCTTTCCACAATTCCTTGTATAGATCGTTTGTTTCAAGAAGCTCCTCATGAGTGCCTTCCGCAGCGACATTTCCTTTATCCACGACAAGGATCTTATCTGCTTTTGTAATGGTAGACAGCCGATGCGCAATGACAATTAAAGTTTTTCCTGCTACAAGCCCTGCAATGGATGCTTGAATAACGGCCTCATTTTCGGGATCGGTAAATGCCGTGGCTTCATCCAACACCACGATTGGGCTGTTCTTTAGGATCGCCCTTGCAATGGCGATCCGCTGCCTTTCCCCGCCGGAGAGGTGGCTTCCCGCATCGCCCGCCAGCGTATCATAGCCCTCCGGCAGAGCGGCGATGAAATCGTGACAGCTCGCTTTTTTTGCTGCTGCTTCGATCTCTGCGTCTGTGGCCTCCGGTTTTCCGATGCGAATATTTTCCCGGATAGACAGATGGAACAGAAAGTTATCCTGCGATACATATGAGACAAGCTCCATTATCTGAGGAAGAGGGATGTTCCGCACGTCCACGCCGCCAATACGGACGCCGCCGCTCTCCGCCTCCCAGAAGGAGGCGATGAGCCGTGCAATGGTAGATTTACCGGAGCCGGAGGGACCCACAATGGCCGTCATACCGTTTTTTGCGCAGTCAAAGGAAATTCCATGCAAAACCTCCGTCTCTTTGTATCGGAAGGTAACATGATCAAAGGATACGTCGGTGTCCGCAAGGACAGCTCTCTCGGTCGGCCGCACAAGCTCTGGCTCATCCAGAAGATTCCCTACCTCTTTTACGGTGGAATCCACCATGGCCAGGCTGTCGGTGTACTGTAATGCCTGAATCAGTGGTTTTACGAGTCCAAGGGCGAGAATGATGCAGGTGATCAGCGTACCCGCTTCGACTCTTCCGTTTATAAAGAGCCAGCTTCCCAAAGGCAGCACGCCCACAAGCGTTGCCGTCAGGATGGAAAGCCCCATCACATAGTAGCCGTTGGTCTGCTTGAACCATGTCGCTTTGGCGGTCTCGTTCTCCGCCACGGCGTCGGCGTATTTTTTATATGAGCGTTCACCCTGATTGAACGTCTTCACCACTTCGATGCCGCCGATGTATTCCACCGTTGCGGCATCCATGTTTTTCCCGGCGGCAAGTACTCTGGCATATCTCTTCTCGTAATCCTTCATCATCCCCATATAGCAGAAGGCACCCACCGGAATCGTCACAAGAGAGATCAGCGCGAGTCTCCAATCAAGACTAAAGAGGTAAGTGAGCATTAGAATTGGGATTAGGATGTTGGCAGTGAGCTCCGGTATCATATGCGCCAGCGGAAGCTCCAGCTTTTCCACGGTGTCCACGATGATCGTTTTGAATTTCCCGGACGGCGTATCAAGGATCGTTCCCATGGGAACACGGGAGAGCTTCTCTGTTATCGCCATACGGATATTCCGCAGAATGATAAAGGCAGACTCATGGCTTTTCATTGTAGAAAAAGTTCCGAACCACACCTGCCCGAGATAGCCCGCAAAAGCAATCAATGCCAGAAACGCCAACTTGCTGAAAGCATAGTCTTCGTGGCAGATCATAATGATCCCCCGGGACACCGCAACGTAGGGGATCATGCCGCATAGCGCCCCCAAAATCGCAAGTATGACGGAGCCGATCAGTTTCCCTTTGCACGGCTTCGCAAAATCCATCAGAATCGTCATCGCCGAATTTTCTTTTCCAGCCATCATTCCTCACCTCGCAAAAGTCTTACTATCTTTTCTTTCTGCCCGCCGGAAAGGTCCTCTACGATTTCTCCGTCCCGGATGAACAGTATTCTTGTGCAAATCTGCATCATAAACTCAATATCATGTGTGATGATCAAAAGCACCTTGCCTTGCGTCGCAAGGCTTCGTGTCAAGGTGCCGACCTCTTCCATGCTTTTCAGATCCAGTCCGCTGGTAGGTTCATCGAACACCAGCAGCTCCTTGCCGCAGATCTCGCTTACCACAACCGCAAGTCGCTGCATCTGCCCGCCGGAAAGAGACAAGGGATGCCGTTCCTTATACGCCAGCAGATCCACCTTTTCTAATGCGCAGTCAATCTTGTCTTTGTTCGGAGTTTTTATGCCAAGCGCGCATTCCGCCGCCACGCTGTCGGTAAAGAGCTGGTGCCCTACATCCTGCATGACCATGTATGCCTTTTTCCGTCTCAACCGCCGGCTCATCGGTTTTCCGGCCCACAAAACAGTGCCGGAGCTGTTCTTTTGCAATCCGCAGAGCATTTTGGCGAGGGTCGATTTCCCGGCGCCGTTGACGCCCGCAATGGCGATGATTTCTCCGCGGCTTGCCTGAAAAGAGAGATTATTCAATACATTCCGACCGCCGAGACGGACACTGATTTTCTGAACGGAAAGCAATCCATCGGCAGCGATTGTTTTCGCACCGCCCGATTCGGATACCGACAGATCTCTGACACGCAGTCCCATTCTGCGAATATCCGCTTCAGGCAGCGCCTTGAACGCTGCAGCCTCCATGTCCGATGCAATCCGGCCATCCTGCATATAAACGACGCGATCCACAATGTCCATCAGATACCAGATGCGGTGCTCTGCGATCAGAATGGTCTTTCCTGATATTTTCGCCCGTTGGATCAAATCAGCCAATTCTCCGATGGCCTTCATGTCGAGATTCGATGATGGCTCGTCAAACACAAGGACATCGGGAGCCGAAGCATACACGCTGGAAAACGCGATCTTCTGCTTCTCGCCGCCGGACAGTTCAAAGATATTTCGACCCCGGAGCTCGCTAAGATGCAGCTCCTCCGTAAGTTCATCTAATCGGGAGCGCAGAGCCTCTCGCGGAATGCCCCGATTTTCAAGCCCAAACACGATCTCGCTGTCTGTATCCGTATTGAAAAACTGCGTTCGAGGATTCTGAAAAACCGTCCCTACCGCATCCGATAGCGCAGCAATCTCTGTCTCCCGTGTATCCATACCGTTTACGCTCACCTGCCCCGAAAGATTGCCGTGGAAGAAATGGGGAATCAGTCCGTTTGCGAGCCGTGTAACCGTTGTTTTTCCACACCCGGACGGTCCGCAAAGCAGCACGCATTCGCCGGACCGGATAATAAGGTTCAAATCAACGACTCCGCCGTCCCCGCTTTCAGCGTATGTAAAAGAGACATTTTGGAACGATATCATAATCAAAACACCCCTTTCATGCCCGCGTATATCATGCCGGCAACGAGCGCCGCGTAAGCAATTACCACCAGCAAATCAGCAAACGAAAACGCGATTTCCTCTATACAGCTTCTTTCACCTGTGTGCTCGATGCCTCTTGTAATCGCTGCCTGCGTAATCTCGTCCGAAATTCTGGAAGCAGAAACAAGCAGGGGAACATAGACATACTCCATCGTCTGTATAGGATGGCTAATCAGCCCGGCCGCGGACGCTGATATCCCTCGCAGCGCCATGGCATCCCGTATGGAGGCCCACTCTTCTCTCATGGTCGGGAAATAACGGAGCGTAATGGCAAGAGCAATCGTGAGTCCTTTCGACAATCTGAGCTTTGTGATAGCCGCAAGAAATTTACTTACGCTTGTCGTTGCAATCAGAAAGCTGCCCAGCATAAAACAAGGAAGAAGCTTGCGGATATACACTGCAAACATATAGACGACTCCACCGAAAGTCACAGGCAGCCTTGGTACGATAAAAAGCTGGATCAGCAGAAGCGCGAGAAAAAATGCTGCGTATTTCAGCATCCTTTTCAGATTGCCGGAAACGCTCAGAAGTACAAGCGGAATCCCCGCAAGCACACACTCCACCGCAATGCTTTTATTCATAAAAACGGAAACGCTTGTGACCGCGAGAATCAGAAGCTTCGTCCGTGGGTCGAGTCTCATTTATACGACTCCTGCTTTTTCAAAGTGTTTTTTCATAAGCTTCTTTCCGATCAGTCCGCCGATGATCGCGCAGACAAGTGTCCCGATAATCATTGCGGGGATCGCCCACCAGGTAGCCCCAATCGAATGAATCACTCCTTCAAAGGAGGCGAAGTCGCCCTTATTCTTCATAAAAGCATCAAACTGTGCGGGCATGACAACCATTGGAATATATGCCCCCATCGGCGCAAGCGCCATGACGCAGTAGGCAAGTAGGTTTTTCTTAAAGGATCTGAAATCAGCGGAAGCGCAGATAAAATCCGCGATCACGCCGAAAACCAGGAAGAATACGGACATCATCCAGAACATTCCCGTAACAAACAGCAAAATCGCCGCGATTACACCGAGAATGGAGAGAGCTCCCTTCTTCGGTATTTTTGCCACATAGAGCATGAAAACTGTCCCCGTAAAGAGCGCCACGATCATTGGCATAAACGGGAAAGTGACCGGCGTCATCTGCGCAACCCCGCCAATCACAAACGCCACCACAGCATAGATGAGCGAAAAGATGCCCACCGATATAAAGTCCCTTGTTTCCAGCTTCTTCGCATCTGTTTTAAGCATAATAAACGACCTCCAATTTTATATTGTTCAGTTAGAGTATGCTAACTCGCGTGTAAAAAATTAAAGTGCTTGTGTGATTGTGCATTATTCCAGCCGGAGCAAGCCTTTCCAGCCAGAGTTGAAGAACTTTGCAAGCTCCTCAATATACCGCATAGCTTCTTCTTTGGGCATATCATGGACAATCGTCTCACATACCGCCGTAAAATAGGCGCTGGTAATCATGTGGTGAAGCTGCTTTGTCATTTTTCCGGAGAGCTTTCCTCTTTTGCGGAGAAGTGCGTAGTATTCCTCTGAGCACTCTACCTCCAGTTCCACAAGCTCCTCCAAAAAATTTGCATAGCGCGTACCTTCCGCCCGGCAGAGGATCAGCTTAAAGGCATCAAAATGGGCGTACATATACTCCACAAAGACGCGCAAATACTCAGTGGACAGCTTCAGGCTGTCCTTCGTCTTTTCCTCGGAGACAAGATCGAAATGGGCAGCCTGTGCGGCTTTGAACTGTTCCAACAGTCCCTTTGCTGCCTCGCCCACAAGATCATCAAAAAGCGCGGCCTTATCCGGGTAATAGCCGTAGAAGGCGCCTTTCGTGAAGCCCGCCTCCGCAACGATTTTATTTAGAGATGCGTCCTTGAAGCCCTTTTCCAGAAATTCTTTTTTCCCAACTTCGAGGATCTTCATTTGAGTTTCTGTACGTTCCATTGGCTCTCCCCCTTATAACATACCGGTAGTATATACTGCTGGTATATTATAGCCGAGCAGATCGGGTTTGTCAATGGGCTCTGCGAGTTTTCTGTTTACCCATTGTCATTCGCGTGACGAGGGGGAATGCCTCAGTACTTTCAGCGAAAGAACCAATCGATTTACCCTTGCTTTCTTATTCAGCTCCACGGCTGTCCAACGCAGATGCTCTCTAATCACCCGTCTTGGATGCTTGAGCATATTCTTTTTCAATACTCGCCATACAGCGCAAGGCAGGAACACCGCAAGCGGTGTCCCTGCCTTTTCGGGTTGACTATTCAGCAAATGCAAACCACGCAATCTGCCGCTGAAGCAACCTTCAGCGGCGGGGGCATTTCTCACTCCACCAATGCCTTGCCCAGGGCGCGGCAGGCCTCCAGCGCCGCGTCGTCGGGAGTCTCCGTGCAGATCACACTCTCGCAAACGAGGTTCACCCCTGCGCTGTCGCAGTCACCCTCCCAGGTGCGCATCCACTCGCCGTCGCCCCAGCCATAGGAGCCGAACAGCGCCACGCGTTTGCCGCCGAGGCTGCGCTTGCACGCATCGAACATGGGCTGGAACTCCATTTCCTCCAGCACCTCGGCGCCCATGGCGGGGCAGCCGAAGGCGATGGCAGCGTAGGCGTTCAGATCACCGGATGCGATCTCGGCGGGCGTGAGCAGCACAGCCTCTGCGCCCGCGGCAGTCATGCCCTCGGCAACAGCCCGCGCCATGGCCTCCGTATTTCCCGTACCGCTCCAATAAACAACAGCAGTTTTCATGTTTGTCAGTTCCTTTTCTAACGGTCTTCATGCAAAAATCGCAGCGGTCGTCGCCGCGTCCCAGCGTTTTCGTTCGATGCCAGACGAGCTTCAGGTGAAGCCCGTCATAGGTGATATCATCGCTGTCGCAAAAGCAGCGGCACCTCTGCGCCTATCCCAGCGCCACATCAAGCGTCATCATCATGCTGAAGCCCACGGCAAAGAAAATCGTGCCGATGTTGGAGTGCTTCCCCTGTGACATCTCCGGAATAAGCTCCTCCACTACCACATAGAGCATGGCGCCCGAGGCAAAGCTCAGAAAATACGGCAGCGCCGGGATCACAAGCTGCGCCGCAAGAATCGTCAGCACCGCGCCGATAGGCTCGACAACGCCGGAAAGCACACCGCCGAAAAACGCCTTGCTCTTGCTCTCGCCCTCCGCCCGCAGCGGCATGGAGATGATCGCCCCCTCGGGGAAATTCTGAATGGCGATGCCAAGGGACAGGACAAGCGCACTTGCCGCCGTGATCTGCGCGTTCCCCGCAAGGAAGCCCGCGTACATCACGCCTACCGCCATGCCCTCCGGAATGTTATGCAGGGTCACCGCCAACACCATCATCGTGGTGCGGCCCAGCCTGCTTTTCGGGCCCTCCGCCTGATTGCTTCCTACATGAAGGTGGGGAATCAGCCGGTCAAGCAGGAGCAAAAACAGCACGCCGACCCAGAAGCCGATAAAGGCGGGAAGGAAAGACAGCTTGCCCATGCCCTCCGACTGCTCGATGGCCGGGATCAGCAGACTCCATATCGACGCCGCCACCATTACCCCGGCGGCAAAGCCGGCAAGGGAACGCTGCACCAAATTGCCAAGGGATTTTTTCATGAAGAACACGCAGGCCGAGCCCAGTGCCGTTCCCAAGAAAGGGATCATGATTCCGATAAAGGTTTCCATTTGTCTCACCGCCTTTGCATTGCTGTATTATTTGTTTCTCCTGAATCCCGCCTCGTCCCGGTATTCGGGATGTTCCTTTAAGTACGGATCCTTGTCGCCGCAGATGGTATAGTCGCATCGGCAGCCGTCCACACAGGTAGTCGTCCGCACCAGCCTTGCGTGGAGCAGCTCCATGGAAGCAAAGTCCACATTGCACAGGGCGGGCATAATATCCGTAAGACCGTGCCGGATGGCAAATTCCGCTGCCGGACACGATGTAAATTCATAATAGATGGGCTTGCCGTTTTCATAAGGCGCAACCGTCATCTCGTAATCGTGCCATTTGTCGCAGCCAGTTTTCGCCCGCACAAACGCTCTGTACATCAGCTTCCTCCAGAACGGCTTGTTGCAGTCCACAAACCGCAGCCTGCGGAAGATAGGCAGGATCAGATTTTCCTCCATCTCCTCGATCTCTCGGAAGGATGTGACGGCCTTGCAGACTGTGTAGTAGCTCATGATGGCGATGCAGTCGTAGGTGCCGCCTACGCCGTTGTGGAAGTTCCGCTTGCCGCCCAAATCGGTACGCCAGTCGGAGAGGAAGTCCGCATACTGCCGCTGTACCTGTTCCCATATTGTCTCCCGCTCTGCCGCAGGATAGTGCAGGGCGATCTTCGCCCGTATCTCTTTCTTGCAGGGCTTAGAATACAGCACATGGCAACTGCGGTCAAATAGGAGCTTCTTGTCCTTCATCTGTTTGCTTCTCCCTCATTTCCGCGCCGTGACGCAGAGCCAGCTTTTCTTTTTGTGTATCTGCACATCGTGAAAGCCCGCCTGCTCCAGATACGCCTTCAGCTCGGCGTCCTTGTAGATGGTCATGCCGCCGATGATCTCCGTCCACTTCTCGTCCTTGTCCGTGTCGCCATTGCTTTCGTTGCAGATGAGAAAGGTTCCGCCGGGCTTCAGCACCCGGTAAACCTCCCGGAAGCACTGCGGCAGATCGGGCCAGAAATAGACGGTTTCAAAGGCCGTTACCGCATCGAACCAGTCGCCTGCAAAGATCATATCCGCCACGCTGCCTTGCAGAACGGTGCAGCGGCCCTCCGCTATGGCGGCCTCGTTGACCTTTTTGGATTTCTCCACACTGACGGGGGAATAGTCAATGCCCTTGACAATACCCTCCGGGCATTTTTTCAGAAGTCTCTTGATGTTCGCCCCTCCGCCGCAGCCGCAGTCCAGCACCTTGGCGTCCAGAGTAAGCTCCAAAAAGCGAAGTCCCCACCGTGCCACAGGACTGTGCCCCAGGTTCATCATGGCGACCATGATTTTCCCGCCAAGCCCCACAGGCTTTCTGGTGTTCTCAAAAAATGACATCTTATCACACCTCCGATTTCACACATTCCGCATAGGTCAGCGGGAAGGACGCCTTTAGAACAGCGCTTTTCCGCACCGCCCAGCCGTTTTGCCGTAGGAAACGCAGGTATTCCTCGCTCGTCCATCTGCTGTGGAGAGGGAAGCCTGCCAGCTTCATGAAAAAGGCTTTGACCTTGCCGGAAAACGAGTTCCCTGCGTGGGTAAAGGTGGGCGCGATGAGCACACCGTCGCCCTTCAGCACCCGGCGGATCTCGGCAAGGGCCTTCTCCGGCTGCGGCACGATGTGCAGTGCGTTGGACACGATCACCACGTTGAAGGACCGGTCTGCATAGGGCAGACGGAACATATCCTGCACGGAAAAGTGCAGCTTTGCCGAGCAGTTATCCCGCTTCGCCTCGGCAATCATTTCCGCGGAAGCGTCCGTCGCCTCGATGTGTGCCGCCGCGTTCACGATGTGCTTTGCAATCAATCCCGTGCCGGTGGCAAGCTCCAGTACAGTTTTATGCCGTACAATCGGCCGGATCAGCTCATACATCTCGTCATACGCCGCCCGATCCTTTCGCATAAAGCGGTCGTAACGTCCGGCATTTTTGTCCCAGAAATTCTTATGATTTCTCATGGCTGTCATTCTCCTCATGGCGGGCATCTGTCCCGCCGATGCCTGGCGTATTCCAACAGGGCGGCACACGCCGGGCAGAGTGCCCCGCCCCTTGTCCCATGCACGCCCCGGCAATAGCGGCGTACCATAAGGGTAACGGTTTCGATCTCCTTTTCCTTGTTCAAGCTCCGAATTCCTTTCTGTTTTATATGCAGTTAGCCGCCTCTAACTGCCTGGCGGAAGAAAAGGCAGGCCACCTGTATGCAGTCTGCCTTTTGTCTGATACGAAGACCCGCAGCCGCGCAGAGCTTACAGCACCAGGGAGGGCGCGGTGTAGACCCGTGCCTTCAGCTCGCTGTTGAGCATATACAACCCCTTGCTGTCACCGCCGAACAGCTCCATCTTGGTGATGAGGTCGGCGGCGTTCTTCTCCTCCTCGCCCTGTTCCTTGATGAACCAGTCCAGCATCTGCATGGCGCGGAAGTCCCTGACCTCGTATGCGGCGGCGTAGATGGCGTCGATGCTGGCGGTGACCAGCTTCTCATGCTCCAGCGCTTTTTTCAGCGGAGTCATGTGGTCGCCTCGCTCCCACTCCGGCTTTGCAATGGCCTCAAAGGTGACACCCTCGCCATTATTCTGCAAATACTGATAAAACAGCATGGCGTGATCCCGCTCCTCCTGCGCCTGTACCCGGTACCAGTTCTCAAAGCCGTCTAAGCCCACGGAGGCGTAGTAATTGGCAAAGTCCAGATACAGATAGGCGGAGTAGAACTCCTTATTGATCTGCTCATTGAGCAGCTTCGATACGTTAGCGTTCATGATGCTTCTCCTCCATAATATTGTCTTTTTTCTGCTCCCGGCAAGCGGGGCAGATGTACCGAATTCTAAGGTCGTAGGAGAGGATCTCCTGCCCCAGTGCCCGTTCGATTTGACTCTGCATATCCGGCAGGTGAACGTCCGCAATTTTCCCACACCGACTGCAAATCAAGTGATCATGCCGTTCCGTTCGGTCGTACCGGTCCGGCGAACCCGACTCGGTGATACGGTGCAGCAGGCCCTCCTCCGCCAAAGCGTTCAGATGCTTATACACGGTGCCAATGGCGATACTGGGATGCTCCTTTTTCATCTCCATGAACACCTGCTCCGCCGTGGGATGCCGCTGAAGCTCCGTTACGGCGGCCAATATCTCCTCTGCGTATTTCGGCATACTGCCAACCTCCTAAATGCAAGAATAAGTCTTATTCTTTCGCCTTTATTATACCCATATTTCTCTCTTTGTCAACAGCCACAAGGGTCTTGCGCCCCAGAATTGCTCCAAAAAGCCTTGACAACCTCAACTGTATCTGATATAGTCACAGTATAAACTGTACCAGTGATAAACACAGTTGCATTGGAGGTTAATTATGCGTCAGATATTACTTTTTGCGGCACTTGCCACCTCGCTGGCACTACTGGCTGGCTGCGCGCTGTCCAAAGCAAAAAAGGACACGGAGGATATGACCGACAAGGCGGCGTATCAGAAGATCAGCGCCGAGGAAGCCTATGAGATGATGACCTCGCAGGAGGTCGTGGTGGTGGACGTCCGCACCCGGGAGGAATACGAAAGCGGGCATATTGAAAACGCCGTCCTTGTCCCCAACGAGAGCATCGGCAGCGAAATGCCCGAGGCGCTGCCCGATAAGGAGGCAACGCTGCTGATCTACTGCCGCAGCGGCCGCCGCAGCAAGGAGGCAGCCCAAAAGCTGCTGGCGCTTGGGTATCAGAATGTCTACGACTTTGGCGGTGTCATCGACTGGCCCTATGAGCTTGTGAAGGAGGGGTAAGAGTGGACAGTTCTTTTAATCTGGCGGTTCACGCGCTGGTCTGCCTGAGCCACAGCGGACGTTCTCTCAGCAGCGAGGCGCTGGCGGAGAACATCTGCACCAACCCCACCCGCGTCCGCCGCGTCATGGCGGGGCTGAAAAAGGCGGGAATGGTGGAAACCCGGGAGGGCTTGGATGGCGGCTACCGCCTGACGGCCGACCCTGCGAGCCTGACTCTGCGGCAGGTGGCGGAGGCGGTAAATACCCGCTTTGTGGACTGTGCGTGGCGCAGCGGGGACATTGACCGGGACTGCGCCATCTGCTCTGGCATGGCGGGCGTGATGGACGCGCTCTACCGGCAGATGAATGAACAGTGTGCCGCCTATCTCTCGCGCATCACGATCACAGATATTGAAACACAGCTTTTTACACAGAAATAGGAGGATTTGACGATGCTTGCCATTACGACCAACAGCTTTGAGACCGACGTCCTGCACGCGGACAAGCCCGTGCTGGTGGACTTCTGGGCGCAGTGGTGCCCCTACTGCCGCCGTATTGCCCCAGCCTTTGACAAGGTGAGCGAGCAGTACGCCAACACCCTCATCGCCGGGAAGATCAACTACGACGAGGAGCCGCAGCTCATCGGGCGCTTCGGCATCGACACCATCCCCACGCTGCTGCTCTTTAAGGACGGCAAAGTGCTCGGCTCCATTGTCGCCCCCGGCTCCAAGGCGGCCATTGAGGCATTCATCAAGGAAACGCTGGTGCAGTGAGGAAGCGGCTATGGAGCAGATCTATGATATGATCGTCATCGGCGGCGGTCCCGCCGGATACACCGCCGCCCTGTACGCCGCCAGAAGCGGGCTTTCTGTGCTGGTGCTGGAAAAGCTCTCCGCCGGCGGGCAGATGGCTCTGACAGAGCAGATCGATAACTATCCCGGCTTTGAAAGCGGCATCGACGGCTTTGTGCTGGGCGAAAAAATGCAGCAGAGCGCGGAACGCTTCGGCGCGGTGACGGAGCTGGCGGAGGTGTACAAGGCAAGCCTTTCCGGGAAGATCAAAACGCTGGAGACCAGCGAGGGCGTCTTTCAGGGCCGCACGGTGGTCATCGCCACCGGCGCGTCGCCACGTCCCCTGGGCGTTCCCGGCGAGGAGGCGCTCGTTGGCAAGGGCGTTCACTACTGCGCCGCCTGCGACGGCGCACCCTATCGGGGCAAGACTGTGGCGGTTGTGGGCGGCGGCAACTCCGCCGCGGCGGACGCTCTCGCCCTGTTCCGCATTGCAAAGAAGGTCTATCTCATCCACCGCCGCGACAGCCTACGGGCTACCAAGGTATACCATGCGCCGCTGATGGCTGCGCCCAACGTAGAATTCCGCTGGAACAGCACCGTTTCCGCACTGCTGCACGAAAGCCGCCTGACGGGGCTACGGCTGAAGAATGTCCTGACGGGTGAGGAACATGACCTTGCCTGTGACGGCGTGTTTATCAGCGTGGGACGCGCCCCGGCAACGGAACTGTTCCGAAGCGAGCTGGTGCTGGATAAGGCCGGCTATATCGTGGCAGACGAATCCACCCGCACGAATCTCCCCGGCGTGTTCGCCGCGGGCGACGTGCGCACCAAGGCGCTGCGGCAGGTGGTCACCGCCGTATCGGACGGCGCGGTGGCCGTCCACTATGCAGAGGAATATCTGGCGGAAAATCGGTAAAGAGGCTGCGAACGATCCTCTCAACGGCAGTTCCTGTCCGTAAGCGATATTGCGAGCCTTGCCTCAAAAGAGCGCAGGGCATGTTAGATTAAGGAGATCATATATATGTGGCTGTTTTTCGGAATTTCTGCAATGATTTTTACAGGCTTCAATCTGATTTACTCTTTTAAAAATAAGAATGAAAAGTGGTTTAGATTCGCAGCTCTATCGTTCACTGCATTGACCGTATGTTCGTTTTATTCAGACGGAGCGATGCGTGTGCTAAATGAAGATTGGGGAGGCTTGATGGATATCATGCCAACCATGAGCAAGGCTCTGTGGGTATGTGTAGGGATGTCTATTCTATTGAACTCTATTTCGCTCTTTCGAGAGAAATAGCCGCATTTCTATTTCAAGGATACCACCCCCCAGCTGCACACGGCAGGTCTGTGCCTTTGCCGTAGCCTATGTGGAATTTGAAAAGCTGAATGCCAATGCTTGTATATGATAAAGAAGCAGACTAAAAATGACAGCTTCGCACTATTCCAACAGAGCAAAGGAGTGCCCCAATGGGCACTCCTTTTTCATAGCTTTACGCCTTATTCAGCAAGATTTGTAATAGGAATATGATTTGAAGTCACTTTGCAGCGTTGATGTGCTTTATCTGTTTTTCTCCACAGCTTCAGCGGAGGATAATATAAGAAAGGGGCTGTTAGGAAAGCCTCATACTAACAAAGTGGCCAGTGCTCCCAGCACT
>OLRQ01001671.1_pt1 | contig 15960 bp, 16 predicted proteins | sample 1671971 | NCBI WGS metagenome assembly OLRQ01 (sample SAMEA3136631, study PRJEB25190) | human gut metagenome | biome: human gut; feature: human-associated habitat; material: faeces | place: Austria | collected 2013 | reverse complement strand
AACGCCTGAAACGGACGGCAAAGGAGGTGGATGCCCGTGACGAAACGGAAATCGGTTGACATGAATGCCCCTGTCTGGTTTGACGGCACCAATATCAATGAGGCGCTGTTTTGCGACGAGTTTCTGAGCAGCCGGAAAATCATCTTTGCTAACGGTGCATTCTTCACGCCGGACGGCAGAGTGACCGATGATCTGCCGCTTCGTGGCGAAATCTACGAGGAACTGAAATGCTGCGCCGTAAACAACATCCCCCGTAAGATCACAAACATTTTGGAAGTGATGAAGCTGGCGGCTCATGTGGAGGACTTTGCGCCGGAGACGGACAAAATCCATCTGGCGAACGGCACATTGACATTGGATGGTAACTTCACCGAGGGCAGACCTGATATTGTGCGGAGCAGACTGCCGGTAGCATACTGCCCGGATGCCCCAGCGCCTGAACAATGGCTTTCTTTTCTGGACGGGCTTTTGTATGCAGAGGACATCCCTACCTTGCAGGAGTTTATCGGCTATTGTCTGATTCCCAGCAATAAGGGACAGCGGATGATGGTGATGAAAGGAAACGGCGGCGAGGGCAAGTCGCAAATCGGCGCAGTGCTGGGTGCGCTGCTCGGCAGCAGCATGAAGGACGGCAGTATCGGGAAGATTTCCGAAAATCGGTTTGCCCGCGCGGATCTGGAACACATTCTGCTGTGCGTGGATGACGATATGCGGATGGAAGCACTGCGGCAGACCAACTATGTCAAATCCATCGTGACCGCCCAAGGCAAGATGGATCTGGAACGCAAAGGCAAGCAGAGCTATCAGGGCTGGATGTTTGCTCGTCTGTTGGCATTCTCCAACGGCGATCTGCAAGCGCTCTATGACCGGAGCGACGGCTTTTACCGCAGACAGCTTGTGCTGACCACCAGGGAAAAGCCTGCCGGACGGGTAGACGATCCTGACCTTGCCGAAAAAATGAAAGCAGAGGCTGAGGGCATTTTCCTGTGGGCGTTTGAGGGCTTGCAGCGGCTTGTTTCCAACAACTTCAAATTCACAGAAAGCCAACGCACACGGGATAACCGGGAGGCGGTCAAGCGGGATAACAACAATGTCTTTGATTTTCTGGAATCCGAGGGCTATATCCGGCTGAAAGCAGACGGCACCATCAGCTCCAAGGACTTGTACGAGATTTACCGGATGTGGTGCGAGGAAAACAACCTGACGCCGCTGAAACGCCGCAGCTTCAGCGACAGTGTGATTGCGAACCAAAGCAAGTACAATCTGGAATATTGCAACAAGATCACGAATGCCGCCGGTCGGCGGGTATGGGGCTTCTTCGGTATCGAAGCGATTGCCAGACCCAATATAAACGGGTTTTCCGATGTTTCGGAGCGTACGTACGTACCGGACGGATGGCAGGATTGATTTTGCCGTCGCGCCGTGTACGTATGTACGCAGCGTTTTACCCCAAACGCCGCTATATGGGAAGAATGCTGACCGGCAGAGCCTATATTTTCGGGCATGAAATCAAGGCAAGTGAAATCCGCAAAGTTTTTGACCGACGGCAGAAATGGTTTCACGGAATCGTGCTTCTCGAAACAGGAAAGCGAGTGTGCTGAAACGTGGGGAATCACACGGTTTGAAACCAAGTCACACGGAACAGAAAAGTCAGTAGGTGTCACTTGCGAACAGGACATCATAACGGCGATTCTGAGCGGATTTGATGGCAACAGAATTTTTCACGATGCAGCGAAGCGGATGCGCCGAATGGCGTGCTGGCTTCGCTTTTTCATCATCTGAATTTTGGAGGGAATTTGAATATGAGTGTACGCAATGAAATCAAGGCGCAGATCGTCCGCGCCGGTTTTACGATGCAGGAGGCTGTTGACCTGCTACATGATGAATATGGCTGGTCAGACAGCGTTTCCAACCTGTCTGCCAAGTTGCAGCGGGAGAGTATCCGATACAAAGAAGTCATGGAGCTTGCCGACGCGCTTGGTTATGACCTGCTCTGGCAGAAACGGAGGGAAAAATAAATGAGTAAGCCGCAGTTTGCGATTCTCCGATTTGCCAAGTACAAAGGACCGGAGATTTCCAATATTGAGTCGCACAACGAGCGCACCAAGGAAAAATACGCCAGCAATCCAGACATCGACAAGAGCCGCAGCCACTTGAATTTTCACCTGATTACGCCGGAACAAAAATACCGGGCAGAGGCAGAGCGACAGATCAAGGACGCTGGCTGCCGTACACGCTCGGACAGCGTGCGCGTGGTGGAGGCACTTGTAACCGCAACGCCAGAGTTCTTCAAAGGAAAGAAGAAAAACGAGATCAAAGCCTATTTTCAGGAGGCGTTGGACTTTATTCAGCAGCATCAAAACCCAAAAACAATTATATCGGCTGTGGTGCATATGGACGAGAAAACACCCCATATGCACCTTTCTTTTGTCCCGCTGACGGAGGACGGACGGCTCAGCGCCAAGGAAATCATTGGTAACAAGAAGAAGCTGACGCAGTGGCAGGACAGGTTTTGGGAGCATATGGTCAAGAAATATCCCGATCTGGAGCGCGGTGAGAGTGCCAGCAAGACCGGACGCAGCCATATTCCACCGAGAGTATTCAAGGAAGTGGTTCATCTGAGCAGAATGAAGGAACAGATTATGACGCTCATGGCAGACACCAATCTTCTTAACAAGAAATCGAAGATGGAAGAATTGGGAGCATTGCTGGATAAATATGTTCCAGCGTCGGAAGCCATGCGCACAAAGCTGAAAAAGTACGATAAAGCTTACAGAGAGCTTTCCGATGAAAACACTGCGTTGGAAGCAGAACTGAAAACAACTCAAAACGCTGGCAGAGAGAAAGTCGCCAACAAGCTGAAATACGGCAAAATGGAGCAGGAACTTTCTGAACTTCATGCACTAATGGACAATATTCCGCCGGAAATCATAGCTGCTTATAGGAGGCACACGGTAGGATTGCAGAATGAACGTTGAGGAATGCCTATGAATAATGAACTGATGAGGGATGAAAACTTCATTCGTTGTTCTACGATGGTTGCTGAACTACTGATGAAGTACAAAAGTAAGGAAATGGAACTGGGCGGGGAGTCAAAAGAGGACTCCCCGCCCTCTTTTTTTCTTTTCTGGACTTGAAAACCGTCTTGTCATCTTATATAATAGAGAAAAAGAAGATGATTACTACTGACAAAAACGCGGAAGAGGATTTAGTATATTGTCGGTAGGCATGAAAGGAGATGCCATATGGAAAACGGCTACATATATACTCGCGTTTCAACGCTTATTCAGGTCGATGGTTTTTCTCTGGATGCTCAGGAAGAAGAAATAAGGGCGTTTGCCAAAATGCACGGAATCAATATCATCGGCAAGTATTCAGACGAAGGTAAATCGGGGAAAAATGCCGAACACCGCCCCGCCTTCAATCAGATGATGGAGGATATCCGAAGCAAGAAGGACAATATTAAATACATTCTTGTGTTCAAATTGTCGAGATTTGCAAGAAACACAAGCGATACGGCAAAATACCTTCAGGAATTGGCAAGCTACGGCATTGGACTGTTGGGTGTGAAAGATGGCATTGATACGTCAACGGCAACAGGCAAAATGATTGCCAACATCATGGGTGCAGTCGCAGAAGTGGAGTTGGAGAATATTCACGAACAAACACTTGCCGGGAGACAGCAAAAGGCAAGAAGCGGGCTTTGGAACGGCGCACAGGCTCCTTTTGGGTACGCTCTTGAGAATAAATTCTTAGTGGTGTGTTCGGAAGAAGCGGAAATTGTGAAGGAGATATTCCACCTCTATGTTGAGGAAGGACAGACAATCCGGTACATCACGAAAAAGCTGAATGATGAAGGTGTGAAACGGGAACAACGCGGAAATACCCGGTTTTCCGTTTTTACCGAAAGAACGGTGCGGTCAATCTTGAAAAATCCTGTTTATGCCGGTAAAATAGCCTATGGCCGCCGCCACACAGTCAAGGTTGAGGGTACAAATAATGAAACAAAAGTGGTAAAGCAGGATGATGAGAGCAAAATCATTCTTGTTGAGGGCGTCCATGAAGCGATTGTTACACCGGAAATATTCGCCAAAGCCGAAACAAGGTTAGGTGAGAATGTCCGTCACCGGAAAACGAGGAGTGACAGCACTACGGTTTATCCATTGACAGGTCTTATTCGGTGTCCGGACTGTGGAAAGAATATATTCGGATATACAGCACCTCCAAGACCAAGGAAGAATGGGAAGGAAGGATTCTATCCACGGTATATCTCCTATCGCTGTATATCAGGGCGAGATCGAAACGGAATTTCCTGTTCCCTTGCGAACAAGTATTACAGCGGCACAAAGTTAGAGAAGGAAGTCCGTGATGTTGTTGCATCCATGGTTTCAATCCCTGAGTTTATTGAACTGGTGTCCAAGAAGGTTGACTGTGCAACAGACCTGACTATTTTGAAAAAGAAACGAGAATCCATCAAAGCGGAATACGCAAAGTACTATAACAACCTAATGGTGAACGAAAAGAGGCTTGCGGAGCTGGACACGAGTGACAAGCATTATGACAGACGGGTGGATAGCCTGAATCGTGTTATGGATGATCTGTATGAGAAGATCGATGATTCCCAAAGCAGGCTGGATGAACTTGATAATGAGATTGCCATGGCAGAGAAATCCACATTGACAAAGCAATCTATTTTTGAAATGTTGGAAGGATTCAGCAAGTATTACGACGTCATGACTCCAGAAGATAGGAAAGCTCTTTTGCAGGCTATGATATCCTACATCGAGCTTTATGGAGAAAAGCGTGCGGATGGTCATTTTGTGAAAGCAATTCACTTTACGTTCCCCGTGACTTACGATGGAGAAAGTGGTGCATTGTTTGTCAGAACTAATGAACAGCAAGTTGAGACGGTATGCTTGCTCTGCCATTGACAGTGGGGATAATTGGATTGCGATATAGTACAGACCTTGTGTTAGCGGTAGCAACTGTGGCGGCTATTCAAGAGAAATACCATGTGATGAAAAAATTAATCGGAGGTGCAACATGAGCGAAAAGCTGAAGGTGCTGATAATAAACGGCTCGCCGCGAGCCGGCGGCAACACGTCGATAGCGCTGCGCGAGATGGAAACTGTGTTTGAGCAAAACGGTGTTGAGTGCGAGACCGTGCAGATAGGCGCCGAGCCTGTGCGCGGCTGCATTGCCTGCGGCTATTGCATCAAAAACGACAAGTGCGTATTCGACGACGCGGTGAACGCTTTGGCCGAAAAATTCAAAGCTGCCGACGGACTTGTGCTTGCAAGCCCCGTGTATTTTGCAAGCGCGAACGCAACGCTCGTCGCCTGCCTGGACAGGCTGTTTTACAGCACGAGCTTCGACAAAACGATGAAAGTCGGCGCAAGCGTGGTGTGCGGGCGCCGCGGCGGCTGCTCGGCGACGTTTGACGAGCTGAACAAATACTTCACCATATCCGGAATGCCGATCGCGTCCGGCCAGTATTGGAACAGCATCCACGGCAGAGCGGCAGGAGAGGCGGAGCTTGACGAGGAGGGCAGACAGTCCATGCGAACGCTTGCGCGGAACATGACATTCCTGATGAAAAGCATAGCCCTCGGCAAAGAAAAATTCGGCCTTCCGGAAAAGGAAGAGCCGATAGCAACAAACTTTATAAGATAAAGAAATCCCAAATGGGAGGTTCCTTCTTACAAATTGTGAATATTATGGTATAATTTTGGCAGGCAAGGGGCGAGGCAGTCAGCTACACCACCCGAGAGGGGGGTGAGCGCATGCCGATAACACTAACGATACATATCTTCGGATACACGGTAACGATTAGAGTTAAAAAGCAAAACCGCCACCCGGCACGGTGACGATTTTGCTAAGTTTACTTATCAACTTCTAACCAAGGGCTGACCGTTGGTCATCGCTCCTTGTGGTTTGATTATAGCCCAAAGATTTCAAATTGTCAACTGCGTCGGCTTTGCTCGGCGCAGTTATTTTTCTTCCATCTTCCGCAGCGCTTTTTTGAAGTTCACGGCGAACATGACGGCTGTGAAGATCACGGCCAGGGAATCGGCGACAGGCTCAGCGGCGTAAACGGCGCTCACCTTGTCTGATAAAAGCTGCGGCATAATGTAGATAAGCGGGATGAGCAGCACAAATTTGCGCATAACTGCGACGATGATCGAGCACAGGGCATAGCCAATGGAAACGAAGGTCATCTGGCACGATGTCTGTATGCCGAAGATGAACATTGCGCCGCAGTAGATCCTCAAAGCGCGCGAGGCAAAGTCAATAAGCTGCGTATCCGAGGCGAACATTCCGACGAAAATGCGCGGAAACAGCATAACAAGCCCCCACAGCGCAACGGAATACACAAGGCACACCGTCAGCAGCAGGCGGAAGCTTTCGCGCACGCGCGCTGAGTTTCCTGCGCCGAAGTTATAGCTCGTTATAGGCTGCGCGCCCTGCGCCACGCCCTGAAGCGGCAGCATTGCAAACTGCATGACGCTTGAAAGTATCGTCATTGCGCCGACTGCGATATCGCCGCCGTAACGCAGCAGGGAGGTGTTGAAGCACATGGATATGACGCTCTCGCTCGCCTGCATGACAAAAACCGAAAGACCCAGCGCGATGCACGGAGGCATAAGCCGCAGTCCGGGCAGAAGATTTTCCTTTTTAAGCCGCAAAACGGTCTTGCCGCCGCAGAGAAACGAGATGACCCACGCGCAGGATACCGCCTGCGATATGATCGTCGCGAGCGCAGCGCCCTTTACGCCCATGCCCAGCGCGAATATGAACACCGGGTCGAGCACAATGTTGAGCACAGCGCCTATTATCACCGTTTTCATGCCGACCTTTGCAAAGCCCTGCGCGGTTATGAATGCGTTAAGCCCCAGCGTTATCTGCACGAAGATCGTGCCGAGGGCGTATATGCCCATGTAGTCGGCGGCGTAGTAAATGGTGTTTTCGCTCGCGCCGAAAAGATACAGAAGCTCGTCTTTCCATATGAGCATGGCGGCGGTGAGCAGCAGAGAGATGATCACCTGCATCGTAAGACAGCCGCCGAGCGTCCTTTCCGCCGAATCACAGTCGCCGCGCCCCATGAATATCGACGCTCGCGGAGCGCCGCCGGAAGCTACGAAGGCCGAAAAGGCCGAAACGATGAGTATAAGCGGCATGCAAACGCCGATGCCGGTCAGCGCAAGACTGCCGACCTCGGGGATGTGCCCGATGTATATGCGGTCAACGATGTTGTACAGCATGTTGACAAGCTGCGCGATAACAGTTGGCACGGCGAGCTTGGGCAGCAGCTTTTTTATCGGCTGTGTGCCGAGAAATGTTTTGCCATCCTGCATGTTGATACCCTTCTTGAATGATTTATGCAAGAATATTAGCACCGCGCCGCAGTTAAGTCAATTGCCGGGGCTTTAATTTGCGCAGCGGTTATGTTATTATAAGTGCTATGCTAAACGATAAATTCCCCGAAAAGTTAATATCCGCGCTCGGCACGGCCGCGCTTGCGGCGGTGTTTGCGCTCTGGTGCGCAGGCAGCAGCTACGGCGCAGCCGGCTATGCCGCCGCCGTTATCAGCGCGCTGCTTATGCTCGCGCTGTGCCTGCGCTTTGTGCCCGAGTGGTGCGCGTTCTGGAGAGAAAAAGACGAAGTTCGCCTCGGCACGGCCGACGGCACGGTCTGCGCGCGCATTTTTGCGCTTATCATAATATGGGATGTCATTATCCTCATCCTCGGCTTTGTGTTGCGCAAAATTCTCGGCTATGACGAGACTGTCGGCGGCTATGTTCGCTTCTGGCTGTGCACCGACAGTCAGCACTATATGGACATAGCACGCGACTGGTACCTGTCCGACGGCGAGTGGGACAGGCTCGTGCAGCTCGTTTTCCTGCCGGGCTACCCCGTTGTCGTGAGAATTTTTTCGTATCTCACGGGAGACTGCCTTGCAGCCGGGCTTTTCGTTTCGGCGCTGTGCTTTGCAGGCTCGGGCGTTATGCTGTATAAGCTTATGTGCCTTGACATGGAAAGTGCGGCGGCTCTGCGTGCGGTGAAATTTTTTGCGCTTTGTCCGGCGGCATTTTTCTTCGCCGCCCCCATGAGCGAGAGCCTTTTTGTTCTGTGTACGGTGTCGTGCCTGTATCTCGTTCGCACCGGCAGGATACGGACCGGCGGCCTTTTGGGCGCATACGCCGCGTTCACTCGCTCGCCCGGACTCATCCTCGTCGTGCCGATACTGTTTGAGCTTGTCCGCTCAAGGGCAAAGGCGCGCGAATATATTGCTCTTTTTATGGTGCCGCTCGGCTTTGCGGCCTATTGCATGGTAAACTGCTCCGTATCCGGCGATGCGTTCAAATTCATGGAATATCAGAGCATCCACTGGCACCAGCAGCTCGGATGGTTTTTCGGCACCGCCGCATACCAGACGGAAAATGCCGTATCGGCGGCGGCAAAAAGCCCGGCGCTTTTATGGGGACTGTGGCTGCCGAACCTTTTGGCGCAGCTTTTGTCGCTTGCGGTGATGATACTTGCCGCAAAAAGGATGCGCGCATCGTATACGGCGTATTTTATCGCGTATTTTGTGGTGACGATGGGTGCGACATGGCTTCTGAGCGCGCCGCGCTATCTTGCGGCGATGATCTCACTTCCGGCGGCAATGTCGGCGCTTACGGAAAATGCGCGCACCGAGCGCGTACTTGTCCTGCTGAGTGCGCTCCTGTTTTTCGCATATTTCATATTTTTCCTGCTCCGATGGCAGGTGTGGTAAAAAAATAGTGTAAATTTTTCTTGTATTCCGGAAATGCTTGTGGTATAGTAGATAAGCTAATATGTCAAAATCGAAAGGATTGAATATAAATGAACACTTTGAAACTCATTCTCACCATCCTTCAGCTCCTCTCCGGCCTTGCTGTAACGGTCGTCGTCCTTCTTCAGAGCGGTAAAAGCGCAGGCTTGTCCGGTGCTATCGCCGGCGGCGCAGAGACCTTCCTGAGCAAGGGCAAGGCAAAGTCTCTGGATGCAAAGCTTGCAAAGGCAACCAAGTGGTTTGCGATCGCTTTCGTTATCCTCACCCTCGTGCTGAACCTTATCTGATAAGCGCGCAAATTTCAGAAAGCACGGCGCAGTCGTTTTCGACTGCGCCTTTTTATTGCCATGAAAAGAAAAGTTGAGATAAAGGAAGTTTTCCGCGGCATGAAGGCCGCGTTTCCGTCTACGGTTCCGATCTTTTTCGGCTGGATATTCGTTGCGCTGACCTACGGGGTTTTGATGGAAGAACTCGGCTACGGCCCGCTGTGGACGCTGCTGTTTTCTATGATATGCTTCTGCGGCGGAATGCAGATCGCGGCGGTGCCGATGATGGCGGCGGGCTTTGACCCGGTGCAGATGCTCATAATGAGCTATTTCGTGAATTTCCGACACACGTTTTACGGTCTTGCGCTGCTCGAAAAATATAAGGACACGCAGCCGTTCAAGCCGTTTCTTATCTATGCTCTGGCCGATGAGCCGTTTTCTCTGGCTGTCTCCTCGGAGGCACCGGAGGGGATGGAGCCGAGGTATTTCTTCTTCGGGCAGACCCTGCTTTTGTATGTTTACTGGTGCGGCCTAACGGCGCTCGGCAGTGTGCTCGGCAAGATCATAACGTTTGACACAACGGGGCTTGATTTTGCGCTCAACGCGCTGTTTATCGTGTTCTTCCTCCAGCAGTGGAAGGACAAAGCCAAGCGACCGGCCTGCGTCATCGGCGTTGCCGTAACGCTGCTTGCGCGCATAGCCTTCGGACCGACGATGTTCCTCATTCCGGCGCTTGTAGGTATGCTCTTAGTCTTTTGGTTGGGGAGGGATAAACTGTGAAGCTTACCGTTATTCAGACGCTTATCATCATCCTCGCCATAGCCGTCGGCACGCAGATCTCGCGCTGGCTGCCGTTTCTGGCCTTTTCCGGCAAGAAGGAAACTCCGGCGTTTGTCAAATACCTCGGCCGCGTGCTGCCGCCGGCGCTCATGGGTCTGCTCGTTGTCTATTGCTTTAAAAGCACTCCGATATTCACAGGCTCGCACGGACTGCCGGAGCTTATAGCGGCGCTGTTTGTGGTTCTGAGCTACGAGTGGAAGGAAAACCTGCTTCTTTCAGTCGGCGGAGGCACCGTTGCATACATGCTGCTCGTGCAGTTCGTTTTTTAAAAGTTTACAAAATCAAGAGGGCCGCCGGAGCGATTCGGCGGCCTTATTTATTGCAAATGTGAGCATAAACTGGTATAATGGCAATCAATATTGTTGAAGTATTTTTATCCGAAAGGAATTTTTGCTTATGTGCGGAATAGTTGGCTTCGTGGGAGGGGAGCAGGCAGCTCCCATACTGCTTGACGGATTGGAAAGATTGGAATACCGAGGCTATGACTCTGCCGGTATCGCCGTTATATCCGGCGATAAAAAGCTGCAGGTCAAAAAATCAAAGGGACGCCTGAAGGTGCTCAGGGATATGATCCAGGGCGGCAAAAGCGTCGAGGGCACGATCGGCATCGGCCACACACGCTGGGCAACGCACGGCGAGCCGAACGACGTCAACGCCCATCCCCATCTCAGCGGCGACGGCAAGATCGCCGTTGTTCACAACGGCATAATCGAAAACTATGTCGAGCTGCGCGATTTTCTTATATCCAACGGCTATAAGTTCGTCTCCGACACCGACACCGAGGTGGTTAGCCAGCTCGTTTCGTTCTACTATGCCGAGTGCGGCAATGCGCTTGAGGCGGTGTTCCGCGTGCTGCGCCGCATCGAGGGCGCGTATGCGCTGGGCATACTGTGCGTTGACGAGCCGGAGCATTTCATCGCCGCGCGCAAGGATGCGCCGCTGCTTATCGGCTACGGCGAGGGCAGCAACTACATAGCAAGCGACGTCACCGCAATAATAAAGCACACGCGCGACGTTTCGTATATGGAGGACGGCGAGGTAGCCGTCATCTCCGCCGATAAGGTGCAGTTTTATAACGCAATGGAGCAGACCATCGAAAAAGAGCACCACACGATCGACTGGGATGTCTCCGCGGCCGAAAAGGGCGGCTATGCGCACTTCATGCTCAAGGAGATCATGGAGCAGCCCGAGGCTATACGCAAAACGGCGTTCAGCCGCATCCACGATAACCGCATCGTGTTCGAGGATATGAAATTTACCGCCGAGCAGATCAAGGATGTAAGCCGCATATTCATAATCGCCTGCGGCTCGTCATATCATGTTGGTGTGGTGGGCAAGTACAATCTTGAGCGGCTCATGCGCAAGCCGGTCGAGGTCTGCCTCGCTTCGGAATTCCGTTACAGTGATCCGCTTGTCGATGACAAGACGCTCGTTATCGTCATCAGCCAGTCGGGTGAAACGCTCGATACGATGGCAGCGCTGCGCGAAGCAAAGGCAAGGGGCGCGCACATACTTTCGATAGTGAACGTTGTCGGCAGCTCCATAGCCAGAGAATCCGACGATGTGCTCTATACCTGGGCAGGCCCCGAGATCGCCGTTGCAACGACCAAGGCATACAGCACGCAGCTTGTCCTGCTTGACATGCTGGGGCTTTACTTTGCCGATGCTCTGGGCACTGTAAGCGCCGCGCAGTACGACGAGATAATCGAGGAGCTTCTTCGCCTGCCGGGCAAGATGGAGCAGATGCTTGAGGATATCGAGGATATAAAGCATTTTGCCTCGAACTACTTTAACCACAACTCCGTGTTCTTCATCGGCCGCAACCTTGACTATGCCATGGGGCTTGAAGGCTCTCTAAAGCTCAAGGAGATATCCTATATCCACTCCGAGGCATACGCGTCCGGCGAGCTAAAGCACGGAACCATTTCCCTCATCGAGGACGGCACCCTTGTCATAGCCCTCGGCACCTACGAGCCGCTGTTTGACAAAGCCATGAGCAACGTCGTCGAGGTTCAGGCGCGCGGTGCGGATGTGCTTGCGCTCACGACCGAGAGCAATGTTGCCGAGATGAAAAAGACAGTGGAAAACGTCATTTCCGTTCCCGAGACACACACGATACTTCAGCCTTCTCTGGGTGTTGTGCCGCTTCAGCTTTTCGCGTACTATGTTGCGCTGCTGCGCGGCTGCGATATCGATAAGCCCAGAAATCTTGCAAAGTCGGTGACTGTCGAATAATTGAAAAATCTCATGATATTTTTTGCGTGCGTGGTCTGTAAGGCCACGCACTGCTTGTTGCGGCTGTTTAATTTCGGCGCAACCTCGCTCCCCGGAGCGCTGGCACTGAAGATATGCCCCGATATCCTCGGGTACGCAGCAAAAAATGTCGATATAATCGCCGTCACGGGGACAAACGGCAAAACTACCTCGGCGCGCATCATTGAGCGCGCCCTGCAAAACGCCGGCAGAAGCGTGTGCGCAAACCGCTCGGGTGCAAACCTCATGCCGGGGATAACCGCCGAGCTTATCATGAACAAAAGCCTGTTCGGCTCTACAAGGTGCGAAAGCGCAGTCATCGAGTGCGATGAGGCCGCGTGCAGGCTCGTTCTCGGCAAGCTCAGGCCGCGTGTTTTGCTCGTGACAAATCTTTTTCGCGATCAGCTCGACCGCTACGGCACGGTGACGTATCCGCGCGACTGCATCGCAGCCGGCCTGCGCGATACGCCCGAGACGATAGCCGTCATAAACGCCGATTGCCCGATGGCGGCGTCGGTCTCGCGCCTGTGCCAAAACAAAACCGTGTACTACGGACTCGGTGAGCATAAGAAAACCTGCGTCGGCAGCGGCGAGGACGATACCTGCCCGGTCTGCGGAAAAAGGCTCGGCTATAAGGGGCTTAGCTACGCAAACCTCGGCGTGTTTTCCTGCTCCTGCGGCTTTGCGCGAAGCGAGCCGGATGTGAGCGCGGAGTCGGTATTTCCGGACGGAAGCTTCGTTCTGCGCGCCGACGGCGATAAAACGGTCTGCGCTCCGGCGCTGCCGGGGCTTTACAATGTCTATAACAGCGTCGGCGCTGTCGCCGCCGCCGTCGCCTGCGGCGTGCCGTTAAAGCAGGCTGCCGACGCGGCGCAGGACTTTGACTGCGGCTTCGGCAGGATGGAGAGCTTTCCGCTCGGCAAGCGCGGAGCAAGGATGATACTTATCAAAAATGCCGCCGCTGCCGATCAGACGCTAAACGAGGTCTGCCGCGCGCCGGGAGAAAAAACTCTGGTGCTTGCCGTGAACGATCGCACGGCCGACGGAACGGACATATCCTGGCTTGACGAGGCCGACTTCGGCATGCTTGCGCGGCGCGGAAAGATCATGCGCGCCTATGTCTGCGGCGACCGCGCCGAGGCCGCCGAAAAAAGGCTTGAGCGCGAAAATATCCCCTGTCAATCATGCGGAAACTATGATAAACTGATAGAGTCTCTGCGGGATGAGGATAACTTCATTTTCATCCTGCCGACCTACACCGCCATGCTGGAATTGCGAGCAAAGCTCGTGCGCAGGCTCGGCGGAAAGAACTTCTGGGAATAAACGAGGATAAACGAATGATACGTTTTTATAACGGCCGCGTGCTCACGTTCGAGCCGGAGGCAAAGATAAGGCAGTGCGAGGTGTGGACGGACGGCGCGCGTATATGCCATGTAGGCGCTCGGCCGGAAGCCGTACCGGAGTTTGAGCGCGAGATAGACCTTAACGGCGATCTGCTCATTCCGGGCTTTAAGAATGCGCACACGCACTCGGGCATGACCTTCCTGCGCTCGCTTGCCGACGATATGCCGCTTGTTAAGTGGCTCAGCGAGCAGGTCTGGCCGAAGGAGGCGCGCCTTAGCCCCGACGGGCTTTACGTCATGACGCGCCTTGCGATAATGGAATACCTGACAAGCGGCATAACGAGCTGCTTTGATATGTATTTTCACAACGAGGCGTTTGTCAAAGCGTGCATAGATTCGGGCTTTCGCGCGGTGCTGTGCGGCGATATGAATAATTTCGACAGCGACTATACGCTGCTTGAGGATAAGTTTCTGCGCTATAACAAAACGCACGAGCTTATATCCTATCGCCTCGGCTTCCACGCGGAGTACACGACGAGCATGGAGCGCATGCGGTTTGTCGCCGATCTTGTGCGGAAATACAAAGAGCCGATGTTTGTCCACTCGTCGGAAACGCGCTCGGAGGTCGCAGGCTGCGTCGAGCGCTACGGCGTAACGCCGACGGTGCTTTTTGATAAGCTCGGCATGTATGACTACGGCGGCGGCGCGTTCCACTGCGTCCACATGAGCGACGAGGATATCGCGATATTCAAAAACCGCGGCCTGACGGCGGTGTTGAACCCGGCCTCAAACCTCAAGCTTGCAAGCGGTATCGCGCCGGTAAAGCGCTTTATCGACGAGGGCATAGCCCTTGCCATCGGAACCGACGGTGCAGGCTCGAACAACGCCCTTGACATGTTCCGCGAAATGTACCTCGTGAGCGCGCTGGCCAAATACCGCGAAAACGACGCCTCGGCGGTCGATGCAGCGAAGGTGCTTGAGGCTGCCTGCGTGGGCGGTGCGCGCGCAATGGGCTTAAACGACTGCGACGGCATTGCCGTCGGCAAAAAGGCAGACCTTGCGGTTATTGACCTCAGCAGGCCGAACATGCGCCCGATAAACAACATCGCAAAAAACATCGTCTATGCCGGAAGCAAGGAAAATGTGCGCCTTACCATGGTAAACGGCCGCGTTCTGTACGAAAACGGCGAGTTTTTCATCGGCGAGGACGCGCGGAAGATTTACGACGAAGCGGAAAAAATTATGGAGACGATAAAACGGTGAGAGAAATTGACCTTCACGTTCACACGAATATATCCGACGGCTCGGAAACGCCTGCGGAAACGGTGAAATATGCCCGGTCGCTCGGCCTGCGCGCGATCGCCGTGACCGATCACGACAGCATAAACGGCGTTGCCGAAGCACAGAAGGCCGGAAAAGAATGCGGCCTCGAGGTCGTCGCCGGGATGGAGCTCGGCTGCGGCTGGTACGGCAGAGAGGTACACATGCTCGGATACGATCTTGATATCCGCTCAAAAAAGCTCCCACCGGTGCTCGACTGGATAGTGCGCGACCGCGATGAGCGCAACAGAAAAATGGTGGACATGCTCGCGCGCGACGGGCTTTTCATCGACCTTGACGAGCTTCAGGCAAAGCACCCCGGCTCGACCATCGGCAGACCGCATTTTGCCCTGTGCCTTGTCGAGGCGGGCGTTGCCGAAAGCGTTCAGGATGCGTTCGAGCGCTTCCTCGATCCCGGCTGCAAGTATTATATCCGCCGCCATTTCCTGAGCGTTGAGGACGCGGCGGAGCTTATCCGCTCGGCCGGAGGCAAGCCGGTCATTGCCCATCCGCGGCAGTATAAGCTCACGCCCGAGCGCTTTACGGAGCTCATGGAACGCGCACGCGCCTGCGGAGTTGCCGGGCTTGAATGCTATTACTCGGGTTACGATGAGCAGACCGTTGCGCAGTATCTCGCCGCCGCTGAACAATACGGTTTTTGTCCTACTGCCGGCAGCGACTGGCACGGCAAGAATAAGCCGCATATCCATCTCGGCAGCGGCATGAACGGCGAACTGGCCGCGCCTTACGAGATACTCGAAAAATTAAGAGATCATGAGTGAGGCAGACCGAAAACGCGAAAAATTCTAAAAATAAAATTTTTCAGAAAAAAAGTACAGCAAATGTGAAATATCCCTGCTTGTTCTCCGTCCTTATAGATAACAGGCTCAAAGAGCCTACACCCATTGAAAATCATTGAAAGGAGAACAAATATGGAAGACAATATGGCAGTTATGCCCGAAATCCCCTATGACCAGATCGGCAAGGCCGCTCTTATTTGGCTGCTCCTCAAGATCATATTCTGATCTTACGCACAAAAAAACTGCACCGCCAACAGACGGTGCAGTTTCAGCCTGTCGAAAAAGGTCACCGCAAGGTGGCTTTTTTCTCGTAAACCAGGGAG